>OIXY01000308.1_pt1 | contig 12516 bp, 5 predicted proteins | sample 1588051 | NCBI WGS metagenome assembly OIXY01 (sample SAMN03283247) | human gut metagenome | biome: human-associated habitat; material: feces | host: Homo sapiens | place: Peru | collected 2012 | reverse complement strand
GACGGCATCGATAAACACCTGTTCGTATGCCAGGAGCCGGTCGGCAAACTCCTTGCTTTCGGGAGCCATCATGTCGCCCTGAGCCTGCGGACTGGCGCCTCCCACTCCCGGTTCGTTGAGGGCAGCAAAGAGAACCCGCTGGTCATACGCCTTGAATTCCTTTGCAATATTCGTCCACAGCTTGCGGAACATCTCCTTATGCTCTGCCACATTTGCCCCACTGGTAAAGGCATCATGCTCCATCCATCCGCCATCCCAGTGTTCGTTGATGATGACACAGAGACCGGCATTGAGACCATAATTCACGATTTCCTTGATTCGTTTCATCCAGACCGGATCGATGCTCATATTCTCTTTATCCGTAAGATGACCAGCCACCCAGGATGTAGGGATGCGAAGACTGTTGAATCCCTGCTGTTTCAAACTGCGGATATAACTTTCAGTAGTCTTGTCATTCTGCCATGAAGTTTCCGACTTCAATCCTGCATTATTGGTAAAGACATCATTCCAGTCGCATGCCTCCATCGTATTACCCAGGTTTACACCTGGAGCCATATAGTGAGCCAGTTCGGTAGCCGTGAGTTTCATCTCCGAGATACGACCATCCACCGGTTTTACCTGTGCGCCAGCCCAAGCGAAATGAGCGGCAGCCCATATAATCATAACTATCTTCTTCATATATCAATCTAACGTATTATCGGGTTTTGGAGTTATCATGTTGCAAAGATAGCGAAAAAACAGTAGCGTGAATGTATATTTTTGATAAAAGGATAGGTATATTATGTTAGAATGTACGATATTTGCACAAAAAAAGGACGCACATCAGAGAAAGATTCCCCGATATGCGTCCACACACTTTATATTAAACCTAAAGACTTAATATCTCGTTTCTTATTACCATGGGTATTTACCCTGGCTTGCACCCTTCATGATGGCATCGAAGATATACTGTTTCTTCACTACGCCATTGGTGCAATCTATCACGTCACCATTCTCCCAGTAGCAAGGCACACAACCATTATCCTTGGCAACCTTGGTAACATACTCGTCGAAGTAAGCCACAGACTTATCGTGCAATTCCTGATTTTCACCTTCTCCTAATGTACGGAAGGTAGCGGCATACTCACCGAGGATAACAGGAATACCCTTGTCTACGAACTTAGCCTTGATCTTAGCCATCTGAGAGTCAACCCATGGCTCGGCATAATTGTCAGGAGTATTACGGTTGCTGCCAGCAAGTTTATTATCCTTGCCCCAGTAATAGTACATCTTAGACCATGCATCATTTCCATCCTTATCCAGCAAGCAGAACTGATATGGCTCATAGAAGTGAACCTCTACCATCAGACGGTCTGGCACCTTGTCTGTAGGGAATGTTGCCACCTCAGTCTCATCAGGGTTGTCCATATAGTTGCAGGTATTTGAGATATCAGTACCGAGTCCCTGAACAATGATGGTACGAGAAGCATTATTACCACCAGTAGCACGAACCGCATCAATCATGGTCTGCTCATATCTAACCACACGCTCCACAGCATATTTATCTTTCCACATATCAGGCTTACCAGAAGTTTCGTTCATACCTGGCTCATTGCAGGCTGCAAAGAGGAGGTGCTCATCAAAGTCCTTCATGTAAGAAGCCACTTGAGTCCAGATAGCCTTCTGTCTTGCAATGATAGATGGTTCCAACAGATCGTTGAAGATATTATCTTCAAGCCAACCGCCATTGCTATCAGTATCACTATCCTTATCATAATGACAATTGAGGATAACATACATATCATTCTGAACACACCAGCTGATGACTTTCTTTACACGATGAAGCCATTTGGTATCAATGGTGTAAGCAGGATCTGTAGAACGATGAGTAAAGTGAGCAGCCCAAGCGCAAGGAATACGGACGGTATTGAAACCAGCATTCTTCAAACTCTTGATATACTCCTCTGAAATTTTACCATCATTTCTCCAAGAGCCCTCACCTGATGGAGCCTCCAACAAGTTGCCGAGGTTGATGCCAGCATACATCATGCTTGCCAGTTCCTTGGCATTGTGAGCCATTTCTCCTTCAGGAACAACAAGAGGTTCACCAGCCTGGGTGATAGAAATCTCCTTCATGTTGGTACCCTGTGTCACCTTGATGAGAAGGCTGCGAGAATCTTCTTTCTTGTTCGTAGAAACTGCGAAAGAATAGTTATATACATTTCCCTCTGTACTACCCTCTGTCAAGGTAAGCCAAGAGACATCCACTTTCTTACCGGCATCATCCTTGTCTCTAACCACAACGAGCGGTTTACTGGATGCCGTCACCGAGAATGTTCCTGTAGTAGCTTCGTTGCTGAGGGCAAACTCAGTGCCCTCAACATGGAAGATTTCAGTAACATCATTATCGTCATCACTACATGCCGCCATCACGAAACAGAAACATAAGGCAAGCATGGTTGCAAATATCAATTTTACTTTCTTCATAATCGTATATTTTTACGTACTACGTTATTTTTACCACTGTGGTACAGGGAAGAGGCTATGAACAGTGAACTTAGCGCGCATAGACTTATTAAAGCCCAGCTCTCGCATCAAATCACCATCCTTGACACCAAATGCACAATTATCCTTTGTAGCAGCATAGCAATTAAACAATTCCAAACGATACTTAGGATTTTCATTGGCGTCAACCACCTTAGACTTATCGTAAGAAACAGCCTTACCGTCAAGATAGAACTCATCCAAAGTACTGTGTGTGCTTGGGAAGAAACCATAAAGGTCAGCAAACTCGATAAAGGTCATGATAGTACCACCTTCAAAGCCAGAACCTTCATAAGTCATATCGAACTGATTGTTCTCGAGAGAGTATTGACCCTTGTCACTCTTAACAACTTTCAAAGTAGAACCATCGTTATATCCCCACAACTGAGCCTCACCTTCACCCCAGCCACGAACGGCATTGAATGTAGGAGTATAGACACCAGTACCATCACTAGTTGTAGAAACTACAGTATATGAAATCTCTAACGTTTTATTAAAGTCAAGAGCAGGTTCATTGTTACCTCCACCTTCTTTACGGAAAGGAGAATTAACGTTCGTACCAGAACCATAAATATTAAACAATTCTACGCGATAATTACCTTTACCCTCGATATCACCATAGTGGAATTTATTAGCATCAAACTTCACTTCCTTACCATCTGCCTTAATAGAATTAATTCTAACTAAAGCTTTAGGGTATTTTTCACTAAATCCATCTATATCCAAATAAACCACCTGAGCGTTCTTATGAGGTTTTGAGGCGTTAAACGTTACTGTATAATCACCAACAGCCTTTGAGCCTCCCTTTACTACACTTGGAGTAATATCCCATTCACCCTCTTCGCCAGCGCAACGGAACTCGACTGGATAGCCATTCTTGGCATCAGAGGTTACAAAGTTGATACTCATGTACTGGTTGTCACTTGCACGAGTAACTGCCAACTGTAGGGTTTCATCTGTCAAAGACAAGATACGAAGCTCAGAATTAGCCGTTTCCTTCACAGCACTAATAAAGTTAGCTGGCATCAATGGCATGATGCTTAACTTCACGGTCTTTTTCTTCTCATCGATGGTATAGGTACCTTCGGTATCCTGGAAAGTTCCTTCAGCGCCATCGGCACCAGCAACATATTGATGAACCTTAACGGTACCATCCTCATTGAAAGTCATAGTGCCCTGGCAGTTCTTTACACCAAAGTCATCCTTGTCAGAGCCACCTACTGCCCACTTATTACCTGCATAGTCAGCAGCCCAGCACCAACTGTTGCCTACTACAGGCTGGTTGTTGGTGACAGTAGCCCAACTATCATCATTTCCATAGAAATAGGTAGGTCCATCAAACTTATAGTGAGAACCATCCAAGCGGAGGTCAATCTCCCAAGTCTGACCAATCAACTTAGCCTTATCAAACTTCACATTCTTAGCCACAGACACAGGACGGATAGCCAATGCCTGATATACCGGAGTAGAAGTACGACGGTCTGAATTACGGTCGAAACTGTAGCCCAAAGCAAACTGCTTGTCAGCAGGATTGATAGAGCCAGAGAGATAGAGACCATTGATACCCTGACCGGAAACGGTCTGCTGAGTACGAGAACCTGCTGCTGGCAAGAAAATAGAATTACCGTTAGGACCTGTAAGCTTGTAACCAGCCACATGATTCTGGGTATCTTCTACCCATTCTTTCTTACACTCTCTGAACAGTTCCTCAAACTCTTCCACTGTTGGCATTGTCAACCAAGAGCCATAAGCCTTGTTGGCAACATCACGATCAGTCTTATAGATGTCTTCTGAAGCATAATCTTCCATTAATACGCTGGTCTTGAAACCAGTCATATCACCAAATCCGAAGAGACCACCTAACTCAGTTTCACTGGTAGCACCAACATTATACTTAGCCCACTTGGTAGAGAGGCCAAGGTCTATAAGATCATTATCTGGATCAAAGTTAGACTCAGGAGTTGTAAACTCTCTTTCCTCACCATAAACAACCCCATTACCCAAGTCGAGGTAAGCTGTATAGTGATAAGTAGTATTAGGCAACAAGCCCTCTGTCTTTACCTCATAGTTGTCGTTGATACCATCAGCCTGAATACGTACACCCTTGCGGATTTTCTCTGTCTTTGTATCAGGTGACAGGATTATACCGCTTACGGCATCAGCAGGAGCTTTCTCCAAAGAAGCCTGGAAAGTAACAGTGGTAGCAGTCAGATCTTTTACTTCACCAGTGATAGCCTTGGAATCGGTCAAGACTGCACTGGAGACAGTACCCGTATAAGTAACGTGACCCTGCAAGGTAACGAAAGCCTGATAGTAAACCACCTGACCAGGAGTACCAGAGATAGACGCACTGAACTCAGAGGTACTTTCGCCGGTTACTTTCTCAGAAAGATTGTCCTCGGCATCACCATACATGAATCCTACAGTGTAAGATCCGGACGACTGACTTTCGAGTCCCTTCACCGTACCATGGAAGATAGCAGAAGAGGCTGTAACGTCAGCAGACCCCGTAACAACGGAATTTTCATCCAGCAATGGGGTTGTGCTAGGAGAATAGTCATCGTCAGAGCATCCTGCGAAGAAGATGCTCATGACAAATGCCATTATTCCAAATAATATTTTATTCTTCATAATTGAATTCTATTAAAGTTATTGAATCGTACATGAAACAATCTCCACACCTACAGCTGAGGCATCACCATCCAATGTGCCATAACCATCCAACTGTATAGAAAGGTCGAGGCAAGTACCAGTAAAGGTAACTGTAGAACCTGACGTATTAGTCAAAGAGACAGTTGTCTCACCATTAGTATTCAGTTCAACTGCATCAGATTGTTCAAAGCGCTTTGGCTCCCAAATACCACCTATATCCTTATTATCAGTAATAAGAGCACACTTTGGAGTAGCAGACCACGTAATACCACTATTAATCTTGAAGACAACTGTGATAGTCTGCTTCTTCTTCAATTTAATTTTGCCAATCTCATCCTTGAAGATACCAGAACCAGAAGCTCCGTAATGCCAGAAGCCTAAACGGAGACAACCATTCTCGGTCCAAAGTTTGTCAGGAATCTTGGTTGCATCAATACCCACGATAGTAGGACCTGTCTGACCACCACCAATAGCCTTATGGTTGAGGCAAGCTACGAGATAAGTATTGACATTACCGTCAGCATCTTTTGCTTCAGGAACACCAATCATCAACTGACCAGCAGCATCCTCGCCCAAGACTGTAAACTCACGAGTTCTCAACTTGATAGTACGCTTATCGCTAGAAGCTGCAATGATATTGATATACTTATTGAATACCAACTTGTTACCATCCTTGATTTCCATTCTTCCTTCGAGTTCCTGACCTTCGCAGTCTGTGCAAGAGAACTTGTAGAAATCCTGACCCGTAATCTTCTCAATAGAAAGCTGGAAGTTATCCACTACAGCATCTGCAGGCTTAGGAGCCCATGTTTCGTTATACTTATCACCAATTACAGACTTCCAACGAGCAGCATTCTGAACAGCCATCTCCTGCTTGCTAGGTACACCATTAGCATTCGATGTTTCGTAAGTAAATGGAGAATTGTTCCACCACAAGATATCGTAAGGCTTCTCAGAATCGAGAATGAATGTAGCCTTATTACCAACATAAGAAACATCATTATGTTCGATAGTGAACAAATCTGTTGCCAAGTTAGGATACTCTGGAAGTTTAGGAGATACAACATCCAAAAGTTTGTCGGCAGCAGGAATACATTTACCCTTAGTATCCAAAACTTCCTGAGAAACGAAGTTCCAGATGATATACCAGTTACCTTCAGAGTTGGTACGACGAGTAGCCAACTGAAGCATATAAGGAGTCAGTTCAACTATAGAGATATCCTGGGTATAGTTAGAACAAACTTCATCAAAGGCAACATTGTGCATAGCATAACAATCAGAGAACGAAATCTTAGGCATCGTCTTCTCCTCTAAATTCATGTTAAACTTACCAATGAGATTAGATCCGGTACTAGCTCCCTTTGTTCCTGCCTCACCACGATACATGGTAGCCACGCAACCATTCTTGGCATCCATACTGAACTCCATATATGAATCCATATAAGGGTCAGTCTCAGGAATCAACCAGCTCTGGAATCCAGGATCCCAGTTAGGCTTAAAGTTCTCAAAGAGAATATCCTTGTAAACATTGCCGAGCTTGTCATCCTCTGTAAATCCCTTGCCATCACCATCAGGATCATATGGGTATGCATACATCACAGGGCCAGAACACTGACCGATGCCAAAGCTTGCATAGCAAGGAATCCATTTCTTCTTGACACCAGCAGCCAAAGTCTCAGCGTCAGGGAACTGACCACCCTTATAATTCTGATCAGCCAGATAGAACCACTTGTTATCGTTCAAGAGCGAGAAGTCGTTCTGTGGAAGATTAAACTTGTATGGTTCACCATAAACCACACCACCATTGGTCTCAACACCAAAAGTAACCTCGTAGTCACCAGCAAATGGCAACTCCAACTTCTGAACCGGTTTCTGAGAACGACCTGAAGGAGTAACCCAAAGAGCCGTACAATCAGGAATATTGGATGTCAAGGTCACAACATTGCCATTAATGGTCACGGTATAAGCCTTGCCCTCCACCAATTCCTCAGGAGAGTAAGACTTGCCGCCCATGCTCAAGTCGTCAGGCGAACAAGCCGCCATCAAGAATGTAGCAAATATGGCAAGTACCATATATATATGATTGAATAATTTCATATTTTCCGATTTTTAAATGATTAAAATCAACTATACTTATTACCATCCTGGGTTCTGTGTCAAGACATTACCAGAAAGTGTAATCTGAGTATTAGGAATCTGCATCAAGCCCTTCTTGGCCGTAAAGTTTGACTCCACGAACTTGGTCTTTGCAGCAGCACCACCATTCTGGACAGAAGCACCATTCTGAGCCTCAGCAATTGTCTTTGCAGCAAAAGCTCCATCCTTTTCGTAGCGCATCAGATCCCAATAGCGAAGACCTTCGAAAGCAAACTCGATAGCACGCTCCTTGCGAATATTGTCAATGCTATACTCCTCTGGGAGTTCACCGGCACGGGCACGAACCTGGTTCAAACCAGAGTTAGAACCTGTCAACTCAGACTGCATCAAGAGAACATCAGCATAACGCATGATGGTATAATCCTGATAATAGGTGATATTCTGGTGCTGTTCACCGAGTTTGAAGCCTACCTCCTGACGGGTACCATCTGCAAAACACATAGGTGCATACTTGCGAGTATAGTAACCTGTGTATTCGTAGGTATCATTCAAGTCAGGAGTGAACCCTGCTTCCTTGCAGCTCCATGCACAGGCAGAGAAACGAGTGTCGTTCTTAAACTGCTCTACGAAAGAAGGGGTAACTGAGCAAGCACCCCATCCACTGGCGATGCAAATATCAGCAGCACTGCGGTTACGAGGACCCAGATAAACAGAGAAGGTGTTACCATCACCATTTCCGTTATAGTCGTGGGTAGAATTGAACTTCATGTTGAGTACAATCTCCTTAGAGAGACTACCCTGACCAGCCTTCCAAGTCTTGCCATCATACCACTTACCTGCATAAGTTGTACTCCAAGCATACTCTCCGTTAGAAGAAGCATCCTTGGTACAAGCAGGCATCCAGAGGTCTTTGTAGTTAGCCTCCAACTCATATCCTCCATTTACCACTACATCATTGATTGCTACAACAGCATCCGACTTAGAGCAAGCAGGATGCTCCTCACCATAGTAACCTGTATAATAGAGGTACGCGCGAGCCATCATAGCCTCGGCAGCATATTTGGTAATACGACCATCATTGCTATCACGATTGTCGAGCGGATAAGCATCGGCAGGAATATTGGCGATAGCATACTTGAAGTCATCAAAGATAGCCTGGTAAACATCCTTAACTGGTGTACGAGGAATGTTTTCCTCAGATGGTGTCAACAGCAAAGGCACATCACCGAACAGGCGAGCCATATCAAAATACAGGATGGCACGGATAGCGCGAGCCTCACCGAGAATGCGACCCTTCACCTTGTCATTACCACCCCAATTGATGGTATTCTCTGCAGCAATCAACTGATTACAGCGAAAGATAGCTGCATAATAGTTCTTCCAATCTGTATTGAACAAGTCGTTATACGAAGGAGCGATGCTAATATCAAACTGGTCTATCACATTGTTATTCTTGGCATCGGAAAGTCCCAGACCAGCAAAAGCCTGATCTGAAGCAAACTCGGCCATCAGATACATGCCGACACCCGCATCAGTATAGGTGCGTTGCCATCCATCATAACAGCCCACGAGATCAATCTCTGCTGTCTCTGCATTACTGTAAGCAGTTTCAGAGTTGAGGTCGGTCTTGGACTCTGTATCTAAGAAATCATCGCACGAAGTAAGTGTCAAAGCTGACAAAATCAACGCACTCATGAATATATGTTTTCTTTTCATATCACTTTCAATTTTAGAGTTAGAATGCAACATTTACACCTACAATGAAAGTACGTGGGTGTGGATAGTAACCCATATCAACTCCTGATACCCAAGAGTCGCTGCTGTTACCATCTGTACCATTGTATGAACCGATTTCCGGATCCATACCATCATACTTGGTCAAAGTAAAGAGATTCTGCACCTGGAAATAGAGGCGCAACTTAGAGAGACCCTTCCAAGAGATAAGTTTCTTGAAATCATAACCCAAGGTAAGGTTCTGCAAACGGATGTAGTCACCATCCTGCAAATAAAGGTCTGAGAACAACCAGTTACCTACATCTCCGTATGTAACACGAGGCATCTCATTACTTGTACCCTCACCTGTCCATCTGCCTAAAATGCGATGGCTGTAATTGCCCTGTGAGCCACTAGGGTCACGGTAAGACTGTGCAATCTGGAAACCAGCAGCGCCAGTGAAGTTTGCACTCAAATCAAAGCCCTTATAACCAAGGGTAAAATTGAAACCGAAAGTATACTTAGGAAGACCATTACCCAGGTCTACCTTATCGTTGGCATTGATAGTACCATCATGGTTGACATCAACATACTTCACATCACCAGGCTGTACATTTGACTGGAGCACACCATTACCGGCAGCAATCCAATTATTGATATCCTGCTGGTTCTGGAAGATACCTGCAGTCTTGTAACCCCAAAAGTAACCGATAGCATGACCATTCTCTGCACGATAGAACTCTTCTGCATTCTGATAAATCTGGTTGGTAGCACCATGGATGATACCATCCAATGTTGGGATATTACCTACCTCATTGTGGTTGTATGCGAAGTTGGCACCTACACTATAAACAAAGTCCTTACCAATCTGGTCATTCCATGAAAGACCAAGTTCGACACCCTTATTCTTTACATCACCACCATTGATAACAGGACCTTGGGTACCGGCTGTTGCAAGAACAGGAGCCTGTACCAACCAATCCTTGGTATTTTTGATATAAGTATCGAATGTAAGAGAAAGACGCTGACGGAGGAAACGGGCATCGATACCGAGGTTGTACTGTTCAGAAGTCTCCCACTTCACTTTCTCATTTGCCAAGCGGCTGGTATATGCACCCATTACCCAGGCATCTGTACCACCAGTAGCACCAAAGTTATAATTAGTCTTTGAAGTTGTAACAGGAGCTAAATACTGGAAGCAGTTAACATTGGCATTACCAACCTGACCCCAAGAGAGACGGAGTTTCAAGAAATCCAACCAAGAAGCTGTAGACTTCATAAACTTTTCCTCTGTCAGTGTCCAACCTGCAGAAACAGATGGGAAGTACCCCCAACGGTTGCCTCTTGCAAACTTAGAAGAACCGTCGGCACGCATGGTTGCGTTAATCATATAACGGTCTTTCCAAGACCAGCCCAAACGAGCGAAGAAAGACTGTCCACGAGTAGGGTTATATGGAGCACCGCTGATAGTACGATCGCTTGAACTCTGGTCGGTATTCTTGACATAAGCATGATCCCAATCATTGAAACCAGCGGTCAAGCCATAACCGGTACTACCAGAAGAGCTACCATCATACTTAGAAGTCTCACTACCAATCAAGGCATTGATATGATGTTCCTTGATATTGAAATCATAAGTCAGGGTATTAGTCCAAACCAGTGAGATACCGCTACCATCACTCTGACTTACCTTAGTGATACCATTACCACTCTGTGGAGTAAACTTATAAACAGGAGAATAAGAACGATAGTCTGAACCACCGTAATTAACAGCAAAGACTGTCTTGAACTTCAAGTTCTTAATAGGTTCAATCTGAACATATACATTTGCATCAACAGAAGTAGACTTGCTCTGATTGTAACGGTTCATCATCATGGTACCATAAGGGTTACCATCATTCACATTCCAGTCAGAACTCTCTGTTGAATTAAAGTTTCCATTGGCATCATAAACAGGAACCAAAGGAGAAGTTGTGAAAGCACCACGAAGGTTATTGTTATAAATATTACCTGTGTTCATGCCACGGCTATCCTTATAGACGAAGCCTACATGCTCACCTACAGTAACCAAACCATTGAACATCTTGTGCTCTGAATTGGCACGAAGGTTATACCTCTTATAATAAGAAACGTCAGAACCGCCAATAAGACCGTCCTGTCCTGTATAACCGCCAGAAATAGAATAAGTAGAAGTCTTGCTACCTCCAGTGAAAGCCAAGCTATGGCTGGTAGTCAAAGCACCATTATCTACAGCCTGGTCAATCCAGTCTGTATTATTGATAACACCTTCTGCATTACGAATACCTCTCAAAGACATCCAGTCAACAGGAGACATACCTGAGTTGAGGCGAGCCTCATCCATAATTGTCATATACTCAGAGGCATCGAGCATACTTATCTGTCGGCCCAATGTCTGCCAACCTACATATCCATCGTATGTAATTTTGGAAGAACCTTCCTTACCGCTCTTGGTTGTAACGAGGACTACACCATTGGCAGCCTGCGCACCATAGATAGCAGCAGAAGCAGCATCCTTCAATACATCGATACTCTCGATGTCGGCTGGGTTCAAGGTGGTGATATCACCACCCACACCATCAATCAAGTAAAGAGGCTGAGAGTTTCCTACGGTACCCAAACCACGAATGGTAACACTCATGGCTGCACCTGGCTGACCAGAAGTAGAAACGATGTTAACACCAGGTGTCTGTCCCTGCATGGCAGAAAGAGGGTTGGTGGTGTTAAGCTTGGCGATGTCGTCACCCTTCAACTGAACGGTAGCACCCGTCACCAGCTTTTTCTTCTGAACACCGTAACCTACTACGACAACTTCATCAAGTGACTGCTTGTCTTCGTTTAAGGTTACGTTGATTGTCGAACCTGTAACTTTAATCTTTTGGGTGATAAAGCCCAGATACGAAACTTCGAGTGTTTGTCCATTCTTTGCTTCAATGGTAAAGTTACCATCCAGGTCAGTAACGGCACCCGTCTTTGTACCCTGCACCATGACACTTGCACCAATCAATGGTTCATTGTCACTGCCAGAGATGACAGTACCCTTAACCGTCTGAGCATTGAGGACACCCGCTCCGATTCCTAACATTGCCTGGAACACCAACATGATGGCTACCAGAGCAACTTTGCAGAGCATGTGGCTCTGCGAGAATTTCTGAGATGTTTTTCTCATAATTACTTTAGGTTTAAATTAATAATTGTTGCTTCTAGGTGTAATATAGGGCCTATGTAACATAGGTCGAATATTGCCTTTATATAAATAAGGTGTAAGCCTCGGTTATGAGGATTGCCTCGATTTATCATTGTTTACATTTACTTTTCGTTGGCAAAGATAGATAAAAAACAGACATACAGGTGTACGTTTTAGTTAATCTATTATGTATAAAATGTTGCGCAACCTACATTTTTTAACGAAAAAGCACCAAAATGTAGCATAAAATACATTTTGGTGCAAAAATTGCTTAATTAATATGATATTTTATCAACCCCGGCATCGGAGCTTTCAAAATCTGGGAA
>OIXY01000307.1_pt1 | contig 12531 bp, 9 predicted proteins | sample 1588051 | NCBI WGS metagenome assembly OIXY01 (sample SAMN03283247) | human gut metagenome | biome: human-associated habitat; material: feces | host: Homo sapiens | place: Peru | collected 2012 | reverse complement strand
AATTTATCCTCTGCTTCCCGACGAAATTGAAAACTTTGCAGAAGAGGCCGGTTTTTCAAGTGCAGAATTTTATGCAGACTTCAGCCGCGCGCAGTTTATTGGAAACGAAAATTCTTTTGTTGTGATTATAAGATAAATTACTTAAACAAAGGTTTAACTTATTCTCCTGAAAGTGCAACAACAGGATCGAGTTTTGCTGCTTTTGATGCAGGGCTTAATCCAAAGAAAATTCCTACAAAAACAGAAAACACGAATGCAACGATGCAGGACTCTAAGCTGATTATAAAACTTTGCGAGCGAACATATTCTATTACAAAACTTACGATTATTCCAAAAATAATTCCGATGATTCCGCCAAGAAGGGAAATGCTTGCTGACTCTATTAAAAACTGGCGTCTTATTATTGAAGGTTTTGCTCCGAGTGCTTTACGGATCCCTATTTCCTGACGGCGCTCTGTTACTGTTACAATCATTATGTTCATGATTCCTATTCCGCCGACAAGAAGAGAAATTGCGGCTATTGCAGAAAGCATTACACTTATTGATTTTTGAATTGTCTGAATTTGTTCAATCATTGCCTGCATTGACATTACATTTACAGAACCTTCAGTGCCGGTTTTTTTTGTACAGTAAGTTTCTATCTCTTCAAGAAGTTTTGTTGTTCGTGACTTTGATATAGCCTGAACCATGACGGTGGACGCTTTTGGATTGGGCGAGATTTTTTTTTCGTAAAAGCCGCGCGGAATGTAGCAGGACGAAGTTGTATTTTCCATTCCAGAATTCTGTTCCTTTAAAACGCCTGTTACTTCAAAACTGAACCGCACTTTGTTTGTTACAACGAGTACGTATTTTCCCAAAGCATCTCCGTTTGGAAAAAGTGTGGATGCAATGTCACTTCCCAAAATTATTTTCTGCTGTCCCATTACATCGTCGGTTACAGAAAAATAGTCACCGTATTCCAGCTGCATTCCGAAAGTCTGCATGTATCCTGTTTCTACGGCTGTGCATGATGCCGAAGCACTTGTCTGGTCGTAGGAAACTGTTGCAGACAAATTGTTTTCGTACCAGATTTTTTTTATTCCTTCAATTTCACCAAAAAGTTCTTCACGGAATTCTTCGTCAAAATTAATTGTAACTGCACTCCGGTTTCTTCTGAAAAACCCTTTGGTTATACTTACCATGTCCAGTCCTGAAGAACCGAATGTGCCTTCAATTTCCTGCGAGGAACTTTGTCCCATACTCATGATTACAATTACCGACGCAACGCCTATAATTATTCCAAGCAGTGATAAAAAAGTGCGGGTTTTGTTTCTGCGGAAATTTGAAATTGCGTTTAAAAAATCTTCAATCATTTTGAATAAGTCCGTCTAAAATTTTTATGCAGCGGTCGGCACTTTTCCCTATTCCTGGATCGTGTGTTACTATAACAACTGTTGTTCCAGTTTCATTTATTTCGCGGAACATGTGCATTACGGAACGCCCGGTTTCACTGTCCAGTGCTCCTGTTGGTTCGTCGGCAAGTATTATTTTGGGACACGTTACTGTTGCGCGCGCGATGGCAACCCGCTGTTTCTGACCACCGGAAAGTTCGTGCGGTCTGTGGTTCATTCTGTTTTCAAGTCCTACTTTCTTCAATGCTTCGGTGGCTGTCTGCATTCTCTGTGCGCGCGGTATACCGGCGTATCTTAACGGAAGCATTACATTTTCAAGGACGCTCATTGACGGTAAAAGAAAATATTGCTGGAACACGAAGCCTACGGTTTTATTGCGCAGTACTGCAAGTTCATTCTCATTCATTAGAGCAGTTTCTTTCCCGTCAATTTTTACAGTGCCCGAAGACGGCTTATCAAGGCATCCTATCATGTTCATGCATGTAGATTTTCCTGAACCGGACGGTCCCATTATTGAAACAAATTCTCCCTGTTTAATTTGAAAAGAGACATCCCTTAATGCATAGATTTTTGTATCACCTACAGAATATTCGCGGCGTACATTCTGCATTTCTATAATCACAGCGGCCATTATCTGCCTCCTGGTGGAGGACCATCACGTCTGTTTGTTCCTGAAATTTTGGGAGCTGTCTGTTCAGAAAGAATTTGTCCTTCTGTTAAATTGGCGCTGGTAATTTTTACATATTCTTTTCCGTAAGGTTCCACAGTGATTTTAATTTTTTCATTTGTTCCGTCAAGAATTGCGTAGGCTCCGTTTTTGTCACGGCCGACTGCATTTCTTTCTATAATTAAAAATTCCTGATCGGGACTGATTTTGATTTTTCCGCTGAAAGAAAAATTCGGAAGAACTTCTGCAGGATATTCGTCGATTCTTAAACGCGCTTTTACAATTGTTGCTCCCCTGTCGGTAATTTCACCTATTGCAGGCCATCCTACTACATAACCGTTAACTGTTCCGTCGTAGGAAGGAAAAGTGAATTCCACGGACTGCTGCGTTTTTAATTTTGCAACATCTGTTTCAGGAATTTCTACATCTGCAATAAGATAGCTGGCATCAACCAGAGTTCCGACAGAATCTTTTGCTTCGAGAGAGTCACCTACTGAAACATCAATGTCTGCAATGATTCCGTCGAAAGTCGCAAGAACTTTGCGCTCGGAAATTTTTTGTAAAAGAGAAAGACGCTCTGTCTCTTTAAGGGCAAGTTCTTTTCTTGAACCGCTTATGCGCGTTGTTTCCATTTCGTAGTCATGTTTTGCAAGATTATACTGCTGTGTTGTGTCATCAAGTTGAATTATTGTGTCGCCCTTTTTTACTTTGTCACCCTGTTTTACAAAAACCGCGACGACTGTTCCGTCAGAGAGAGCCTGCAGCGTTTGTTCCTGTGCTGCAGAAACTGTTCCCGAAACACTTATTTCGTTTTTGTAAATTTCTTTTTTTACAATGTATGTTGTCTGCGAAGTTTGCGATGGCGACAATTTGTTTTTTATTGCTGTGATTGAAACTGCTGCTCCAATAAGTATTGCTGAACAAATAATTATGACCAGTATTTTTTTTGATTTCATTTTATATTCCCTCCGATAATTTCTTCGTCGCGCGTAAATTTTAATTTGGTATTGTTGTTGTAAATTATCAGATCAATTTGATCCAAAAGACACTGGATGCGGTAATTTTCTTTGTTTACTTCCGCTGTTTTATATTCACTTTCAGAAATTATTCCCTGCTCAAAATGACTTTTTGTATCGGCTTCGAGGTCTGAATAAAGTTTGTATGTTTCTGAATTTTTTTGCCGGCTCCAAAGTATGTCTTCGAGTTCGCTGTTCTGTGAAATAATTGATGTAATGTAATTGTTTCGTGCAGATTCAATGGCTATTTTTTCCTGGTCTTCGGAAATTACTTTTTGCCGGTCTGTAATTTTTTGTGTGCGGAATTTATTCGGGTTAAGACCAAGTGAAAATTTGTATGATGGATTTGCCGCATCGTCTGTTGGAAAATAAATTCCTGCGCCAAGAGTGAGTGCCGTTTCGTTCAGTGTGAGTGCAGCCGTTGCATCGATTGTGTCTGATTTTGTATCTGTAATATCATTTGCAAAAGTGTAACCTGCGCCGGCTTTTAACGTAAGACTTTGATCTGCTTTGCGCTTTAAACTGTTTATGTTCAGATTCCAGAGGGCGGTTTCTGTTTCTGTAAATGTATTTTTGTCAAAGGCTCCTGCTTTTACCGGCTGTACTTCAGGAATTTCTTTTGGAAGAAAATCTGCCGCATCTGTTATTGAAAGGCCGCATTTTAAAGCAAAGATTCTTGTATTGTGTTCAAGTTCGTGGCGGTAAGATTCTATTTTGTGTTCATCAGAAAGAAGTTCCAGTTTTGCAAGCCTATATTTTGATGAAACTGAACTGTATCCCTGAGCTTTTATTTTTTCAAATTCAATTGTATCTTCATATAAATCTTTTTGCGCAGTTACGATGTCGGCTTTTGTTTTGTAAAGACTGCGCAGTTCTTCGTAAAATTCTTTTTCGGCAGTAAGGAATCCATTTTGAAGGGCGCGTTTTGCTTCGAGTACCTTGCGCTCAGATTCCATGAGTTTTATTTTTCTTTCAAGCCTTGCGCCTGAAAATATATTTGCTTCAAGTAAAATCTCTGTTGAATCTGCATTCATTTCGTTGTTGCTGAATTCAATTGATGACGAAAATGAAAGATTAAGGTTTGAGGCTTGCGGTACTGTAAGTGATGCCTGTGGTTTTGAAGAAAAAACAATTGTTCCGTAACCGTTGTTGTCTGTGCCCGAAGAATTCGCCGTAGAAATTGTTATGCTTCCTGTAGAAAGGGAGACAGCGATTCCGTTTTCTATTAGAGAAGATTTATTTTCCAGCTCCTGATTCTGAACTTCCGAAGACAACTTGAGCAGTGTGAGATTTGTGCGCAGGTAACCGGAAAGAAGTTCTTCTACGGTTTTTGTGTTCTGTGCAAATGATGCAGAAGTAATTATTGTGTTTAGTATAAGAGCTGTAAATAAATTTTCCCATACTGAGTGTTTCATGAGAAAATTATATATCTATTTGACTTAATTCAGAATTAATAAAACGATAATTTTTTGTTCTGTAAGAAGATATAACGCTATATTCATGAAATTGCAGGTACCCTGCAGCCAGGCACAACAGAAAGTTTAAAAACAAATGCTGTTAAAAGTCCGACAGGAACACCGATTGCCCAAGTTCCGATTAAGTCAATTATCATTATTAAAAAAGTTTCAAATTTGTGATATAATGGATTTAATGGCATATTAATGTTTTAAAACATATCGTTGGAGATTTATAAAAAATGGCAAAAGCAAAAACTAAAACAGAAAAACCACTTAATATAGATGACATTCTTTTTAAATGTCGTGATATTCTTCGTAATGCAAAAAACTCTGGTTCATTCTTTGAAAAGCGCGATATGATGCTCACTCTTATTTTTCTTCGCTTTATCGGAGAAAAGTTTGATGACGGAATTGAAAATCTTAAGAAGGATCTTATTGCTCGTGGTATGGATATTAATGATCCGAATGTAAAAGCTGCTTTTATTGATGATCCGACTTTTACAGATGGAACTTTCTATCTTCCTGAAGAATCTCGCTGGAGCACAATTATCAATACTTCTGCCAGCGGTTTGAACGTTGCTCTTGATACGGCTCTTCGAAGTCTTTCCAATTCAAGTGAACAACTTAAAGGTTGTTTTGTTGAAGGAACTTTTACTGCAAGAAATCTTGCTCCAAACGACATAAAGCAGATTATTGATGAAGTAACAAAAATTACTCACAAACAGTTTGGAACTCAGCGTGATCTTATCGGTTATGTTTATGAATACTTTCTTAAAGAATTTGCCGTAAATGCTACAAAAGAAGACGGAGAATTCTATACTCCTCATGACGTTGTAGAACTTATTGCAAGTTTTATTCAGCCGTTTGACGGAACTTTATACGATCCTTGCTGTGGTTCCGGCGGTATGTTTGTTCAATCCGCAGCACTTATTGAAGCAAAAAAAGGTGACATCAGCCGTATCAATGTTTACGGACAGGAAAAAGAACCTGCAACTTATCGTCTTGCAAAAATGAATCTTGCTTTGCGTGGTATCAGCCACAACCTTGGCGAAGAAGCGGAAAATACTTTTCGTCTGGATCTTCATAAGGGAATTTCATTTGACTACATTATGGCAAATCCACCGTTCAATCTTAAAAACTGGTTTGATGCAGATACAATGAAAACAAATGACAGCCGTTGGACCAGTTATGCTCTTCCTCCAGAAAGCAATGCAAACTATGCATGGATTCTTCATATGTTAAGTCATCTTAAGCCAAAAAAAGGTGTTGCCGGTTTTTTACTTGCAAACGGTGCTTTGGGTGATGCAGATGGAACAGCTCCAGTTATCCGCCAAAAGCTTATTGAAAACGATAAAGTTGAAGCAATCATTATTCTTCCAAGAGAACTGTTCATTACAACTGATATAAGTGTTTCTTTTTGGATTCTTAACGAAAACAAAGAAGGTGGTAAATACCAGGACAGAATTCTCCGTAATCGCAAGAATGAAATTCTTTTTATGGATTTACGCAGTTGGACAGGAGATGAATGGAATAACGGCGTAAAGAATATGCAGAAAAAAAAGTATGCTCTTACAAGTGAACAAATTTCAAAAGCTGCAGAAATCTACCACAAATGGCAGGAAGTTGGAACTGACGGCTTAAATTATGCACAGCCTGAACTTTACAAAAGTGTTGGACTTGAAACTCTTAAAGCAAACAATTACTCACTTGTTCCAAGTCGTTACATTGAATTTGTAGACCGTGACAGTAACATTGATTACGATGCAACCCTTAAAGAAACAAGCAAAACGGTAAGTGAACTTTTGAAGGCTCATGAAAACAATACAAGTAAAATCAAAGCTGCATTTGAAGGACTGGGATATGAATGCAAGTAAAAAAGAAAGTCTGGATAGAATAAGACAGATTGGAGAAACTGTTTCTGTAGAATTTAAACGCTGTGGTGGAAATATTGAGCAAGATGTTTATGAAACTGTCTGCTCGTTTTCAAATAGGTTTGGGGGAGATATTTATCTTGGTATTCTGGATGACGGAACTGTAAACGGTGTTCCAGAAAAAGCTGCGTCGTCGATGGTAAAAAATATCATTACAGTTTTGGCAAATCCGAATCTTTTTTCGCCAACTTTAACCCTTGACCCGGAAATTATAACTTACGAAAAGAAGACATTAATTCATATTCATGTGCCTGTTTCTGGTGAAGTAATAAGTTTTAAGAAAGTTATTTACAATCGTGTAAATGATTCTGATGTAAAAGTTACATCAACGACAGATATTGCCCAAATGTATATTCGCAAACAGGAAATATTTACAGAGCGAAAAGTTTATCCTTATGTTCATTTTGATGACTTACGATTGGATTTACTTCCTCTTGTAAGGACTATGGCGAAAAATAATTCTTCTGGAGTTCATCCGTGGGAAAAGATGACCGATGCGGAACTTCTTAAAAGTGCCGGGCTGTATACAGAAGATAGGGTTACGGGCGAAAAAGGATTTAATCTTGCCGCGGTTATGCTTCTTGGAAAAGATGACGTTATTCGTGATGTGGCACCAGCTTATTCTACCGATGCTTTACTCAGGAAAGTGAATGTTGACCGTTATGACGACAGACTGATTGTTGAGACGAATTTGATTGAAAGTTATGACCGTCTTTTCGAATTTGCAGTGAAACATCTTTCTGATAAATTCTATCTTGAAGATGGAAAAGTAAGACTTTCGTTAAGAAATATTATTGCCCGAGAAATGATTGTGAATACTTTGATGCACAGAGAATTTGTAAGTGCATATCAGGCAAAATTCGTAATCGAAAAAGACAGAATGTATGTAGAAAATGCCAACCGTGCAAGAAAAGATGGGCTTATTACACCGGAAAATTTAGAGCCTTATGCAAAAAATCCGTTGATTGCTTCATTTTTTAGAAATATTGGTTATTCCGATAAGCTTGGTTCTGGTGTGAGAAAACTATTTAATTATTCTTACAAATATTCCGGTGCTGATCCTGAATTTATGGAAGGGGATATTTTTAGAATAACAGTACCTCTTAATGATGATTTCTCGTGGGATGCACAGAATAATGTTCGGACAAGTGAAAGTGCAGAAAATCCGACTATAAATCCGACAGAACGCTATATAGAAGAAAATAATGGGAATACTGCCCAAAGACTGCCCAAAGACTGCCCAAAGATTGCACTTACAACTTTTGAATCAATAAAACGAAATCCGACAGCAACGGTAAAGCAACTTTCAGAAACAACAAAGCAAAGCGAACGAACAGTTAAAGACCATATTTCAAAACTAAAAGAAGCTGGACTTATCAAGAGAACCGGTGGAAAAACATACGGTCAATGGGAAGTTCTAAACAGAGAGACTTTATGATGAATGAAAATAAATTAGAACATGCACCAATGGTAAGACTTGGGGATTTGATAGAACTTTGTGATGAGCGTAATAGCGAAGGTAAATACGGAATTGATGATGTTCGCGGAATTAGTATTGAAAAAAAATTGATTTTTACAAAAGCTGATATGAATGGCGTTTCCTTAAATCCATATAAAGTAATGCAGCCTAATGATTTTTGTTATGTAACTGTAACTTCAAGAAATGGTGGAAAAATTTCTCTTGCAATGAATGATACTGATTCAACATTTATTCTTTCCTCGTCATACATTATTTTTCGTTCAAAAGATGAAAACATACTTTTACCAGAGTATTTGTATTTACTTTTAAGCAGAACTGAATTTGACCGCTATTCAAGATTTAATTCCTGGGGAAGCGCCCGCGAAACTTTTGACTGGTCAGAAATGTGCCGAGTTCAAATCCCGCTTCCGTCAATTGAAACACAAAAACAACTTGTGGCGGTTTATAACGGACTCAAAGAACTCGCAGAAGAAAACGAAAAACTCTTAAAACCTTTGGAAGAAAGCTGCCAGGCATTTATTGTAGATTGCAAGAAAAAGTATCCACTCAAAGAATTAGGAAATTATATAGAAGAATGTGATGAACGTAATAGTGAGTTAAAAATCAAATTATCACAGGGTATTTCAAATATGAAGTATTTTCAGGAACCAAAGCAAGTTGCGGAAAATTCAAAGTCAGACAAAATAGTAAGAAAAGGTTCATTTGCATATAATAGAGCAACGACTCGCAATGGTGAAAAAATCTCCATTGCATATCGTGAAGGACCTGATTGTTCAGTTTCTGGTGCTTATGGGGTTTTTAAAATACAAGATGAAAAAATTTTGAATCCTCATTTTTTACTTTTGTGGTTTAAACGACCTGATTTCGACAGATTTGCTCGTTGGCGCTCAGAGGGGAGTGCTCATGAGTTTTTTACATTTGAAATGATGCAAAATGTAAAAATCCCCGTTCCACCGCTCGAAATTCAACAAAAAATCGTAGATCTCTATAACTGTTATGAAGAATGTAAACGTATTTCAACTGTAGCTCGTGAAAAGATAAAAAACTTGTGCCCGGCATTAGTGCAGAAAGCCGCACATTCAGAGTAAAGGAAGAGATATATGCCAAAGTTAAAACAATATAACGGCCGTTTTTGTGAATATGATTTTGAAAATGTCTTCATTCAGTATCTTGAAGATGCAGGGTGGACTTACCAGGCTGGTGATGATATCGCCCGTTCAAAACTGGATGAAACACTTATTCTTGATGATTTAAAATCATTCCTCAAAAACACAAATCCAGATTTGACAAAAGATGATATTGGAAAGCTTTCTGACTCTATGCGGCTTATCGGCGGTCAGTCTCAGTTTGAAACTTTGCACAAAGCCTATAACTTTTTTGTTGACGGAATGCAGTATACTCCTAGTGATGGGATTGCCAGGACCATCAACTTTATTGATTTTGAAAAACCAGAAAAAAATATTTTCAAAGTTGTTAATCAGTTTACGGTTGAATATGTAAATAATAATGAAAAGAAAAATCGCCGTCCAGATATTCTGCTTTATGTTAATGGTTTTCCGCTTTGTATTATTGAACTAAAAAATCCTGCAGACGACAAAGCTACGATACACGATGCTTTTGAACAGATTACGGTTCGCTACTGGCGTGATATTCCGCATCTTCTTCATTATTGTCCTCTTGCCTGTATTAGTGACGGTGTAAAAACAAGACTTGGAACTGTAAAAACTCCGTATGAGCATTTTTATACATGGCGCCGAATTAATGACGATGAACCGATTGCAGATTCCTCTTTGGATGAATTTGAATGTCTTGTTTATGGAGTTTACGCGCCGGATCGGTTCCTTGAAATTTTCAGAGATTATGTATACTTTCAGGATAAGATTTTTGATTCAAATGAAGTTGAAATTGTATGCCGTTATCCTCAGTTTTTTGCCACACGTCTTTTAAGAGAAAGTATTAAAAAATCTGTAGTCGAGCATACGGGAAAGGGTGGTACATATTTTGGTGCTACCGGGTGTGGAAAAACCTACACAATGGCGTTTCTTGCCCGACAGCTTTCTCTCAGATGTCAGAAAGAACTTGGTTCTCCAACAATTTTAATGATAGTTGACCGTGATGATCTTCAAAAACAAGGGATCAAACTTTTTGGAAAATCAAAAGAGTTTTTGAGTCTTGGTGAAGTAAAAGTTGTTAAAACTCGCAAAGAACTTCGTGATGAATTAAAAACCCGGGAATCTGGTGGTTTCTACATCACTACAATCCAGAAGTTCTGTGACAGGAAAGATGATCCAATTGGTAAAATCAATACACGCAGTAACATTATTTGTTTTAGTGATGAAGCTCATCGTACTCAGCTTGAAAACGCAAAACAGATTAAGTTTACAAAAGATGCTGACCAGAACATGAAAGCTTTGATTTCAAAACCGTATGCAAAAGTTTTGAGAGAAGCGCTTCCAAATGCAACTTTTGTTGGTTTTACAGGGACTCCGATTGATGAAACTTATCAGACTTTTGGTGAAGAAATTGACCGCTATACAATGGATCAGGCTGTAGCCGACGGACTTACAGTTCCAATTAAATATCATCCGCGTATTGCAAAAGTTCTGGCAGATTCAAAAACAGTTGCTCAGATTGAAGCTTATTACAAAAAATGCGCAGATGATGGTGCAACTGCAGAAGACATTAAAGCAAGTAAAGAAGCAATGAGTTCCATGGAAATAATTCTTGGAGAACCAGGACGGCTTTCAAAACTTGCAGTTGATATTCATGATGACTTTACCAGCCGATGTGAAAAAGATCCGGAACGTGTTCAGAAAGCAATGATTGTTTGTGCAAACAGAAAAATTGCCTATGATCTTTTGTGCCAGTTTAAAGAAAAATATCCTGAATGGTTTGTCGAAAAAAAGCACCCGGACGGAATGATTGTAAAACCAGAAGTTCTCTCTGAATTAAAAGATATGCCGTATATTGCAATGGTTGCCAGTGTAGGTTCCAATGACAAAGAAGAGATGTACAACTATCTTGGTGGCGTAAAGAACGATGAACGCAGCGATAAACTGGACGCAGCTTTTAAACAGCCGGAGTCAAACCTTCGTCTTGTTATCGTTGTTGATATGTGGATTACCGGTTTTAGTGTAGATACTTTGACTTATATGTATAATGACAAGCCTCTTCAAAAACATGGTCTTATTCAGACTATCAGCCGAGTAAACAGAAAATATCCTGGCAAAAATTTTGGTCTTATCATTGACTATATTGGTATCCGCGACAATATGCTTGAAGCTATGAAAGTTTATGGTGGTGGAAGCGGAGGTGGTGGGCCTTCTGGAGATGATATCGAACAGGCAACAGAAATCTTCCGTGAATATCTGGAGATTATAAAGTCACTTTTTAAAGAATTTGATTTAGAGCCATTCATTGATTCAAATACAACTGATATTCAGCGTTATAAACTTTTAAATCTTGCTGCAGAATATGTTTATAAATCGACAGAAGAATTAAATCTTGAAAATAAAGGAACAAAAGCTGCCAAAAAAGTTTCTTTCAAAACATATTTCTTGAAGACTGTAAAACGTCTTAGAGCAGCATATGATATCTGCCAGCCATCTGGAGAACTTTCAGACGAAGAATCTGCTTTAGCCCAAAGTTTTATGGCAATTGCGGGATTTGTCCGAAAAATGAGTGGTTCAACTGATTTGGACACAGATTCAATGAATAAGTATGTAGCTAAGATGGTCGAAGAAGCTCTTAAGTACAGTAATGTTGAAAGTATTCTTCAGGAAGGAGATCAGGTAGATATCCTTGGTCCAGAATTTCTTGATCGGTTGGCTGATATAAAAATGCCGGCCACTCGCCTTGAAGTTCTTATGAAACTTCTTCGTAAGAAAATTACTGAATACGGAAAGGTAAACAAAGCTTCAGCAAAAAAATACAAAGACATGTTGGATGAAACAATTGCTCAATATCACGACAGAAGAAAACAGTTGTCAGTCAAAGAAGCTGGTGATACACAAAATATTACTGCAGATCAGATTATAAAAAACGCAACAATCCAGGCAGAAAACATTCTTAAAGAATTGAACGAAGATAAAGAGCGTTTTAGAAAACTTGGGCTTACATTTGAAGAAATGGCATTCTACGATATTCTGCTCAAAATGCGTGATGAAAAGGACTTTGAATACGGTGAAGATGTTTTTGATGCTGATGCAGGCATAATGGTAAACAAAAAAATCCAAAAACTTGCAAAAAAGATAAAGGAACTTATTGATCTGAAATCCAGTTTTACAGACTGGTTAAATAACATTAATGTTCGTAATCAACTTAAATCCGATATTAAGTTCTGTTTGTTTGATAACGGATATCCACCAATCTATTCGCAGGAAGTTTTTAACCAGGTAATGGATCAAGTCGAGAATTATAAAACATTTGAGGAAGAATAAAAAGATATTTTTATTGCAGGATTTGACGACAGTCTTCTTTCAAAACAGACAAATCCCGCACGGAACAACTTCATCTTATAACGGTGCATATTACCATTATAGAGGGCGGTGCACTTTCCAAAGCAGCCAGTGAAAAGATAGACGAGCTGT
>OIXY01000298.1_pt1 | contig 12892 bp, 13 predicted proteins | sample 1588051 | NCBI WGS metagenome assembly OIXY01 (sample SAMN03283247) | human gut metagenome | biome: human-associated habitat; material: feces | host: Homo sapiens | place: Peru | collected 2012 | reverse complement strand
GGACGAAGACCGAAAACAGCATTCGGCCACGCCTGATTTAATAAGTTAAGGTCTCCCATATTCGCCCTCGGCTCCCTAGGAGTGGGGAATCGTCCGGCGGCGGGCTTACACCGCACCATTGGCATTTCAGCCACCCCGTCTTCGTTATGGCCGGGCTGCGAATTACAGAAGTACCTTTTGTGAAGTACCGGACAATTGAACTATTCTGTTTTCAAGGAGCGCGAGGTCGGACGCTTTGCCTTGCGGTGAGTGCCGCTTGGGAAATTGTCCCTTCACTTACGAGCCATCGAGAAGGGGCAAATTGTTACCCGGAAAAGAAAATAGTTCAAAAGTTCTTCAAAAACATAGTCATTCGCTCGATTCGCTTATGAATCGTAATCCTTTTGGATTCCAAGGCACTTGCAATCTCGGACTCGGTGTACCCGGCATAGACATAGAGCGTAAGGATTTTGAGATCAAGTTCCGATAAGCTTTCAAGAGCAGCCAGCAGCCTCTCATTCTCGACTTCGCCGATCCATGCAAAGCGGCTCTTGGTTTCGCGGTAGGTATCCGTTACCGTGATCGCAGCCTCATATTGCTTAAGATCCGCTGCTTTCCTTGCGTCAACGTCATCTTCGCCAGCACAAACTGCCACCGTGTTGGCATCATAGGCGCGTTCACTGTTCAGGACGCCCAGATCAAACTCATACATCGCCTGAATTGCCTCTTCGCTCATTCCGGCTTCGCGGTACTGCACACGGAGTTGCTCCCACTTTGCGTTCAGCTTGCGACGTTCATTACCATTATTGAAGCTCATGTGTAACCTCCAAATTTTCGATAAATCGTGAAAAGTCGAAAATTTGGAAGGCTAACGATAATCACCGCAGGGGTTCACAGCCATGCGCTGCTTGTAGCCGGAGATCTTCTTCTCCCGCAGCTTGTCCACGCAGTTCTTCAGCTCACGCAGGGAGAGGTGTGCGTTGACAGCCACATCCTTGACTGCCTGCACCACTCTCTCCACCGTCCGCGGCAACGGCTGGCAAAACTTCATCGCACCATAGCAGCCGCGGGTCGCCGCTACTCCGTTCATCATGTTAGTCATTATTTTCTAGTCCTTTCCGCTCGTACGGATCAGGCAAAGGACACTCTGACAGGGAAGACCACATGTGAAGTAGTCATTTCTGGTCTCATGAGAACCCGGAGATTGGCTGCAAAAAGAAAAAGCGCAACAAGTCAGAGGGCACTCGTTACAGTCATGATGAATTCACCGGCCATTCAAGCCGTAAAAATCATCGACTGTATGAGAATCCTTTGCCTATTGCGCACTGGGCTTTGTATTCTATTTTTGTTCTATGTTAGTATCCATTTTTGTACATATAAGGATGCTAACATTTCTGATTCAGTATAAGAGTATCATTTCATCCATCTCACCTCTTCCAATTGGCATCGCTTCACTCATTAGTTGAATTTATATCATTTTTCAACATTTTCTCTTGAAATTTTGAAGCAACTATTCAAAAAGACAGTTGCTTATGGTATAACTTTAATGTGGAGAAGTGTTTGATTGTCATAAAATCCAATGGTAATGTTTCAACCTTATGATTCTGGTTTTTAAACGACATTCTTTCGTCTACTTTCCCCGCTCATATCATATCTCAGCATCAACCTGTTGTCGTTGACCTTTCGGTGAATAGAGTTGACTGTATCTTAAAATCTGTTGACTTCCGCATTCATCCCTTAAATGGAGGAATTTTTATGCCGTGCTTTGATTTTGGTTTGTTTTACCGCATCGCTATAAAAGGCAACACCACTAGGAATCAAACAAGTATTTACAGCATCCTTACCACTGGGCAAACCAACTCCGATAAAGTTCCCGACAAAGCCATCGTCAGCAAAATTTTCAGCGGAAAGTGCGGTCTCCCTGCTGCGACTGTAAAAGCTCTTCAGTCTGTGGAATCCAGCGAAGCAAAGCGTCGCATCGAACTATTGAAGCTTTCCGACTCTGTCACAGCCGTTAATAAACTCTGGAATATTCTTGTTCATGAGGTTAGAATTTCAGAGGAAATCTTGAAAGACCTTGTTGACGCAGTGTCCTTCTCCGCCTCTCCCTCCCTCTTTCTTACCAAGGCTTTTATGCTCTCCTTAGATGGGCCCGAATTGGTTGAGTCTCCCCATTCGTATCCAGTGATGGACATCTGGGGAGCAATCACCTCGCCTGGCGATCTTATGGCAATGGAACAGATGACTAAACCTCAAAGGGATGCTCTTATCAGTTTTGTTAAAGCGTATCTAGAAATCGAAGATTTCAGTAATGCTACCACCTCCCATCTTGACGAGGCTTTTGATTCCTATGTTGAGAAAAATCTCCCCGACGTTGCACAGCGTGTCAACTACATAGTTCAGTTTAGGAACATGAAAGTTCGTTACAAAAAATCGCTTCATATCATTGCCAAAGCTCTCCCATACGTTAGAGAGGATGTACGCCCTGAAGATTTATCGACCGAGTGGATTATAGACTTCTTAGATTACTCTAGAAAGGTCTTCTCTGATTTCAAATCAGATCTCTGGTCTGAAATCTGTGCATACGAGCTTAACAATCCCGGTTCCATTTCTCGAAAGCTCCTTATGACGATTTACCTTATGTCGGATAAAGAGCTACAGGCATTCGATAATTTGAGGCGAGTGTGCTTCACTGACCTCAACATACAGGGTTCTACTCTTCCCTTAGTGTTCATCAGAGATTATCCAAATGCATACAGTTCATGCGAGGGTTCGGCAGCTCTGCATATCACAACGGGTGACCTTGCGCTCTTGCAAGCTGATGCTCTAATCGAGTGCAACTACGAAACCGGCTTCGCTATCGTGGGGGATGCTGCCTTAAGCTATCGCAATTACAAAGTCTATATCGAGGGCGATGACAATTCTCCTGACAAGGTCAACCGAGTCGGTATCGGAAATGTACGTTTCACACGGTACGGACAAGAGCTTTTCGATCTTTTGCAAAGTTCGCGAATCATTCCACTCCCACGTTATGGCGAAGATATTTTCGGATTCACTATTCAGCACTGGAACTCCAAGAAATTAAGAATGCGCGTTCTTCACTATGATCCAAACTCCCAAATGATCGTTGAAACAAAATATAATTACTAAGTATCAAAAAAAGCCGAGGCAGACTCCAGACATCCCTAATTAGGGTATCTGAATGTCTACCTCGGCTTGCTATGTTTATTCGAGCAGCACCTATAAGTAGCAGTGATGTGGTTTTTCTGGCTCACATGGTCTCCCGATGACTCAAATGTTTAAGCGGTTACTTCCCACTGTAGGCGCATTCACTGATGTGATTTAAGTAATGCGGTTTCTTTAGATTATGATATTCGCCAGCCATATTTTACACTCCATCTTTTGAGATTTCTTAGCCTTCTCAGATTGACTCGTTTATTCTTCTTAGATTTATGAAATTTCTTAGCATCTATTATCTCACGAAATGGGGGGGCATCTTACGGCCGGGGTGGCTTATTGACCGCCTATCTATCTTATCCTTAGTCTTGTCCGGCACGTCGATCAGGCCAAATCGGTAGAACAGCCCATAGATATACGACACACCCCGGATATCTCCCAGCGCCTTGGGTCTGTCCACTACCTCTCCGATTTTACCGATATTGTGATACGCCAGCAGTACGGAACTCCAAGCAAGGCTCTTGCTGCCCTCTCTGCGGTCGATCCACAGCTCCTTGGTGAACTCATCTCCCCTGCCCTTCTTCAGCGTATATGTAAAGGGCAAGCCGGACAGAGTCTTGAACTTGTATCCCCGAAAAGCCACCACACACTTCCAGAGGTTTTCTTCGCAGGGATCCTTCCTCAGCGCAACCACAGCTCGATAATGACGCTGTCTCTCTGCACCGGTGCTGATATTGGAAGCGTCAGCCTCCTCCGGGAAGTACACGCCTTTCTCATACGGCAGATAAGAGGTCACAGAGGGATGGGATAACTGCAAGGCAGCCATGGTAGAGGTGACAGCAGCGGAATAACTTTGCGTGCTTCTAAAAGAACCGAACGTCTGCTGGACGAGCTTTGCTGTGTCCGACTCGTAGACCCCGGCTGTGATGAGCAGCTTGCGAGCCTTGATAGGGTTGAGGGACAGGGCGTCTGCAATGGCTTGCAGGCTCATTTTTTCCGTATAAAGTTCAGTAGCTACTTTCATCTGCTGTGTTAAGTTCTTGGCTGCACTGTACTCTGGCTTTGATGGTTTTCGCCCACCGCCGGGTTTGCGCACGCGTGTATTATTCACTAGTTTTCACCTCGTTTTTATTTCCATCACAAACTATATATCGTGCTCAAAAATATGCCGTGTGAACTTCTGGAGTTCAGTCCACACGGCTGATGAAAATTATTCTTCAATTGCGTTACTTCAGGTCGCGTTCATCTCTTTTTATACGCCCAGCATCGGTAATAATATAAAGCGGATCATCTAAATCATTCGTTCCAATTTGTATGATATAGCCATTTTCAGCACAGGCATCAATCATTGCTTCTGAAAATCCTTTCCCGATTAAAAACTTTCGACAAACTTTCTGACCGCCTGCCGAAATCATATGAAGAATTTGAAAATACTTATTAGCATCCATGATTTTGTACTCCTTTTTTCATTATCAAACTCAGAAATATATCAATTAAGTCTTCCTAGTTATACGGCGACTGTCCATTTTCATACATTTGTTTGCTCTTTTTGTGAACCTCCTTTCTTCTTCTTGATCTATAAATACCGGATACATTACCACTTTGGATGGCATTGCGTAAGAATCTTCTTTCGTAGGCTGAACCAATGTTCCCTGTACTTTTGATATTCGTCCGAATTTATATTTCATAAAACTCCTCCATTCTCTTCATAAAAGGTCGAAATTCTCTAATCATCTTATGACTCTTCTGCTCATCTGTTGCGCAATTATATAACTTTCAATCAAGCTATACAATACATCTGCAACAAATGCCGTTGTATGATATGCATAACTCTCCCTTTTACAATTCCACTCCGGCTGGACAATTTTAGAGTCGATGCATATCAGCCCTAGCATCCTATATTCTTCAGAATGTCTAGCAAGAATCTGGCAACGTATAGGAATAATGATACTGGAACGGAAAAGGCTCTTCCATTTATCCCCATACTCGCAGAAGAATTTATCATCATCTTTTTCCTTTTCTGAAAGATTTGTTAAATCACCTTCCGCAAAATATTGGAATTTTCGTTTCAGGATCGTATCATATGCATAATTATCACCAATTTTAATTGGATTCGCATTTTGTATTCTGACTTTCTTTATTCCTCCTCGGCAAGTCACATTGTTTTGACCCCGGGCAAATGTTTTTAATGTGTTCTGTGTATTGCATAATTTTATACTTGCGCAAATTTTTTCTCCATAGTGATTGCTCAAAATTCGCTCGAGATCGTTCAATGTATTTACAAGAAAATCAGGAATAGAATTTCGCGTGATTTCTATACTTTGATTAGGCATTTTCGAAATATTCATCTTTATTTCATGGGCAACTATATGAGCAAAGCTCATCATTTCCAATGAGTTAACATCTGTGTCTTCCGCTATAACTTGAAGTTTTCGCGTAAACTCCGTTGCTTGATGTTCACTAAGTCTTTTTTGCTTAGCAATTTCGCATTCACTAAGTCTTTTTTGCTCAGCAATTTCGCATTCACTAAGTCTTTTTTGCTCAGCAACTTCACGTTCCCGTCTATTTGTTAACAGTACCCACTGCGAAAGGCACAATACTCCACACGTTGCCAATGTAATACATGCTGTTAAAACCGCGTTATTTAATATAGCCGAATTCCAGAATGTATTAGCAAGCGTCCACATCACTTGTATTATCGTGGCTGCAGCGTCAAAAAATTTGGGGTTTCGAGTTCTAATATTCTCAAGGTCATTACGAATTTTAGTCAGGTTTGTCTTCCAATGTGGCTTCTGTTGATTGTTATTTTCTTCCATAGTTGGGTTTTCCTTTTAAATTCAGTATACTTAACTTCACGCGCAAAACATAGTATTAATATGATGAAATGTCATTCTGAGAAGAATTTATTTTCCAGCATCAAGCATAGGCAATGATAGATGGGCAAATGTAGCTCCTGAATCATGTAAGTCTCCGTCTGCGGGGCTTTGATGCACACATCACTCATATCCCTCAGTTTGCTGTCCTTTGCTCCCGTCAGTCCAATGACCTTCATTCCCTTAGCGTGTGCAGTTGTCGCCGCATACAGCACATTTTTACTGTTACCACTTGTGGAAATGCCAAGGAACACATCCCCGGATTTACCGTAGAGGATCAGAAAGACACAGTACGCAACTGGGAACCATTGCTTATCTTTGCGGTTGTGCCATGCAACGACGGCAAGAAGCAAGATCAGAATGATCTCCGGGATAGATAGGTTTGCAGATGTGGCGTAGTGGATCTGGCAAATCAAGCTCCACATCAGTCAAATCGCTTCTCAGCGTCTTTCACAATCTCAGATTCCACCTTTTCAGCAGCTTCCTTATTCTCTGCACTAACCGAAACATAAATCTTCAGCTTTGGCTCCGTGCCAGAAGGACGCACCACAATGGAGCAATTATCTTCCAGCAGGAACTTCAACACATCGGACTTGGGAAGACCGTCCAGACCGGTAGCATAATCCAGCAGCCTTACGACCTTCTTGCCGCCGAATTCTTTGATGTCGCCACGGAATACCTGCATAATACTTTGCATCTTGGCAAAGCCAGCACTGCCGTCAAATTCGTAGCTGTGCAGGGTGTTCAAGCAATATCCATAGGTCTTGTACAGCTCATCCAGCTTATCCAGCAGGCTGATGCCCTTGGTAGCATAGTAGCTGAACATTTCGCAAATCATATACGCGCCGTCTACACCGTCCTTGTCACGGACGTAGGAGCCGGTCAGATAGCCGTAGCTTTCCTCAAAGCCAAACACATAGCTGTCTGCCTTGCCCTGCTTTTCCAGTTTGCCGATCTGCTCACCGATAAACTTGAAGCCGGTCAGCACATTAATGGTACGCAGACCATAGTGAGAAGCAATCTGTTCGCCCATATCCATCGTCACAATAGTCTTGACCATAACCGGGTCAGCAGGCATCTTTCCGTGCTTCACGCGCTGGCTGCAAATATAGTCCAGTAACAGCATACCCGTCTGGTTGCCGGTCAGCAGTTCATACTCGCCTGTTTTGTTCTTGACTGCGATGCCCACACGGTCGCAGTCCGGGTCTGTGGCAAGCAACAAATCCGCATTGCACTTCTTGGCATATTCCATGCCCAATGCCATAGCTTCCTTGATTTCCGGGTTCGGATAAGGGCAAGTCGGGAAATTGCCGTCCGGCTGCTCTTGCTCTTTGACAACCGTAATATTGGTATAGCCCATCTCTTTCAGAGTACGGGTCACAGGCTTCAAGCCAGTGCCGTTCAGGGGGCTGTAAACAATAGCAACATCTTTATTGACCTCTTCACCAAACAGGACAGACTGGTTCTTGACCTCATTCACGAATGCGGTATAGACCTCATCCGGGATGTACTTGATACTGCCATTTGCAAGACCAGCCTCAAAATCGCCGTGCTTTACGTCTGCAAAGATGTCCAGCTTTTCAATCTTTGCCAGAATTTCAGCGGCAGCTTCGGTCGTGATCTGACAGCCATCTGCACCGTAAACCTTGTAGCCGTTGTATTTGCTGGGATTATGAGAAGCGGTGACCATGACACCAGCGGAGGTGTGCAGATAACGGGTCGCAAAGGACACCGTCGGCACCGGCATCAGCACCGGCCAGATATTGACCTTGACGCCATTTGCAGCAAAAACACCGGCGGCCACTTTTGCAAACACATCGCTCTTGATGCGGCTGTCATAGCCGATTGCCACAGAAGGCTCTGCGAAATTTTTCTTCAGATAGTCAGCCAAACCCTGAGATGCCTTTGCGACCGTGTAGATATTCATGCGGTTGGTGCCAGCACCAATCACACCACGCAGTCCGCCGGTGCCAAAGGCAAGATCGCGATAAAACGCATCTTCGATTTTTGCATCATCCAGCGTCTTCAGCTCCGCCGCAACATCGACATCTGCTGTTGCGTTTTCCAGCCAACGCTCGTATTCTTTCTTGATATCCATCTTTTTCACCTGTCTTTCCTTACACTCCAAGTTTTCGTGCCGCCCAGAGGATTCCGTGTGCAGAGCTATTACAACAAATCTCGTTGCTCATCACCATCTCAACAGCCTGCTGCAACGGCACAACTAGAACATCCAGTTCTTCATTCGGGTCCAGATGCTGTTCGCTGACTTTCCGGCAGTGGTTGGCAAAGAAGATATGCATCGTATTGGTCAGCTTTGCAGAACTCTCTATCGTTGCTCCGATATACTGCCAATCATTTGAAACATAACCTGTTTCTTCCAGCAATTCTCGCTTTGCGACAGCTAAGGCATCCTCGCCCTTTTCAAAACCGCCCGCTGGGATTTCAATAAGTTCCCGGTCAAAGCAGTACCGATATTCCTTTTTCAGAATAATATTTCCGGCATCATCGATTGCCACGATTGCAGCGGCGTCATTGATCGTAATAGCATAGAAATCATCAATATGCTGCCCATTCGGCAGGTCTACCGAATCCTTCCGCACCTTGACCCACCGGGTGTCCACCAGCATCTCGGAGTTTGTCGTTTTCCATTTTTCCATAGCTTATCCCCTCACATCGAGGAACTGTGCCTGTCCATGGATGGTCATCGTTACAGAATCAGCCGGGACAAAAATGCAGTCACCTTTATAAAAAGTAATAGAGCCACTTTCATAGGAAATCGTGCCACATCCATTCACACAGAGCAGCACACGGAAGGCCAGTTCGTCCGCACGGTAATGTACCGTCTGACGCCGCTCTGTGTTGACCAGCATTCGGTAGACTTCAAAATACTTGCAGCGGGTCAGCAACTCAGATGCCACGCCCTGCCGATATTTCAGAACACGCAGCGGCTGTTTCGGTTCCGCGCTGTTGTAAAGATTTGCCACATCCAGTGCCTTGTCGATATGCAGCTCACGCTTTTTACCGTCTTTGCCGACGCGATCATAATCGTACAGGCGATAGGTCAGGTTGGAGTTTTCCTGAATTTCTGCCACCAGCGCCCCTGCCCCGATGGCATGAACCGTCCCCGCAGGAATGAAAAATAGGTCATCCTTATGGATGGGCACCTTTTGCAGGTATTTCATCACCGTGCCGTCTGCAATCGCCTTGCGCATTTCTTCCTTTGTGCAGTCCTGCTTAAGACCATACACGAGCTTTGCGTCCTTGCTGGCATCCAGTACATACCACATTTCCGTCTTGCCAAGCTGCCCGTTTTCATGCTCCTGTGCGAAGGCGTCGGTAGGATGCACCTGTACCGACAGGTCTTTCTTGGCATCGATGAATTTGATAAGGATCGGCAACGTGTTTTCACCCTTATGACGCTCACCCAGATACTCCGGATGCGCTCTTAGCACCTCTGCCAGTTCCTGTCCATCAAATGTGCCACCCACCACATAGCTGGGTCCATCGGGGTGCGTGGAGCACTCCCATGTCTCTGCCAGTGGGGTCAAATCAATGTTTTTCTCAAATTCATCATTTAAACGACTGCCGCCCCAAAGATAATCTTTACCGGACGGTCGGAGCAAAAGAGGCTCATTCTTATTTGGCATAGATGCCTCCTGCATTGTATCAGTATTCCAGTTCAAATTTCTGCTTGTCGTGGACGTTGATGTCCTCGCCCAGCTGCACCTCGATCAGCTTCAGCTCGGAATCTGCCATGACAGTATGGCGGCAGCCGGCAGACATGGTGATCACGTCGCCTGCCTTGACATTCTGCTCCATGCCGTCAACAATGGTCTTGCCCTCACCAGAAATAACGACCCACACCTCATCACGGTTCTTGTGGCTGTGGTAGTTCATGCTGTGACCGGGGTTCAGCGTTACCTTAATGGTCAAAGAGGTGGTTTCCACGTCCACAACCTTAAAGCTGCCCCAAGACTTTTCTGCGAACATGATCTGCTGTTCAAACTTGTCCACGAAAGGCTTAATATAGGAGCTCTGTTCCTTATCCGAAACCAGGATGCCCTCCGGCGATGCGGAGATAACGACATCATGCAGTCCCATGGCCAGCACAGGAACATCCATCTCATTGATGATGTGGACACCAGAACACTTGTCGTTCAGTTCGCCCTTACCGATAACGTTTTCTTCCATTGCCTCGGTCAGTGTGTTCCATGTGCCGAGATCCTTCCACATACCGGCAAAACGAACGACTTGGATCTTCGGCTCATGCTCGACAACAGCATAGTCAAAGGAGATTTTCTTCAAGGTATCGTACTTATCGAACAAGTCCTGATAGTCAGTAAAATCCATCAACTCATGGGCTTTATCCATCACATAAGCCAGCTTATAGGCAAAGACACCGCCGTTCCAAAGTGCGCCCTGCGCAATATACTGCTCTGCCACATCCGCAGTCGGTTTTTCTTTGAAAGTCTTAACCGTGGCTACATGATCCGCATTCTCCGGGATGATATAGCCATACTTTTCACTGGGATAGGTCGGCTCGATGCCCATCAGGACAAGGTTTGCTTCGCATTTATCCGCCTGTTCTGACAGTTCTTTCAGTGCTTCAAAGTAGCTATCCTCTACATATGGGTCGACCGGGCATACAACCACGGATTCAGAAGGGTCAACGTGCATCACGTCCACCAAATAGGCAGTTGCCAGTGCAATCGCCGGAAAGGTATCCCGACGGCAGGGCTCCACGCTAATTCCCACACCCTCGCCCAACTGGTTGTGAATTGCAGAAACCTGCGTCTTGCTGGTAGCAATGGTCACGGTTGCATCCGTGTCAACCTTCTTAATCTGGCGATAGACACGCTGTACCATCGACTCATAGGTGCCATCTTCCTTCTTGAAGATTTTGATGAACTGCTTGGAACGGATATCATTGGACAAAGGCCACAGGCGCTTACCGGAGCCGCCGGACAACAAAATGATATTCATAAACTTCTCCTCTTATCGGAAAGAGCCGCACCCCCGGTTCAGGATGCGGCTCTGTGATTCTTTAGCGTTCAGCACGCATCGGATTATTCAGGAAATCCTCATATGACAGGCGCAGACCGTCTTCCAGCTCAGTCCTGTAGGTCCAGCCCAGATTGGTTGCCTTAGACACATCCAGCAGCTTGCGGGGCGTGCCGTTGGGCTTGGTGGTATCCCACTTGATCTCACCGGTGTAGCCCACGACCTTGGCGACCAACTCGGTCAGTTCCTTGATGGTCAGTTCCTTGCCGGTACCGGCATTGACCGTTTCGTTGCCGGAGTAGTTGTTCATCAGGAACACGCAGAGGTTTGCCAAATCGTCCACATACAGGAACTCGCGCAGCGGAGAACCATCGCCCCAGCAGGTAACGCTGGGCAGATTCTGCTCCTTGGCCTCATGGAAACGGCGAATCAGTGCCGGAACCACATGGCTGTGGGTGGGGTGGTAGTTGTCGTTGGGGCCATAGAGGTTGGTAGGCATGACGCTGATGTAGTCGGTTCCGTACTGACGGTTCAGGAACTCGCAGTACTTCAGGCCGGAGATCTTAGCCAGTGCATAGGCCTCGTTAGTCTTTTCCAGCTCACTGGTCAGCAGGCAGTTTTCCTTCATGGGCTGAGGTGCCATGCGGGGATAGATGCAGGAGGAACCGAGGAACTCCAACTTCTTGCAGCCGTTCTTCCATGCCGAATGGATGGCATTCATCTCCAGCGTCATATTGTCGTACATAAAGTCAGCCAGTGCTTCCTGATTTGCCACGATGCCGCCGACCTTGGCAGCAGCGAGGAACACATACTCCGGCTTCTCCTGTGCAAAGAACTCTTCCACAGCATCCTGACGGGTCAGGTCCAACTCCTTGTGGGTGCGGGTGATGATATTGTTGTAGCCCTGCCGCTGCAGTTCACGGACAATTGCAGAGCCAACCATGCCGCGATGACCTGCGACATAAATCTTAGCATTCTTTTCCATCATAACAGAATTGCCTTCTTTCCAAATTACAGAACTGCCTTAAGTGCCTTTTCGCGCTTTGCACGCTCACGGTCGTGCTTAGCCATGATCTCCACCAGCTGCTCGTAGGTAGTGGACTGCGGATTCCAGCCCAGAACGGTCTTTGCCTTGGTGGGGTCGCCCCACAGGTTGTCCACGTCGGTCGGGCGGAACCACTGAGGATTCACGCAGACCAGCATCTTGCCGGTAGCTGCATCATAACCCTTTTCATCGATGCCGGTGCCCTCCCAGCGGATGGTGATACCATTGGCTGCGAAAGCCTTCTCAGTGAAATCGCGGACAGTGTGCTGCACACCGGTAGCGATGACGAAGTCCTCAGGCTTATCCTGCTGCATGATCAGCCACATGCACTCGACATAATCCTTAGCGTAGCCCCAGTCACGCAGAGAATCCATGTTGCCCAGCTCCAAATGATCCTGCAGGCCCTCGGCGATACGACCGGCAGCCAGCGTGATCTTACGGGTAACAAAGTTCTCACCACGGCGCTCGGACTCATGGTTGAACAGGATGCCGTTGACAGCGAACATACCGTAAGCATCGCGGTACTCCTTGACCATCCAGAAACCGTACTGCTTTGCGACAGCGTACGGAGAGTAGGGATGGAACGGGGTGGTCTCGCGCTGGGGAACCTCCTCGACCTTGCCGTACAGCTCAGAGGTAGAAGCCTGATACACCTTGCAGGTCTTGGTCAGGCCGCAGACGCGGACGGCCTCCAGCACGCGCAGAACACCCAGTGCGTCCACATCGCCGGAGTATTCGGGAGCATCAAAAGAGACCTGAACGTGGCTCTGTGCAGCCAGATTGTAGATCTCATCGGGCTTGATCTCGCCCACCAGAC
>OIXY01000292.1_pt1 | contig 13025 bp, 11 predicted proteins | sample 1588051 | NCBI WGS metagenome assembly OIXY01 (sample SAMN03283247) | human gut metagenome | biome: human-associated habitat; material: feces | host: Homo sapiens | place: Peru | collected 2012 | reverse complement strand
ATTTCATAACAAAACCCCATTATCAATCTTGTGATCAATAATGGGGTTCATACTAAAATGAGATACGATTTTATTAAAAGATCTGCCAACTTTAGTGAACCAGATCGTTAACCAACCCACCCCTTTTGCTAAAATTGCTTATAAGGTCTTGGGTATGATTTTAAAGAGCAAATGCTGTGTTAAACCGCATTGTTATCTGCATTTTGAATTAAATTTCAAATGCAAAAGTTGAGTGATCTTACTAGGATATTCAAATATATTTATTCCCCTTCCTAACAGAGGTTGTAAAGGAGGGAAAAGTAGCTTAGATTTAGGCTCTACTGTGTTCTAATTTCAATTATTTACCCATAAATATGCACGGAGATACGTCTCTTCTCCAATATCAAAGCTATTTGATGATTATTAGTAAATTATTAAAAGCCTTGATCACCCCAATTTTTCCGAAAAGTTTAACAATTCTATAGTCTTATACTTAACAAAAGTATTAAGTGTATTTAATTCAAATACGATAGACTCGCATTTGATGAGTCGTAAAACTCTTTTATATCAATTTTATTGACGTATTCATATAATTGATATGTCAATTTAATTGACATATATCAATTTTATTGACATGTATAAATAATTTGCGAAATAAATTAGTTTTTATATACATATATCTTGAATTTAAGGTATAATGAATTTAATTCACGAATAAAATTGAGGTGTTTTATGAAATTACACATAAGAAATACTAAATATATAGTAATGACTTTATTTATCTTCATTTGGAATGTACGTCTTTTTATATATAGCTACATTAATCACATAAATTCTATATTTTATTTTGCTATGCTTAATGTTGCTGTTTGTTTTGCTGTTCTGTTGTGTTTTTGTGGACAATTGAGATTTGATTTGTCAAAACCAAAAGCTTTCTCTTTTTATCGTCGACTTAGATTATTAAAGAGATTTAATTCCATGCTTGGATTGTTTCATTACATTATTTTAGGTACAGAATTCTTGGCCACGGTTTTATTACAGTTATTTTTGTTTTACATGTAACTATTGAATTCTGTATTGACTTTACAGAACGAGTACTTGTATCAAACAAATTAGTTGCCACACTAATTTTGTTCTTTAAAAATGTGATTAAGAGATCATACTTATTGAATTAAACTTCAATGATCCAAGATGTTAGAGTGTCATTATATCAAAGATATGTTATAGCAACTGACGGACAGAATATCAGAGCTACAAAACAACCAAGAAAGGTAATGATGCCCGTAAGAGCACAGGTTATGATTTGGTCAGCCTATATTCAACCAAGTATGGTTTAACCATATCTCAGAGAGCTGTAGATAAGAAGAACCATGAAGCAGAGGCTATCCTTGAGATGATAGCAACTTTAAACCTTAGAAACTGTATTCTCACCTGGGATGCTATCAATACTAGAGCTACAACCTTAGAGGCTGTAGTAGTAAAAGCATTAGCAGACTTCTTAGTCTGCCTTAAAGCTAACCAAGGTGAACTCTTTGATGTAATTGAAGAAGCATTCAGTATGTTAGATGTAGATAAGTTTCAAGGTGAACTTCTATCCTCATCCAGAACCAGTACTGAGCATGGCAGAATTGAGACTAAAGATATTTCTATTCTCAATGCTGAAGATATCTTAAGCACAGAGTTGGAAAGAAAATGGCCTCATGTTCATTCTGTAATCAGAGTAAGAACCAGCAGAATTTATAAAAGTTCTGGTGTTCAGACTGAAGACAGAGAAGACAAGTTCTTTATTAGCTCTATTACTCCTGATAGTTTAGATGATTCTTTTGCAGCTACTATGCAAGATATCATTATCTCAAGATGGCAGATTGAAAGTAGTCACTGGGTGATTGATGCAGTCTTTGGTCAGGATGCATTACCTTTAAGAAATAAAGAGTACATCGATAACTCAACTGTCTACACCAAGATTGCCTGCAATGTATTAAGCTACATTAGAGAGCATGTACCTTACTACAATGGTAAGCCATGGTCTTTTGAAAGCTTACAGATTTTAGCTAGAAAAGCTCAAACCAACTTCATGTTCCTAAAAGCATTCTTTACTAAAGATATGTCAGAAATAGAGAACGATGAAAGATTCATTGGTATCTTTTACAAAGAGCCAGAGCCTACAGGTAATGATGTACCTGATAACCTTGAAGTTACAGGTCATGAAAACCAGATAGACGACAGTTTCAAATTTGCTAATCTGGTAAGACGAATTAGCAAGATTAAAAGCAAAAGAAAACTCCGTTAGAGTTTGATTTCTGAATCACATTGTTAAAGAACGTCTTTGTAGGTAACAACTGAGGCTTTTGGTTGTGGCTTAATAAAATAAGCCACAACACAAGGCAGATAAATCTGCCTAAAACTGGTTAAAATTTGGCTACAACATCTTTGTGAACACGAACTGTGCGTGTTGACGTATTTTATTCTATTTAAGGAGTTTAAATGTTTGAAACATTATATAATAAATATAAACTGAGAAATGATATAAATGAGTTTTTATTTGCTATCAAGCAACCTCAGCAATTGATTTTTGTTTAGTTGCATTTTCTGTTGGTGTTGCTTCATACAAATTTTTTCACTTTATATGTTACAGTTCAACTTATGAAGATAAAGGTATTATTTATTACAAAGTAAGTGATGAGGATAGACAATATTCGTTGGTAAAAAAATAGGTTATGTTTTGTTTTTTGTATGTATGATGTATGAAATTTACTGTTTTGTTATCTAAACATCGTAACTGTTTTCTCTCGTTTCGCAAAACTTATATAATTATAAGATAGGAAGCAATGGCTTTAAGTCATTTATTGTTAATTCTTAAAGTAATATCAAGTTAATAAGATCTGCCAACAGATTAACTTTTAATATGTAACTTATTGAAATATGTCAAAATTAGTTTCAATCATTATCCCTTGTTTCAATCAAGAAAAATACATCACTGATGCAATTATGTCAGCTGAAAATCAGACCTATAAAGATATCGAAATTGTTTTTATAGATGATTGCTCAACAGATGGTTCCCTTGAAGTTGCGAACGAATTAAAGAAAAAGTATACCAATATTGTTGTTTTAAAAAATGAGACTAATCATGGTGTAGTAGATTCTAGAAATAAAGCTATTGACGTAGCTAAAGGTTTCTATATTCTGCCTTTAGATGGTGATGATACAATTGAACCAACATATATTGAGAAAGCAGTTAAAGTATTTGATGAAAATCCTGATGTCGGCTTTGTTTACTGTAAGGCTAAAAAGTTTGGTGCCGTAAATGAGGATTGGAATCTTCCAAAATTTAATAAAGAGAGTTTTATTTTTGCTAATTGTATTGTAAACAGCTCTTTATTTAGAAAATCTGATTTCATAAAGCTTGGTAAATACAAGTCTTACATGTACAGTTGGACAGAGGATTATGATCTGTGGATGTCATTTGTAGAGGCCGGGTTACTCCCTTACCGAATTGATAAAATTCTTTATAACCATAGAGAATTTGATAATGGTTCAAGAACACAATTAACAACAAAAGATCCTTATTTTGCGAGACGTGAGTATTTGCTACATCATACAAAACTGTATGCTGATAGCAGAGAATGTATTTCTAGAATTTTTGATCCTGATTACAAGGCTAATTTCTATAAAAAGGATAAGAAAATTAAAAAGTATAAGAAGATATGTATTTTAGAGTCAATTGCTATTGTTCTTCTGGCAATCTGCTTAATAGGAACATTGATTTTCTCATAAGAATTAATTGTTTGAATTTTTGTTTTGAGTTTTAATGTCTTTGTTACTGAATTTTTTAGTTTTATGACAACAGTTGAATCTTTTATAAGATAGAGTGATATCTATATAGTGAATCTTCTGAATAACTTCTTAGTTCATGGAAAAGATGGTTCTAGAGTGATTTCTTATAGAACTGTGAGTGAGCTTTTGTCTGAAAACAAAGTTATTTTGCAACTTATAAAAACTACATCATCTATATCTGCAGATAGTAGAATTAATCTTATTGATCCTCTCATTTACAGATTTGCGAAAGTTGTTTCTATAGCACCCGCATCAAAGTGTCTTCATGACTGTGATTGTGGGGGACTTTTTAGACACAGCTTGTTAGTTGCTCTTAAAGCGATTGAAGTATCAAAGTACACAAATTTTAAATATGAAGATTTAAATGTAGAAGATCTTCATATACTGTTAATTTTTTTAGCTCTTCTTCACGATGTTGGCAAGGTGTTTTCTGATATTACTTTATCAAATGGTGTAAGTGATTTTAATTATGATGAAAGTGACTTAGAAAATACTTTAGATGATTATCTTTCAGGCAACTCAAATTTATCTGTGAAGATCTATTTCGATAAGAGTAGAAGCAAAAATCATGAAAATATTATTGTAAAAGCTCTTCCCTTCTTACTATATAAACAAAGTGAAATTGGTCGTTTTTTAATTCAAAAATCTTGTAAAAAAGCAATTAGCTCAATAGTTAAGTCAGATAATGAAGATGATATATATAAATTGATTAAAGTTGCTGATATCTATGCATGCAAAACATCAATAAATAAGTTTTCTCCAATGTATGAGATAGGATGCTATTTAACACTTCTTTTTAGATCTGGTCTTTTGGATACATCTGAACTGGGCTTTTATAAAATTAACGGAGGCTATGTAGTTGAACAGGGCTCGCAAGCATATCAATCAATTTTAAAAGCCTTTGACTACTACTTTGCAATTCTTGATGAATGTAATACTTTCTCAGACCTAACACATTCATCTTTTGAAAAATTGTATAGATCATGCAAAGAGTCAGTTCTTTATAATGATGATTCCTTATCATACGGACAATCTTTTGAGATAAATTTAAATTATCCTAGAAAGTCATTTTTTGTAGAGCTCTCTGATTCTAATTTTATTGTTCAAGGAGCATATAAAAGATCTTGTATTTGGCGATCTCTTTATAATAGAGGCTCTTTTAGATTTGTTTACGGTTTTATAATCTGTCTAGATTATTTAGAGCATGACGATTCAGTCTTTAAAATCATGAATGAATATGATGATAAAGAGGTTAAAAATCTAATCCAACAAGATCAGTCAGTAGTTGATAATATTGATATTGATCTTATTACTTCATTTGATATGTCATTAGATGATAACCAAGAATATCAAATAGATCCTGCAACTGTTTCAATTGACAGTTTTAGTAAAAAACGATCTGAGTTTTTATCATCTTGTTCGAGAACGAGATCCAAGAATAAAGAAAAAATTAAAAGCAAATTAAGCAGAGATATTTCTCGTCTGCAAAAAGAGATATTAGAGAATGAAAAGAGTATGTTATCAGATGATTATGATTACTTTTAACCATATCGATAGTCATATATTCAGCTAGTTTTATCCTGTAGTTGTGTATATTAACTTTCGTTGCTGATAAATTTGTAAGGCAATTGCTTTTTTAGAAGTTTTGATAAGTTGTGATTTTTTTGTTTTGTTGTAGAATACGCCATTCGTACTGTACTAAGACTAATATTGATTAATTAAAGATAAAATATGGTATTTGCAAGTCTTCCTTTTATATTTTTTATTTTACCATTATTCCTTGTCTTAGATTTTTTGTCTAAGAAATGGAACGTGATTAGAAATTTAACATTAATTTTAATTAGTTTATTTTTCTATATTTTTGATGGTGGTACTCATTCTTTAAAAGTCCTACTAGCATATGGATTTTTAAATTTCTTTTTTGGATATGCTTTAGAAGCAGCTAAAAGAAAAAATGACACTCTAAAAGTTATTGCATTAGTGTTCTTCGTCACTATCAATATATTAGCTTTAGTATTTTATAAGTATTCTTTCTGGTTAGTATCTTTGCTTCATGATGGGGGAATTGCAGAAAATCTGCATGCTAAGCAACAAGTATTACCTCTAGGTATCAGTTTCTTTACTTTCCATGCTGTGAGCTACCTGATTGATATTAGCAGAGGGGAACTTAATGGAAGAAGTAATGTAATTAACTTTTTAGCATACTTCTTTATGTTTCCTCATTTGATTGCAGGCCCTATTGTTAGATATAAGCAGGTAAAAGACGATCTCTGTTCTAGAAGATTAGATTCAAATTTATTTTCCTATGGTTTATACCGTTTTATTTTAGGTGTAAATAAAAAGATCTTAATTGCTAATTCAGTTGCTCCATTAGCTAATATGGCGTTTATTTATAACGTTCATAGCCTTTCAACTATGGATGCTTGGATTGGTGCTATTGCGTATATGATTCAAATTTATTTTGATTTCTCTGCTTATTCTGATATGGCTATTGGATTAGCTGCAATGGCAGGTTTCAAGTTCTCTGAGAACTTTATGGCTCCATACAGCAGTTGTTCAATCAAAGAATTTTGGAGACGTTGGCATATATCTCTATCATCATGGTTAAGAGATTATGTATACATTCCATTAGGCGGTTCTAGAGTTTCTACTCACAGAATTTACTTTAATTTAATCGTTGTATTTTTCTTGTGCGGTTTATGGCATGGAGCAAATATGACCTTCGTGTTATGGGGCTTATATAATGGTTTATTTCTAATTTTAGAAAGAATCTTCTTAGGCGATCTTTTAAACAAAATTCCTAAGTTTTTAACCCATGCATATGCACTTTTAGTCGTTCTAATTGGTTGGGTGCTTTTCAGAGCTGACAACATTTCTCAAGCATTTGATTATTTATCTGTCATGTTCTTTTTATCTAATACAGACAATCAAAGCGTATGTAATGGAGAGATTCTTAATTACCTTGCTCTTACCATAGGATGTCTTTTAGTTTTCTTTAGATTAAAGAGTTTTGACTCTTCAAATGCAAAAGAAGCTGTAACTCACAATGGTGCTTTTGCTGTTAATTCATTTCTGATGATTTTGTCTGTAATTGTCCTTTTCTTTGGCGCTCAAAATCCATTCATTTACTTTAATTTCTAGTTGAGGCAAAAACGATGATTAAGATGTTACAAAAGGTTCTTATTGCTTCAATGTTTATTGTCCCAATAGCAGGCTTTATAATCACTCCAAATGATTATGTGGTTAAAAGTGAAAACAGAGTTATTAACCATTTTCCAACAATTGGTGATAAGGCTTACTTTCAGAACTTAGTAAATTTTTATAATGATAGACTACTGTTCAAGTTACCTGTAACTGAGAATTTATACAAGCCAATGCAGTCTGTATTTACTGATTTTAATTTTACAAATTCTCAATTTACAGTCCACGGCATTAAAGGCTGGTTGTTTGTTGGAAATTCAGCTGATTCTGTATACTCTCAGCATTGTGAAGATATGAGTTTTTCTCCTTACATGGTAAGTAAGAAATTAGCTCTGTTAAATGCTATAAAATCATCAACTTCAGCACCTGTTTACTTGGTGATTGGACCAGATAAGCATGGAATTTATTCTGAGTACATGAATCCATACATTAGAGAACCAGGTAAGTTTAGATTTTTCAATAAAATTAAACCATACCTTGAATCACAAGGTATTAATGTGATTGATAATTATGATGTTCTTCGTGCTAATAAAGATCCTAAAGATAATATAGCACTTTACTATACCGACGATACCCATTGGAATCGATATGGTGCAAATATCGCTTTTGATAATGTAATGAAAAGAGTACTGGAAGATTATCAAAAGACACAATATAACTTTTCATTTTCTAAACATGAAAATGGGGATTTGATAAGAAATATAAGCAATCCTCAAAAGAATATCATGGATGAAGCACTGATCATAAATGCTAATGAGCCAGAGATTAAAGTCCAAAACTTAAAATCTAAACGAGAGTATTCATTAAAGTATGACCCAAATTCCATTGAAGAGTTCGGATCTAAGTATGTAAACAGTTCATCTCAAGATCAAAGAAAAATTATGCTAATTACAGATTCTTATGGCATATACTTTACACCGTATGCAATTGAGTATTTTAGAACTGTAGTCCATATGCACAGGCAAACATCAGCTCCTGATGAAATTTTGAATGTTCTAAAAGAGGAAAATCCAGATCTTGTTCTATTCATAAACGTTGAAAGATCTGTAAAAGATTAACGTTCAAAAGAAAATTGAGTATTTAGTTTTTTTTGATTTTTGTAAGTCAAAATATATATATACAGAAGTTATGAAGAGGGTGAAATGCTATCAATTATTATTCCTACAATGCAAAAAGATTTGGACGTATTGAATAAACTTCTGTGTGAACTCGAAGAATCTGATGTTGTTGGCGAAGTTGTTGTTATTGATAATTCCTGTAAAGGCTTCAACTCTAAATTTAGCAAGGTAAGAGTTTTTACTCAAAAAGAAAATCTCTTTGTAAATCCTGCATGGAATCTTGGCATAAAACTCTCAAATCCAGAATACAAAACTTTTGGAATTTTAAATGATGATCTAATTCTTCCAAAAAATTTATTTAAGGCTGTGGATGACTTCTTTTCTAAGTCTGATAAAAATATAGGTTTGGCAGGTATTGACTGTGCAACAAACTCTCCTAAGTCTGATTTTGATGAATATCCTAAAGATAGCGAAGTAAAATTCGAAATAATGGATAAAATGGCAGGTTTTTGGGGATCTGCTTATTTTGGATTAAAAAAGAATTATTTCGTAATACCTGAAGAAATAAAAGTATTCTATGGAGATCATTTTCTTTTTAGAAGAAACCAGCAAGCTGGTAGAGCAAATTACAAAATTACAAATATTTCAGTAAAGCACCTTGAATCACTGACTTCTCATAGCTCAAAGTTTATTAAAAAGCTTTTTAAATCAGATAGAAAATATTGCATAAAGTACGATGGAGTTGAACATCAAAAGTTATCATTCATGCAAAGAATGTTATCGTTAACTTATTATCATGAGCACTATGTTCTCTGCCTATTAGGTTTAAAAATGAAATTTAAGTGCCACAAAAAAACATTAGTTTGATTTAAAGGTAAATTTCGTTTATCTGAGCTGTTGCTAACTGTTATCTGTAAGTTGCTCTCAAATACAATGCTGACAGAGGCCATAAATATTTGTACAACTTATTTAAGTGCTTCAATGTATCTGATGCTTCGTGAATAGTGTATCCTTTGTTAGATTTTGAATATAAGGAAAATGTGAGTCTCTTGTAGGCATCACCCCTTTCTCCGATATCTTTAGTACTCCAGTTTTCATAGTAGAACCTATTATCTGTAATAATGGGTTCTTCTAAAGTTCTTGCGTAAGCACAACGCAGCCAGAAAAAGTTAAACCAAATAAAGCAACCACTCTTATCAGAACTGTCATCATCTTTTTTTGGAAAAGCACCAATTTTAACTATACCTTTATTAGTATCAAAAACGCTAACTGTGTTTTTATAGTTTTTGAAGGTTAGGTATGTTAGGACAATTTCTCTTGGATTTCTTCCTGAAGTTAGACCTAATGAACATCTCTTTTTATAACTCATGCCTTTTGTGTGAAAATAGGCTACGTAATCATAATTCGAATCTAACTTTGATAGTTCCCAAACTTTGTGAAGACCATAGTATTCAAAAGTATTTTTACTGTGATATGCAACTTTGCAATATAGTTTTAGATTATCAAAATAACAGTGAACAGAATTTAAATTGTTAGGATCACTTACTTCAATGAATAGATCTGCTTCACTTAAAATACCTGATCTTTTCAGATCAGCTAGCTGGGAAGAAATTATTCTTTTCCAATTTTTATCTTTATTGATATAAGCAAAGTAAACAACAGCTATTCTTTTCATTTTAGTATTCAGTTTTATTGATTAATCTTGTTTCAATTGGTACCAGCAGTGAAACGTCTGATTTATTTGTCATTTACCACAGTATCCATGATGTATTTTCCTATAACACAACCACCGCGATTAGTGTAATGTGTTGCATCTAAGAAAATAGGGCCTCCATTTTCAAAAATGGAGTAAATTCCATTACCTTGGTTTATTGGTACATTTCTGTTAATGAATTTTACATTGCTATGAGAATTTGCATAAGCTATAAGCTTATTGTTAACTAATTCATTTCTTTCAACGTAATCTTTACTCTGATAGAACTCTTTGACATTGACTATCTTTGATAAGAAAGAACCTGTTAAGTTAAGCTTTGAAAAGTTTAAATGTGCTTTATCAGTTACTATTGCTAGTCCTACAATGTAGAACTGAAGTTGTGGATGAGATGCGATCTGTTCATCCAAGTCATGAAGAATGTCATCAATATACTTTTCAAAATTTGCATCAGTCTTATTGATGTGTTTTTCTGCAACATAAAGGTCAAACATAATATCCCATCTGTTTGAAAGAATAACTTTATCGCCAGAAGTTAGAATAGATAGCATCTTTTTGTAAAGTTCATAAAAGTCTGCTCTATCTTGACCTTTAATAAAATACTCTGTTTGCATAGAAGCAAATTCTTTTCCATAAGCTAATGACGCCGGAACAGACAAGAAGTAAACAGGTATTTTATTTTGTGTCATTAAGTAATATTGATAGTGACCTGCGTTAGAGTCGCCAACAAAGAATATATGAGGATTTTCTTTTTGTAGACCGTAATGCCACACAACCTTGTCGTGTTCAGCCAATATTGCTTTTGGTGTGTATTCTGGAGCGATTTGAGTAAATTTAAGATCTTCAACAGTAAAACTTGATAGGTAGTTTAGTCTGCTGTCAGAATGAAAATAAGCATAGCTTGCAAAGCAAACTGCGTACATTATGAGCACTGTTAAGATCTTAAAGTTATGCTTTTCTATAAATTTATATGAGAACGCAGAAACTAAAGCAATGATTGCGAAAACAGAAATAAGTTTTAAGGGAGAATTTAAATAATCACAACGCAAGGCAAATATGAATAAAGGCCAGTGCCATAGATATAGTGAATATGAACCTTTACCTAGTGTGGATAACGGTTTGAATCCAATTATAGAGTGTTTATTGTGAGATAAAATTACTAATGCAGTAGCAACAATTGTTAAAGCAGAACTTTTTGGAGTCCATATTCCATGAGACAATTCAACAGTGAAGATCGACGTAATAAGAAGAATTGTTCCTGCTAATTCCCCAACAGCAGGTAAGGCTTTGAATTTTGTAAAGACTAATGAAAATATATGATCTTTGTAGAAGAATAAAACAGATCCTAAGAACAGTTCAAAGATTCTGCATTGTGTTAAAAGATATCCTTTACCATTTTTAGAAACTAAGCAAGATACAATTAACAGTGCTACAAAAATAGTCAACAATGCTAATGGAATACGCTTAGTACCAACAGCCTTATTCAAGAGAACCAAACATAAAGGAAATAAAATGTAGAACTGAATAGTAATTGAAAGATACCATGTGTGCAACAAGAGTCTGTCTGATGAATCTAGACTGAAATATCCTCCAACATTAGCAAATCTAAAGTTGCCTATTCCTAAAAGTGCATTTACAACTTCGATGTTTAGTTCGCGGTAAACTTCAGACAGTAAGAGAAAATAACCGAGAATTAGAGAGAAAAAGCAGATGATTACCAATGGAGGTACAATTCGAAAAAATCTTCTTTTATAGAATGACCATAAAGAAAATTCATTAATGGATAGTTTCCCATAAATTGAACTCGCAATTAAAAATCCTGATACAACGAAGAAAACATCTACTCCTAAAAAACCGCCGTTGAAAATGTTAGATTGAGATAAGTGAGATGATTTTAAAAGATCAAATAGGTGATAAAAGAAAACACCTAATATAGCAATACCCTTTAATCCATCAATATCTTTACGTTGTTCTCTTTGCTTATTCATCTTTTCCTGACCTTGTGAAATTTTGCGGTGATTATATCATTATCGAAAGTCAATTTTGTGCAACTTTTGGTCAAGTTATTCATTTTGAATTTAGTTATGAAAGTGAGCTCCTTATATCTTGTGGTATAAAGTTCATATTTACAGCTTTTTCTTTTATCTTAATAGCTAGTAAGTTAAAATAGTTTTGTTTTAAACTTATCTGTTCAGGTTCTGTTAATTTCAATAGGTTATTCAGTGAAACGTCTTTTAGTACATACTCACATTTATTATGAATTTCTTTATTCTGAGTTAAAGAGATGCCTTTTAAATCTATCAGATTATGATTGTGATTACTTTTTTACTCTTGTCGAAAATAATTCAAATTTAATTGAGGATATAAAAAAATCTTTTCCTAACTCAAAAGTTGAAGTTGTCAAAAATCTTGGTTTTGATTTAGGCCCATTTGTTCATGTGCTAAATGAAGTGAATTTAAGTGACTATAGCTATGTAATCAAATTACATACAAAAAGAGATATTCCTACAAGGGAATCTTTTGCTTGGTTTGCTGGCCCTAGATGGCGTAATGCTTTATTAAAGTTCATTAAAGATAAAGAAACTTTTAATAAAGTGTTGTGTAGACTTGAAAAAAATAATTCAATTGGTATGCACGGACCAAACATTTCTACTTTTAATAAAAGATGTGATGATCATGATGCTTATAGAGAAACAAACAGGTTTATTCAGGCTCATAGTCTCCCCCTAAAGAAGTATAAATTTGTAGCAGGAACCATGTTTATGGTCAGAGCTGAACTTTTAGAACTTGTAAAAAGTTTAAAACTTACACAAGATGATTTTGAAAGCCCTGACTTAACTCATGAAGGTTGTCAGATGGCTCATGTTTTTGAAAGATTTTGTGGATATGCGGTCATAAGCCAAGGATATAAAATCGTTGACTGTACAACAAATGTTTTTGTGTCTCAATTCATATATTTTCTTTTAAACTTAAGAAAAATTGTAATGTCATCAATTTTGACTATCAGAATAACTAAAAAAAATAAGTTACTTATTAAAGTATTAAAAATTCCTGTATTTGCTATGAAACTTAAAAATTTGGATCAGAAAAAATAAGGCGAAGTCTTCAAAGATTGAAGTCTTACGTCACATGCAAATAAGATTTATTTTAATAGTTTGTATTGTTCGTATATAATAATGAAAAATACAAACAAGGGCGATTTATATGAAAGGTATATTATTAGCAGGTGGAAGTGGCACACG
>OIXY01000287.1_pt1 | contig 13146 bp, 8 predicted proteins | sample 1588051 | NCBI WGS metagenome assembly OIXY01 (sample SAMN03283247) | human gut metagenome | biome: human-associated habitat; material: feces | host: Homo sapiens | place: Peru | collected 2012 | reverse complement strand
TAGTCGCTCTGTCCGTGTGCGAAGTCATACATCGGATATGCATGCCACTTGGTTCCTGTGCGGTGGTGTGGAGTCTGGATAATACGATACATGATAGGGTCGCGGAAGTGCATGTTAGGGTTAGCCATGTCGAGCTTGGCACGGAGTACCATGCTACCCTCAACAGCCTCAGGAGTGTTCATTTGCTCGAAGAGGGCAAGGTTTTCCTCAATAGGACGGTCGCGATATGGGCTGGCAGTACCAGGGGTAGTAGGAGTACCCTTCTGGGCTGCAATTTCCTCTGCAGTCTGCTCGTCGACATAAGCATGTCCCTTCTTGATCATCCATACAGCAAACTCCCACAACTTCTCAAAGTAGTCTGAAGCATAATAGATGTTGCCCCACTTAAAGCCGAGCCACTGGATGTCTTGGAGGATATTTTCTACGTATTCGTTGTTTTCCTTACTTGGGTTGGTGTCATCAAATCTGAGGTTGCAGACACCCTTGTATTTTTCGGCTACACCGAAGTCCATGCAGATGGCCTTGGCATGACCGATGTGAAGGTAGCCGTTAGGCTCTGGTGGGAAACGGGTCTGGATTCGACCAGCGTTCTTACCTTCCTTGAGGTCTTCCTCAACCAACTGTTCTACGAAAGAGATGCTCTTTGTTTTCTCCTCGATTTTGTTTTCTTCATTAATTGCCATATTCTATAGAATTACTTTATTATTTTCTAAAACCAGTATTTTTCTCGTTTGATGGTGCAAAGATACAAATTTTATTATAAGTACGGAAATTCTTTGGCTCGAAATTTAAGAAGAAATGTAGGAAAGTAAGAAAATATGTTTTCTGAGGGGGAAAATATAGTGAATAACAGTTAAAGAAAGCGCCCAAAAATACAAAGAAAGCGCCTCCACACCATGTGGGGGCGCTCAGCTTATGATGAATATGTATCAGATGGAAGAATTACTTCTTCTCTTCTACTGCCTTTCTGTAAGTCTCGTTCTTAACGATGAGAGTTCCTTCTTCGGTATCAACAGATACCATATCCTTTACTTCTGCATCAAGACCCTTGCGGATGAGGTTGATGTTGGCAGATGGACCCTGTGGCTTGACATCCATATCCCACTTGAAGTAGTCCTTGTCAAGACCAGTGGTCTTTACAGTAAAGTCTGCGTTGACAGTAATGATGCGCTTTCCGTCAGCACTCTTGTATTCACCAGCAACAGCCTGCTGGAATGCTGAGTCTGTAACCACCTCTTCTACCTGAGTTGCAGGGGCTGCAGCTGGTTTCTTTTCTGTGCATGCTGTGAAGGCAAGCATACCCATGGCAATAGCCATCAATGTAAGTTTCTTCATAATCTTGATCTTTTAATTATTGATGTTTTGAAAATATTACTTTCTTTAGGATGTGAAAAGCATGATCAGACTTGTAGTAAACATTGTTGCTATGCTGATCAGTCCTACTGATATGGGGAGATAATCATACTGGATGTTTTTCTTGCCGTTCTGAAACTCCTGGGTGTATGATCTTGCCCAACGGTTATAGGCATAGAATACAATCGATGCCATAACGAAGCCAATAAGAGCTCCTACCAGCAAATCGCCAGGATAATGTACTCCCAGATAGGCACGAGAATATGTTACCAGTGCAGCCCAGAACGCCAGGAATATACTCAGCTTTCTGTTTCTTACCAGATACATGGCGAATATGGCTACTCCCCACGAGTTGGCGGAGTGGGAGGACGGAAATCCGTATCTGCCGCCCCGGTATCCATCAACCACGTGTACCATATAGGATATGGAGTTGTCCAGGTTGCTTGGACGGAGACGTCTTACCAATGGCTTGAGTAAGCCTGATGCTGTCTGGTCACAGAGCAATACGAGGAGCGCTACTGCTAGAATAGTGACTATCGTTACCTTCCAGTGGAAATTCTTAATCATCACGAAGATGAACGCTGCATAAAATGGAACCCATGTGAATCGGTTGCTCACCAAAACCATAAAGTAATCGAATAGTTCGTTGTGCATGCCATTGAAAAATAGCAATATCGTTGTATCTATCTGGTCCAGATAATGAATGAGTTCTAGCATTGTTGCCTTTACTATTTTTGTTGATATTTATATTTTCTTTTTTACTGTCATTCAAGATGTTGCCTATTTCTTGGCTAAGTCATCGTATAGCTTCTGGAGATAGGCTTGACCTCGTTTCAGATTAAAGCCTTTTTCGCCTTTGTCATATACGATTCGCTTGGCTCTGTTGTCGTAGATGAGCGAGTTCTCTTCTGATACTACACCAAATGCATCGTTCACCGCAAAGAATGCGAATTTAGGTGTGGCATCACTCATCATGTTCTTACTGAAAGTGAATTCCCTGTGCTCTACTCCCAGCTGACCGAGCAGGGTGGCTGCAATGTCATGCTGTGAACCGATGATGCCCACTTTCATAGGGCGCGAGATAGCTCCACCTGCCAGGATGAGTGGAATCTGGTAACGGCTACGGTCGTGGTCGTTCAGATTTTCCTTGTAACCTCCCACATGGTCTGGTACGAACACGATAAGCGTATTCTTCCATCTTGGCAGTTTGCGGTATTCCCTGACGATAGCACCCATTACGCTGTCGGTGTAGGCGAAAGCATTCAGACGCTTGTCTTTCAATCTGTGGTAAGGCACCTCGAAAGGCTCGTGGCTGCTGGAAGTCTGCAATATTCTCAGCATAGGACGCTTCTCATTCTGCTGTGCCTTGATATCTTCCATCATTTTGGCAGCCAGGATATGGTCTGGTACACCCCATTTGCTTATCTTGTCTTCTATTGGGAAATTGGCATCAGAAATAATGTGCTGATATCCCTGTGATACAAGATAGGAGCGCATGTTGCAGAAATCTGCATCTCCACCATAATAATAGGTGGTTTTGTAATTCTTGTATTTCACCAGGTTGCGGGCTATGGATGGCAACTGACTCGTCTTGCGTGGATAGCGCATGATGCTGGTTGTGGGCTGTGCAGGATAGCCGCTCAATATGGAAACCATACCTCTGTCCGTGCGGAAACTGTTGGCATAGAATCTTGTAAATAGAATACTCTGCTGGGCGATGGAATCCAGGCATACGGCTACATCCTTGTACGAGCCCATGGAAGGCATGATGTCGTTGGCAAAACTTTCCATGATGACAATGAGGATGTCAGGAGTTCCCTTCTTGAAAGTTGCCTCATTGAGCAAAGGGTAGGTGTTCTCATCGCTTGTACTTGTCATTGTTGCGAATATCTTGTCAGCCTCTTTATCTTTCATGAAGCGATACTGTGAAGCGAAGTCCTCCTGGTGAGTGATCGATTCGAACAGGCTGAACAGCGGATTCACAGCAGAGTGATTCAGATAGGCGTTCTGACTGTAGTATGCCTGTCCCGTATTCATCGTAGAAACGGTGATGCCTCCTCTGATAGGCAAGAAGAGTAAGCCTGTGAGCAGGAGGAGGATGATGGATGTACGGCCACGATGGCGGTCGAAGTCATCAAATCGGTTTCTTTTACCACTGCCGAATCCTCCATATCCGTAGGCGTAGCGACTGTATTGCTGGCGTTTCTCGCCTCGCATTCGTAAAGTGAACCAAACTCCAACGGTCAGGACAATCAATATGACAATTGAAAGAATCACTTGCCAGATGCTTACACTGGCGATGGCATCAGCCGGTGAAGTGAAGAAGTAGAAGAGTGGAGTACTGTCCAACGGATACTTCCAGTATGGATAAAGACTTGCGTTAAGCACGAAACTGCAAGTGATGAAAAGTGAGGCAATTATGAAGTAGATGTTCATAATTGGTTTAACCAGGTCTCTTTTCAGCCATACCACGGCAATGGAAAGAAAACCTGGAATCACAGATAAGTAACCAGCCATCGATAAATCGAGTGGAAGTCCATGCCAGATAACAGCAGGCAACTCCGTGAAGATATTGTCGACAGGTTGTGTGGCAGAACCCTTTTCCAAAAAGAGGAACAGCGGCTTCTGCAAAACAAACAATACTACAAACGTAGCATAAGTCTTAACAAACCATATAATTTGCTTCATACGAACGTTGAACTTTTCTATATTTAATGTTTAAAATTTCTATATTAATAATGTATCTGTATGCAAAATTAGGAATAATTTTCGAGATAGACAATTATTTTTATAGTTTTTTTCAAAAAAGTGCCAAAAAATTTGGTAGTTTAATAATTTTGCCGTATCTTTGTTGTATTAATTTATTACGCATTATGGCTAAGTATAACATTCAACCCAAAAAAGAGAAGTCAGCAAGATATCAAACCTTGCTGAGTGAGGAGACTAAAGACCGCCTCCGTGATGAGATTATCCGTCTGATTGTAACGGAGAGAAAATACAAGGATCCTGAGTACAACTCTAAGAAGTTGGCTGAGGACCTGAGCACGAACTCTCGTTATATTTCAGCAGTGTGTGCAACTCGATTCCACAAGAATTATTCAGAGTTGGTTAATGATTATCGTGTGAACGATGCAATGTCGCTGCTCACAGATAAGCGCTATGCAAAGATGAGCGTGGAAGATATCAGTGAGATGGCTGGATTCAGCACTCGTCAAAGTTTCTATGCAAACTTTTACAAGCGTGGCATAACTCCACGTCAGTATCGCCTCGAACATTCACAGCATAAGTAACTGCGTCTTATAGAAGCAATGCCGCTCATATAAAAATGGCTGTACAGGACAGTTTCTTGTACAGCCATTTTTATTTTGTATTACAATCTATATTCGCTGGCATTTAAGAGAGATAATCATCAGACTTTATTTTCTAAGAAAATGCTTGAGCACCTTACTGGTTGTATTCTTTGATATCTGGCGTATCGCCTTGTCTCTGATCTGGCGCACACGCTCTCGCTTCAGCTGCAGGTCTTCTGCTATTTCTGCCAGTGTTTCATGTGCCATTCCTATACCATAGAACTTAGAGATGACTATGCGGTCGCGTTCTTCCAGTTCTCCAACGCAACGTTCCAAGTCGTTGAGCATCTGGGTGAAAACCGTATTGTCGTCTGCCGGCTGGGCATCCTTGTTGATCAGGATGTCGAGTAGGGTGTACTTGTTCCCCTCAGTGATAGGGGCATCGATGGAAACAGCTTTTGCAGCATTGCGTGGAGCATGCTTTTTCTGATCCTTTGGTACACGATAGAGTGCTGCCTGCTTGTCGATTGTCTGCTGCATCGCCTTGCGAATGAAAGGGGATGCATAAGCCACAAACTGCGAACCGCGTTCGGCATCGTATTTTTGAGCTGCCGTAAGCATCGCCAAAGTTCCTTCGCTAACCAAGTCATCGAAGTCAACACCATTACCACGATAGTGGTTGGCTACCGATTTTACGTAGTTGATGTTATCGCTTACCAACTTATTGATTTCTTTCTCTGTCATATCTCCTTTGGGTCTTTTAATTCATGAATAATGTTTATGATGCAATTTTCTGCCGAGAGAAACTCTTGCGTGATTGCGTAGTGTGCTCTCTCTACTGCAAAAATACAGAGAAATATTTGAAGAAACAAATTTTGCTCCCAAATATTTCTCATTTTAACATTCTGCAATACCTATTTGCATAGTCCGGCGTACGGACAATACTCGCAGCGTTTCTTGTCGCAGGTAGGACGCAGTGGCAATGCGGGATTGTAGATGTCGGCAATCAGACTGCGGAGATGCGCCATGAAGTCTTCTTCATACGGTGTGATATCTTCTATCTTTTCCCTGCCTAGTTTAAGGGTTGGGTCGTAGTCTTCTGCACCTGCATTCTGTATGAACAGCAAGCCTGGTGATACGGGATCCTGTGCTGAATTGTATCTTTTGCTGTTCTTGATGATCATCGAGTAGAGGAAAGCCTGCAGATAATAATCCGTATGCTTGCTCAGTGCCTGGGGAGTTGCCGAGAACATCTCATCTATATCCTTGGGATGGGTTGTCTGTGCTCTTCCCGTCTTGTAATCGATGACTCTGATGCGTTCAGAGATGTTCGATATAGGAGAAATGGCATCCAGACGGTCGATGAAACCACCGATCTTGAACTGCTTTTCGCCCCTGCTTGTGTTGACATTCAGTGTATCTGAAACTACCAATTCCATACCGATGATGGTAAATGGTGTCTGGCGTCTGTCTATGGAGATGAGCTGTCGCAAATAGCTGGCTATTACCTCCTTGTTGATGAGTTGCAGACCGTTGTATTTCGGATGATAGTCGTTGTTGCCTACCTTGAAGAGCTCTTCTCTGAAGGCCTGATCTACCAGTCTATCTACCAGCATCTTATCCTTCATTGCCTGGTCCAGGATGTCTGCAGTGATGACGATGGGGCGGATGAGCTGCTGCTTTCCTTTCTCATCTGTCTGGATATCGCTCTTGCTGGCAAAGCCATAGTAGAAGAGTTCTGCTGCTCGATGGAAGATGTTTCCGAAGATGCGGTTATCTACTTCGTCTTCATCAATTTCATCCGGTTCCAGCAACCCCTTTACATATTTATAATAGAACTGCTTCTGGCATCTCTGGTATGTATTGAGAAAAGTAGGTGTGAGCATTCTTACGTCGTCAAGTACCTTCATCACTTCTTCGGTCTTTGGCTCTTCGTCGTATGCCGGGCGAAGGGGTTTCTGACCAGCGATGAGGGTCTTGCGAACGATAGGATGCTGACTTTCTACCATCAGCTGGAGCATGAATCTGCTCATTTCGCCCGATTGACCATCTTCCGTAGCATTGTTGTAGGTAAGCGTGATGTCGTGGGCACGCTGCAACATACTGTGAAAGTAGTAGGCAAAGATGGCTACCTTGTTTTCTACGGTGGTGAGACCGTAAGCTTTGCGCAGGGAGTAAGGGATGAATGAAGAATCGTTCACGCCCTTTGGAATTTTGCCTTCGTTGCAGGATAGAACCAGAATATGATCGAAATCGAGGTTTCTGGTTTCGAGTACACCCATTACCTGTATTCCTTCTGCCGGCTCGCCATGGAATGGTATGCTTGTGGTCTGGATGAGCTGCTGTATCAGTCGCTCCAGAGTGATGGTATCTACCTCTAGGTCGCCGGATGTGATGAGTTCCTGCAGGCGGTTGAGTAGGGTGTAGGTGCGATAGAGTGATTCGTGGAATAGCGGATCATTCAGATCCTTTGCCTGGGTTCCTATCATGCGCAGAATATCAAGCAAGTAGCTGATGAGCTGCTTGTTGTAGCTGTTTTGCGTGGCTTCTGCCGTCTGTTCTTCCAGGTTTCTGAAAAGTAGAGAGAGTCCTTCATCTCCATCCATGCTGAGGAAATCGCACGATGGGTAGAAGCGTTTCTGCTCTTCCAGCTTTTCAAGCAGGTCGGCATACCGTGAGCTGATGAATCTCGTATAGGGATGGCGCAATGCTGTGAGCACGTAATGAAGACGGTAGGTCTCGCTATGCTGTGGATGACCTATTCCCTGCAACTGGATGAGCTGCTGGATGAGACTGTAGAAAGGTGTTTGCTGCAAAGGATAGCCTATCGTGATATTGACGCTTTTCACCTCTTCCGGAAGTGAATGTATCACACTCTGCAAGAGGTTTTCATCGCTCAGTACGATGGCTACATTGCGCCCCATCTTGTAGCGGTTGTGCTCCTTGAGCCAGGCGTTTACGTATCTGGCCTGGATGTTCTCTGTTGGTGCAGATATGTAGGTGATATCCTTGTTCTTCGACATGTTGTCGTAGATGTCTTTCTGCGGATAGCTGGCAAGTTCGTTGGGATAGTGCTTCAGATACTGACGGATGTAGTGGCCGGCTTCATTTTGTCCCTCCATATAGTACTTGTCGTAATCCCAGTAGAAAAGGGCTTTGCCCTGTTTCAGCAGTCGGTCGCATAGTGTCTGCTCTACGATCTGCATCATATTGAAACCGATGAAGAGATACTTCTTGTAATGGAAGTCTATATCTTCATCGTTTACTACCTTGCGATAGAGCGCTCCTTCATAAGCCAGTTGCTGTTCGGCCAGTTTCTGGTTGAATCCTACGTAGATATCGTAGAAATGTGACCATAACTGCAGGAATCGCTTCTTCAGTTCTGTATTGTGATCATCAGAGAAATTGCTGAAGAATTTCTTGATCATTGCTTTCTGATAGTCTGTGAGATAAGAAACATCGTCGAGTTCGTGGATGTCACTCAGGTTGGCAAAGAGCAGTTTGGCATCTACCATGTTCTTATCTACATCGTCAAAATCGGCAAGGAGGAGCTGCCCCCAACCGTAAAAGTGATCGAGGGTCTCATCAATGCCTGTGCATGCTACGAATACCTTGTGCAGGTCGCAGATAGACTTGATTGGGTCAGCAACCTTCAGGTCGGAGTGTCGGCGGAAGAGGTCGCTGATGGTGATGTATGTGGGAGTCCAATTGCGCCAAATAGGTATTGAGGAAGAGCGCTGCACGCTTGTTTGGAAAAACCACTGCGATGTCGCTCATGTTGGTGCCGTATTTTGCCAGCATATCCTGGGCTACTGTTTTCAAGAATGCTTTCATTGTATATTGTTTTTTATTATCTTTGCATTTCTTTTATTCATCTATAATACTTCTTCTATTTTGTTCGGATAAACATACCAGAGGTATCCCTTGACATGGGCATGTCCCATACTTTTGAGCAGCTTCATATAGCCTTTTATCTGGTCGTGGTACTCCGGCTTCGGTTTACCGAATTTGAAATCTACCACCACGGTTTCGTGCTCATCTTTCATCACTCGGTCTGGGCGATGCTCTACCATGTTCCCGTCCTTGTCTGTGCTGATGATGGAACACTCGTTGAAAACATTCCATCGGTCAGAGAACCAGTCGCTTACCTTGTCTGATTCCAGACGTTTGCGAATCATCTTCTCAACTCTGTTTCGCGAGATGTTTTCATCGTAGAGAACTCCATCAAGTTCCAGCTGTTTCAGTGCTCCTTCGATATCATCTCTTGTGCGGATGGTAGAGAAGAGACTGTGCAGTACCGTACCCATCTTGATATAGAATTTCTGCTGTTCTTCCTGTTCATCTCCTTTGATGAGATCGCGGCTCTTGTTACTCTGTCTGAATTCTGGAAGCTTAGGTGATACATTGATATCTATCTGCATCATTTCAGCAGGCATGGTAAAGACATTTCTGTTGATTTTCATCTCCATCTCTACTTTTTGCTTGGGTACCACCGGTTCGCCATATTTAAAGATGATGTCGTTGGTCTTACTGTCTGTACCGATGCCTTCCAACTCTACATTTACCGCGTCGGTAAGCATTTCGTATGCTTCTTTCTCTGCATTTTGCTTCAGCTTCTCAGCAACAGTTTCCAGTGATTTTTCGATGATTCCCGAACGGTAGGCGGTAGATGCGCGTTTGCCGAAGACATAGAGATGATGGCTGGCTCTGGTGAATGCCACATAGAGCAGGTTCAGATTATCTACGATGTTCTGCAGATGCTCGTGATGGTAGTCATCTTCATAGATGCTTCCTTTCATCTGTTTGGCACTGAAATCTACAGGTACCAGAGGCAGTTCGTTGTAAGGAGCTTCCTGAGGAGTACACCAGATGGTGTTGGCTTTTTCCAGCTGCCAGTCGCAGTATGGCATGATGACATGGTCGAATTCCAGTCCCTTACTCTTGTGGATGGTGATGAGTCGGATACCCTCGATGCCGTCACTATGGATGCTTTTTTCGTGGAGATTGTTTTCCCATTCCTGGAGAAACGCCTCGATGTCGCTGCTGTTGTCTGTCAGGAAGGAATTCAACTTGTCGTAGAAGGCACATACGTAGGCACTTTGCACTTTCATATCTTCTATCTCGCCAAGGTGAAGTTCCGTAAACAGTCTTTCGGTCAGGTCGAGTAGAGGCATCTCCAGCAATTTCTGTCGATTCTCTGTGATCAGCTCAACCACCTTTTCATCATCCAGATAAGTATGGGCAAACTTCAAAAGTGTGGCGCGGGCAATATCGTCGGCAGGGTGCATCAGCAGCTTCAGGGCTGTGATGAGTATCTGTACTGCCTGCGAAGCGTCGAGGCGGAATGCCTCGTCTGAAACCATCTCATAGTCTGAATGCTCCATAAAGTAGGCTGCGATATCCTGGATGGTGCGGTTGTTGCGCACGAGGATAGCGATACGGTGGGTGGGAACACCACGTGCAGTCAACTCATCTACTGTCTGCAGACAGAGTTGCATCATGCGGTCTTCTTTATTTTCTGCATCATTTTCATCGTCCTCTTCCTGTGTCTTGAGGAGTCGCACCTCCACATATCCCTGAATCTTTTTCTTCTCCGGAACTTCCTGCTTTACATCGGCATAGGCTGTAAGCAGTTGCTTGGCTGTTTCCGGTATCGTTTCTGCCAGTTCGTTATATTCCTGCTGGGCGGCTTCTACGAAGAAGGCATTGTTGAAGTTGATGACATTGCGGTCTGAGCGATAGTTGGTGGCAAGGGTCTCTACATCCAGTTGTTTCTTCGGATTGTCAAACTGATCTTCTATGTTGTTGAGAAGTCGCCAGTCGCCTGAGCGCCAGCGGTAGATACTCTGTTTTACATCTCCTACAATCAGGTTGCCTGCATCTTCGCGGCTCATCGTTTCTTCCAGCAGCACCTTGAAGTTTTTCCACTGTATGGTGCTGGTATCCTGAAACTCGTCTATCATCACGTGGTTCAGCTGGGTACCGATTTTCTCGAAGATGAAAGGTGAGTCGCTGCCTTGGATGAGTGAGTGAAGCAATGTCTGTGTGTCGCTGAGCAGGAAGCGGTTAGCCTCCTGGTTCATTTCTCTCACCTTCTTGTCTATGCTGCCCAAGAGGCGCAGCTGGTTGAGGTGCTTGATGGTGAGGTTGGCGCTCTTGTACATTCTTTCGAGCATGTGGCGATGCTTTTCCGAGAACCGGAGGATAGGATGTAGAACGTTCACCACATGCTGATAGAGTGGAGAATCGTTCTTGACTTCCGACTTCTTGACCCAGTTTTCCGGATTATCCAAGCATTTTGCTAAAGTCATGTTTTTGACGTCATCGTCTCCGTATTTTCCATTTTTCAATTTATTGAAGTAGCTCCAGATACCCCTTGTCTTGTTGTTGAGGTCATCGGCCGAATATCCTTCCTCTTCCAGCGCATCGAAAAAGGAAGCTGCGATTTCTTCGAATTTTTCTTTAGCCTGGTTTCGGGTATCCTTCATCTTGTCTTTGAATGCTTCGAAGAAGCCTTCTTCTTCCATTCGTTTTGACAGCTCGTCGGCGTGCTCCTTGTAGTAATCACGGAAGATGTGCTCACCAAAGGACTTGATCTGGCCGATCACATTCCAGCTCTTGTCGTCTGCGATGTTTTCCTTGATGTAATCCATAATCCAGAAAAGCAGTTTGTCGGTGCTTTCCAGACTTTCTATCAGTTCATCCACAGCTTGCTGTTCCACCTGATAATCGTTCAGCCCGATGCGCAGGTTGGCTGTGAGGTCGAGTTCTCGTGCCAGATTTCGCAAGACACTCTGAAAGAAGGTGTCGATGGTTTCTACTCTGAAATAGTTGTAGTTGTGGATGAGCAGGCGCAAAGCCTCTTCCGCATTCTTTCTGATCTGTTTTTCCGAAAGATGGGGGAGTGCGGCATGTATCTGTACCAGATACTGATTTGATTCGGGCAGCTCGTGGGCAATGCCATAGAGCTGTCCGAGAATACGCAGTTTCATCTCTTCTGTAGCCTTGTTGGTAAAGGTTACAGCCAGGATGGTGCGATAGGCATGGGGATTGTCTATCACCAGGGTCATGTATTCGCGGGCAAGGGTAAAGGTCTTACCCGAGCCCGCACTTGCCTTGTAAACGGTGAGTTGTGAATTCATATATTGTTCTTTTTATTTCTTGATTTATAGGGGAATATCCCGTAACGGATTCTACCAGTTTCTGAAAAGTTCGAAGCCGAAGCGGCAGCCTACGCCATCAAACTTTCCCTGTCTGAATGCTGCGAAGAAACCGAGCGACATCAGACGCGTGCTTACACCATAGCCCCATTCTGTATAAGGGTAGAGGTGCTTTACCACCAGAGCGCTGGTATAGAGTCTTTCTGATTCTACATATCTGCCTATCAGCGGAAGCCAGGCGGCAAGAATCATCGGAGATTCATAGGTGAAGTTGGCACGCAGGTAATAGTTGCTGGCATTATACCAGTAGGACGACAGCAGTTCGAAATCGCCCGACCATTCATCGTTCCAGCCTCCCGGAATGTTGTTGTCGTGGAAGTTGGTGTAATCTACGAAGTCCCAGTGTGCTCCTCTTCGGGTATAGAAACCTGTTCCGAAACGCATCGAGTAGGAGCGTCTGCGGGAAGAATAGAGAATCGTCTGGGCATCAAACTCGGCTCTTCCGTAGTCGATGTTGCTGCCCAGCAGGTTTTTGAAACCTTGCTCATAGTCGAGTTTCAGCACGATGCCTTTCTCTGCTTTAGGTCTCCATTCTATTCCGATGGCAGGAGCCACAGACTTGTATTTATCCGGATAGCCTATGGATTGATAGAAGTCCGGACGGATGGCAATGCGGTTGTGCGCTACCATTCCCAGTTCCATCGCCCAATGTGGGGAGAGGCGCCAGTGGTTGGTGAGTCGCATGTAGTTATCCTTGAATTCCGTAAAGGTGGATTTTCCCATCAGGAGAGAAGGTATCTCCGTTGGCGAGAAACCTCCGATGCTGTCTTTCGGATCCATGTATCCCAACGCCTGGCGAGCCAGCTTGTTGGTATTGATGCGGTTGCCGTTACCGATTTCCAGCTGCAGATAACCCTCGTGACGGGTATTGTAGTTGAGTCTGACAGGAATACTGTAGTAGAAACGATGCTGGCGGAAACTGTAACCGCCTTTTATTCCGGCAGAAAGCTGGATGTTGTCATTGAAGGCATACTGTCCGTTGATCTTGAACTTATACACCACACCCTTGGATTCCGAATAACCCATATATAATGGATTGAACAATGGGTCGATGCGGAAATAGCCCTGCTGTTTTTTGCCGAAGTCGCTGGAAATTCTGTTCAGCAGGTTATCGCCTACGATATCCCAGAGCACATCTTTTGCGAAATCTTTCTTCTTTTCTCCCAGTGCTGCTGCTTTCCTTTTTCGCTCTTCCTGTCTGTCGTAATAGATGCGATAGATCATTTCCTCATCGGTATTCAGCTTGATGGGGCGCACTTTCGACATCATGGCGGTATCTGCGC
>OIXY01000284.1_pt1 | contig 13211 bp, 6 predicted proteins | sample 1588051 | NCBI WGS metagenome assembly OIXY01 (sample SAMN03283247) | human gut metagenome | biome: human-associated habitat; material: feces | host: Homo sapiens | place: Peru | collected 2012 | reverse complement strand
GACCAGGGATTCTATCACGACATGACTGTCGAGCCACTCTATCCCTTCGGACATGGACTGAGCTACACGCATTTCACCTACAGCAATCTTCGGACATCGCAAACAACTTTCACCCAAGGCGACTCTGTCACGGTCAGCGTCGACGTGACCAACGACGGCGGCCGCGATGGCAAGGAGGCGGTTCTATGGTATGTCACCGACCCAGTGAGCTCCGTCACTCGCCCCATGAAGGAGCTTCGCTATTTCTCCAAGGAACTCATCCCCAGCGGTGAGACGCATACCTTTACCTTCCACATCCAGCCACAGCGCGACCTCGCCTATCGTGACGGCAAGGGCAATCTGCTCTTAGAGCCCGGGAAATTCATCATTCAGGTGGGCGACAAGCAACTCACACTAATCATGAAATAGGCCATATAAAAAGTTATTGTTGTCCGCTAAACACAAGAAGTCGGTTTGACCCCATTGTTATTCAATAAATTCAAACAAACTTCTGCATTCCAAGCCCTCATGCGCGTATGTGTGAGGGCTTTTTTTCTGCTTCGTCAGCCTCCGGTGGGCTCTCCAGAATGGCAGCCAATGCCTCCTCCCAGTCTTTTTCGGGATGCTCAAGGAATCCCTGCACATCGATGTAGTACATCAGCATGATTTGGTAATGATGTTTGTTTTGTCGCAGCAAAATTACCAAAAAGGGCTGACTCCTCGAGTAGGAATCAGCCCAAATTTTTATTCTTGGAAGCTTGCATACACATGCATACGCGCGTACCCAAGCTTTGAAGTTTTAGCGGACAACAATAATTTGCAAAGGTACCACAAAATATGCAATAATTACGGAATTGGCGTCGAAAATTACTCGCATGTAACAGTCAGAACCTGTCCACCGACCATCAGTTTAAAGTCACCGGGCTCAAGTGTCCACTCCCCACTGCGGTTGACGTAACTCAGCTCGTGGGCGGGTAGCGTAAAGACCACCGTGCGCGTCTGTCCAGGTGCCAGGTCTATCTTCTGGAATCTGCGCAACCGTCTGTTGTCGGGGATGACGTCGCTGGCAGCCATGTCGGCAGAGTAGAGCATGACGACCTCCTTGCCTTCGCGCTGTCCCGTGTTCGTAACGTCGACAGATACAGAGAGCGTGTCGTCTTTCGTGAAACGAGGCTTGTCGACCTTCATATTGCTGTAGCTGAACGTGGTATAGCTCAGCCCATGGCCAAACCACCACTCGACATTGGTCTCAGCATTATAGTTGTATATGCCAGGCATCGTCTCCCTTGTCTCGCAAACCTTAAAATCGTACGTCGTAAAAGAATTTGCGAAAGAAGGATAGCTGAACGGCAGCTTGCCACTGAAGTTGGCATCGCCGGCTACAAGGTCTGCAAGAGCGTCGCCACCATAGTTGCCGGGCAACATTACGTCGATGATGGCGTTGGCACCAGGCACGAGGTCGTGGATGATGCGCGGCCGACCTTCGTTGAGGACGATGATGACTGGCTTGCCCGTGGCTTCCAGTGCCTTGACAAGATTGCGCTGGTTGGCTGATATATTGCCGTCGAGGATATTTCCCGTTGTCTCGGCATAGGAGTTCTCGCCAATGCACACCATGATGACATCAGCACGGTCGGCAGCGGCGACGGCACGGTCTATCTGCGGCTGGAGCTCTTCTTGCCAGTTACTAGCGTTATTATACGACACGCCTTCCTCGTAGATGATGTTGTCGCGTCCGAACTTCTGCTGCATGGCAGTGAGGATCGTGTTGTACTGGGTGGTGAAGGCTTCGGTATTGCTTCCCTGCCAGGTATAGCTCCATCCGCCATTGAGGCCGCGCATGGTGTTGGCATTAGGTCCACAGACGAGGATCTTCGCATCCTTGCGTAATGGCAACACACCATCATTCTTCAACAGTACTTCCGATTCCGTCGCCATCTGGCGGGCTACATCAGCATGAGCCTTGCTGCCGAACAATGGATAATCTTTCAGATTGGTCACGGGTGTGTCGAAGAGTCCTATGCGATATTTCAGTCGAAGGATTCGACGGACAGCATCGTCGATACGGTTCATCCGGACCTTGCCTTCGTCCACAAGTTCACGAAGCAACGTGATATACTCCGGGTCGGAGGTGACCATGATCATGTCGACGCCTGCATTGACCGCCATCATGATGCCTTCCTTCTTCGTTGCGGCAATATGGTCGCGCAGGCGGAGATTCTCAATGTCTCCCCAGTCGGTGATGATCATGCCGTCCCACTGCAGCCCATCCTTAAGCCAGCCGGTGAGAAGGCGTTTGTTGGCAACACCGTTCATGCCATTGAGGATGGATGAGTTTGTCATGACAGCGAGCGCTCCCTTCTGAATGAGTTTGCGGAACGGCTCAAAGTATTTCTCCCTAAGGTCCTGTTCCGAAACATTGGCGGGCGTACGGTCGATGCCATTGTCTGGTACTCCGTAAGCCATGTAGTGCTTCAGGCAGGTACCCACGTGGTACTTGTCCACATGGTTGGGGTCATCACCCTGTAGTCCTTTCAGGTAGCTCAGGCCCATGACAGATGCCAGGTAGGGATCTTCGCCCATGCCCTCGTAGCAGCGAGGCCATGTGGGCTTCCGCCCAAGGTCCAGGTCGGGACAGAAGATCCATCCTACTCCACATGCGCGGGTCTCGTAAGCGGTGATCTGTCCCATCTGCTCGGCCAGGATGGGATTGAAGGTCGCCGCCATACCGATATGCTGTGGGAAGAGTGTGCCTCCTGCCGAATAGGTCGTGCCATGCACCTGGTCGAGGCCATAGAGCATGGGGATGTCCATCACCTTGGCATTTGCCTTCTGCATCTGGCGGATAGACTTGTTCCATAGCTGCGGTGTAGCAGCCTCTCCGCCAAGCATGTTCAGGATGGAGCCAATGTGATACTTCCCGAAGATGGTCTGCATCTTCCCTTCGTCCACCTTGAAGCCCTCTTTCTTGGCAAGTTGCTGTGAGACCATATAAAGGACGTATCCTCCTTCGGGCATCTTTACCGTGCCGTCGGTGGCATAGATGCTGTTGACATCGTATTGGCTGCTAAGCCCGTATTTCCCAAGCAGGGAGGCCATCTCTGTCTTGGACAACTTCTTCAATGCGGAGACAGCATATTCCGGATTCTCATAAGTGATCTGGTCGACGGAGAATTGCATCATCTGTCCAATCTTGTCGTCCAGTGACATCGTCGCCAGACGCATATTGATGTTCTTCTCTATCTGTGGATCGGCCGTTATCGCAGACTGTGCAGAAGCCGACCATGGCAAAGCCATGAATAAGAGTCCAAAGACTATTCTTGCTACTCTTGTCATATCGTGTTATTTTAATGCATTGACGGTTTGTTCATTCCACTGATTTGCCTTCATATCGTAGAGGCCAAAGAGTCCGCGGTATGCCCAAATATGATTGCTGAACCCACGCTTGTGCATCTCCGTCTGTAAGAAATGGAGATAGCGGCTGATGCTCGCCTGGTTGGCATTGAGGCAGACGCCATATTCACCGATGTTCACGGGTCGTCCCGTCTGCTGGCTCCACCGCTGACAGAAGTCAAGATCGGCCATGATTGGCGCCTTCTCTGCCTCTGTCCCGTTCCAGTCGACCTGCTTGCCACTCATTGCACTGGGCACGTACGACAGGTTCTGATGGGTGAAGGTGTGGGGCAGATAATAGTGTCCCTCGACAATGATGTTCCACTCGCCTTCCGGGAACGTCAGTTCACCGAGGGTCCATGTCTGTCCGAGATTGGGCGTGCCGATGATAATCGTGCGGCCGGGATTCGTCTGGCGGATGATCTGGATGAGGTCGGCATGCAGACGATTGAGTCCGTCAGCACCCAGCCGCATGTTCGGCTCATTGAGCAAGTCGAAGAAGAGCTTGTCATTACTATAATCTTTATAATGCTCCGCAATCTGCTTCCACAGGCTCTTCAGCCTGTCGATGTTCTGGTCCCATGTCAGATCAGGGTCATTCTCACTCATATTGATATAAGGATAATAGTGCTGGTCGATGGAAACAGCGATGCCGTTCTTCAGACACTGATCGATGGTCCAGTCCATCTTATTGAAAAACGCTGTGTCGATGGTGTAAGGTGCCGTCTTGCTGCAGTGCTTCACCCATGCTGTAGGAATGCGGACGCTTTGGAAGCCTGCCTTGGCGATGGCGCGGAAGTCTGACTCGCTCATCGGCGCGTCGTTACCGTCGACAGGGTTGCCGTCGACGTATCCGTTCATGTTCAGGCCCTTGCCCAACAACTTGTTACGTTGGAAGGCAAGCGCAGCCTCAGCTGGCGCCTCCACTTTTTTGTCCAGCACTGACGTCACCTGGCTGGCATCACGATGGAGATCAAGCATGAGGTTGCCCTGTGCCTGTGCAGCATCTTCATACTTCACGGGCCGCGGAAAATATTGTTCTGGTCCGAAGACCATGGCAATCTTCAAGTGTTTCTTATCCTCTGTGAGCGCAATGCCACGGTTGTCCATCCCCGGAATGGCGAAGTCGAAATTATAATGATCGCCCGTGGCTGTGGCAATGTATGGCACAGTCATATTGGCAGATAAATTCGATTCGCTCTTGATGCTCACCGTCTTATTATCGTTGAATGTCAACGTTGTCCGGCAACCATACTGCGTGGCATACCATTCGCCACTGAAGGGGCTTGTCGCCTTCTGTGAACAACTGCCCAAGAGGGCAACAAGCGCCAGAGGAATGATGTGTAAGGCTTTCATATAACTTTATTTAGCTTTGAAGCACCAGAATACGCAAGAAGCATAAGGTGCAGGAGTGATGTTCTTTTCAGATATCGCAGCGAGGACGAGATGATCGGCGTCACACTTCACAATGTAGAATTCCGTGGGGAGATATGACGGCTGATAGGTCGTCATGCTGATGGCCATACCGAAAAGGATAGGATTGTCCACCTTCAACTTACCCACCGACCAGTTTTCCACCTTGTCGTCGAAATCGTAGGTAAACGTGCCTGTGCGACCTGTGGGCTCTACGCTGAAGTTGCCCTCTACGTCGAGTGTCATCGAGCCGGTCGCCTCACCCGTCATGCCGAAGTAGCTGGAGTAGAGTTCCATGGTGGCAGCATCGTAGGAGTACCATTCCGGTCCCATGCTGTGGCCATAGCCACCGAAGCCGTAGAAGTTCTTGTCGTCCCAGGTCCAGGTCTTTTTGCCCTCTTTGCCAACGAGGTTCATGACTATCTCCGGCAGGTTGAACGGTTTCACATAGACGTTGCCCAGATCGTAGTCCACCTTTTCACCATTAGCCAAAGTGAACGTAGCCTTCAGCGGGAAGGTGCCGGGGCGCGTCATCTTCAACTGGGCAATGTTCTTGTCGGAAGTGACACCACCGCAATCCCATTCGGTCATCACGGGGTTCGGGTTGGTGACGGTCACCACGCCTTCGTTGACACTGACGGTGATCTTCGACGTGTCGAAGGTCGTACCGAAGTATGCCGGAGCCCCTTGCTGGCCAATGCAGAGTCGCGTTTCTATTTCACTGGGGATGACGGCAATGGTGTCGACCTGCACGGTGAATTCTTTCTCAGTGAATGTCTTCGTGTCAGCGTTCATTCCGCGGAACGTCACCTTCTGCTGGCCCGTGTAGTTCACGACGGCCTCAGCGTAAGCACTGTTCAGCTTCTTGTCGCCCACGGTCCACTCTGAGAGAATGGGAGAGTTGTTCTCCATGACTATCGTGTTGCTGTTTCGCCCATCCACCGTCTGTGCTTTGACAGTGAGTTTGAGCTGGTCGGCAGACAGTGTGCTTTCGTCGAGGGAGTAGCTCTCGGTGAGCGGGTCACAAGCTGTGAAGGCTCCCACTGCGGCGATGGTAAGGATGATATGATGTAGTTTCATAATGCTGTTTTGTTATGTAGGGGGTTGGTGATTATTTATCGAAGTTCCAAACGGTGTAGCGAGCGTCGGGCGTATCCCATCCGGCATTCTGCTTCAGGGTGCCGTTAGAGAGTTGGATCTGCTTCAGCGGGATGGGCCAGAAGCCATTGGTCTCCTTGTACCGCTCGCTGTATTTACCATTCCTCATGACCACGTCCACGCCGAGGTTCTTCATCTTGGAGCCGTTCTGCTCGGAGAGCGCTGCTTCTGCGATGTGCCAGCGGCGGATGTCCTGGAAGCGCTGTCCCTCGAAGGCAAGTTCATGACGGCGCTCCTGCTGCAATGCCTCAAGACTATAGCCGATGGCCGGCAGACCAGCGCGTGCCCGCACCTGGTTCATGTACTTAGCATCACCGGTGAGCTCGCTCTGCATGAGCAGAACGTCGGCAAAACGAATGACATAGAGGTCCTCGAACATCGCTGCCCAACGTGGCTGAATATAAGCATCTGTCATTCCCGTGAACTGAGGATCGGCAGTCCAGAAGAGGCTGTTGGCCCAGGAACCACTCTTCTCGTATGCCTGCTTGGACAGGATGGGCTGCAGCTTCTTGTTCCACAGACCTGTTTCTTCCCATTGTCCGCGCACTTCCCCGCTCTCGAAGTTAGCCATATCGAATTCATCCTTGTCGACGATGATGGATCCGCGACGACGAACGTCGGTGATGTCAGCCCATGAGTTCCACAGCGATGGAGACACCGTACCCATAGAGTTCGTATTGCCGAATGGGAAGGCAGCGCCATTATCGCTCTTGCTGGCAATGCCGAAGAAAGCCAAATAGAGGTTTGCATAACCACCTTGGTTCTCATACGTGTAACCGGCGAAGTTGCCGAACTTCACAGCGAAGACCTCCTCGGGGTTGCCATTGCCTGCCCACTGGAGCGGCTTTCCATCAACACCGGTCTTGCCGGCAGTGTACTTATAGTCGTTCACCGTATACTCATTGGTGTAAGCCCACAGGTCGCGGAAATCACCGACCAGTTGGTGCCCGGAGTTCTGGATGCAATCGTTGAGCCATGCCACGACCTGCTGCTTCGTGATGGATCCGCCGTCGGCAGTAGGCATAGCGTCCTTCTGATAAAAGCCGGTATAGAACAGGAAGCAGCGAGCCATGAGCGCTTCGGCAGCCCACTTCGTAGCATGGCCGCTCTCTACATACTCATTGTATTTCTTCTTAGCCATGAGGGCGATGGCCTGCTGTAGGTCGCTGCCTATCTGTGCCCACACTTCATCGTCGGTGGACCGGGGCACATTCGTTTCCTGTGTTGTGCTCAGGATGAGTGGCACGCCACCGAACAGTTCAGCGAGCTCATAGTACTGATAGGCACGCATGAAATAGGCTTCGCCCAGCTTTTGGTTGAACGCCGTCTCGTCAGTGAACTTGCCTGCCTGTTTCATACGGTCGAGACCCTCCAGGCAGGTGTTTGCAGCATAGATGCCTTTATAGTGAATGTCCCAAAGGAAGTCAAACCCTGTGTCGCTGCTGATCATCAGATGGTCGGTGCTGGCAGTTTGTCCACCACAGAACATATCATCACTTGCAAAGAGGTTTGTCAACAGATAGGATGACTCGGGATGGGCAGCCTGATGATTCAGGTTGGCATACATCGCGGTGACGAGCATCTCCACATCGCTTATTGATGTAGGGAAGTTCTGGGTGTTCGACTTCGTGTAGTTCTCCGAATCGAGGAAGTCGTTGCAGGAACTAAGTGCCATGATGGCAAAAGCAGCGATGCCGATATGCTTGAATATATTCTTTGTTTTCATTGTTTCTTCAGTCTTAAAACTATTTGCCTTTATCTTTATTGCCTTTTAGAAGGAAAAGTTAGCACCGACCATCCAGGTGCGTGCAGAGGGATATGAGCCTACATCAATGCCAGTGACCCATGACGTGGCATTCTGACCATAGCGGTCCGTACCACCGAAGCCCACCTCGGGATCCATGCCTTTGTAACCGGTGATGGTGAAAAGATTCTGCACCGACAGATAGACGCGCAGACGCTGCAGCGGACAACTCTTCCAGATGTGCTTGAAGTCATAGCCAAGGGTGATGTTCTGCATGCGTAGATAGTCGCCATCCTCTATGTTGACGTCACTGAGGTGACCACTCAGCGCAGCATTCGTCAAGAGACGGGGGAACCGGTTTGATGTGCCCTCACCGTGCCAACGGTCGAAAGCATAAATGGTCTTGTCGCGCATGGCATAGACCAGTTGCTGGCCGAAGGCTCCGGCGGCAGTAGCCGAGAAGTCAAAGCCTCGATATCCCAGGTTGATGTTCAGGCCGAGGTTCCAATCAGGATGGGGGTTGCCAATCATTGTCTTGTCGTTCTCGTCGATCTTACCATCATGATGCAAATCAACATACATCAGGTCGCCGGGCTGAGGTGTCGACTGTGCCACGCCGTTGCCGGCAGAGATCCAGTCGTTGATCTGCTGTTGATTTTGGAACACGCCAGCGGTCTTATATCCCCAGAAACAACCGATGGGGTATCCCACCTGTGCACGGTAGAACTCGGCGGTGTTCACATCTATTGCACCCGTGTTACCATGGATGATACCCTCGGTGTTGGCGATGCTCGTCACCTCATTCTTGTTGTACGAAGCATTGACGCTTACGCCATAGGTGAGGTCCTTGCCGATGTGGTCGTTCCAGGCTAAGCCAATCTCAATACCTTTGTTGTCCACATCGCCACCATTGATGTAAGGTGCGGCAGTGCCTGCGGTGGAAAGCACGGGTGCCTGCACGAGCCAGTCATTTGTAGACTTTTTATACCAGTCGGCATTCACGCGCAGACGATTGTTGAGCATCACCATATCGATTCCGAGGTCAATCTGCTCACTCTTCTCCCACGTCACATTCTCGTTGGCAAGGTTGGTGGCATAGGCACCGGTGCTGGGCAGCGAGCCTTTCTGGATTCTTGTGTCACCGAACATATATCCGTGAGAAAGGTCGAAGGCTACAGGAGAGACGTATTGGAAGTTGGGTATGGACTGGTTACCGTTCTGACCCCAACTGGCACGCAGTTTCAGGAAGTCTAGCCAGCTGCGAGTCTTCTCCATGAACTTCTCCTCAGTGATGACCCAACCGGCAGAAATAGATGGGAAGGTGCCCCAGCGATGTCCCCGTGCAAAGTTGCTTGACCCGTCGGAACGGATGATAAATGTGGCCATGTACTTGTCTTTGTAGTTATAGTTCACACGTCCGAAGAACGAAGCCAGTGACCAGTCGTCAAAGGGATAGCCCTCGAAATTGGATGTAGCGGAACCGGCGGTGTTGTTCAACCAGGCATGATCCATATCTGGTTGCATCGTCGGCACCTGACTGCCGTCAGCAATGGTATTGGACACTTTGATATGATCGCCGGGGATAGTCTTCTCAACACTCTGTCCGATGAGGATGTCAAATTCATGACCAAACATCTTCGGGGCTTTGTACATCAGCGTGTTCTCCTGAGTGATGTTGTGACCCAATGCCGACTCCTGGCGAACGGTATATCCCTTGCTGCCATCGTTGGAGGAAGCCTGGTAGGGAGCCGTCAGTGCACGGTAGGAAGTGTTGAGCATGCGATAGCTGAAGGTGCTCTTCCAAATGACATTCTTGAAGGGCTGCAGCTCCAGGAAGACGGAGGTGTTGACACCGTATGAGCGGTTCTTGTTCAGTCCATGGCTCTTCTCCATGGGAATAAGCGGATTGCTGGTCTTGTCTTCCAGACCCCATCCTGTTGATACCATGTCATTATAGTCGAAGAGGTTGCCATCGGCATCTGTCATCGGCATCAGCGGAGTGGTATTGATGGCATTGTGCACATCATTGTAGAGTGTAGAACTCTGTGCAATGGTGCTCTGGTGGGAATAGAACAGCGTGAGATTCTCGCCGAATTTGATGATGTCTCGGTCTTTTCCTTTGAGCACCACATGTGTGGAGTTCAGACGACCGGTATAGCGTGTGTAGTTGGGCATGGCGTCGCCTTTGCCAATGATACCGTCCTGCGTGGTGAAGCTGAAACCAGCAGAGAACTTGCTCCTCTCGTTGCCGCCAGTGAGGTTGAAGGCATGGTTCTGTGTCATGGCATTCTTGTTGCGCATCTCATCGAGCCAGTTAGTTCCCTTCCAACCATTCTGGATTAAGTTCCACGTATAGTCACCGAGTTGTGTCTTCCAGTTATAAGCAGGCACACCAGAGTTGTAATTCGTTTCATCGATGATTGCCATAGCTTGCTCAGCATTGAGCGTATTGGGCATCTTATATACATTCTGCCAACCATAGTACATATCGTAGCTCACCTGCATCTTGCCTTCCTTGCCCTGCTTGGTGGTGACGAGAATGACACCATTGGCTGCACGTGAACCGTAGATGGCGGCAGAGGCGGCGTCTTTCAGCACATCGATCGACTCGATGTCGGAGGGATTCAGCATATTGATGTCACCACCGGCAATGCCATCAATCACATAGAGTGGGGCGGAGTCGCCCACGGTGCCTATACCACGGATGTTCACCTTGTAGCCTTCACCCGGCATGCCGTTGTTGGTCACAATGTTCACGCCGGGCGTCTGACTCTGCAAAGCCCCCAGCGCGCTGGTAGTGTTCAGCCGGGCCACATCATCACCCTTCACCTGCACGGTGGCGCCTGTGACCAGCTTCTTCTTCTGTAAACCATAGCCCACCACGACGACATCTTCCAACAGTTTAGAGTCGGACTCCATCGTGACGTCAATTTTTGTTTGGTTGCCTACCGTGACGACCTGCTTCTTCATGCCGACATAGGAGATCTCTAGCTTGGCGCCGGGAGCCACCTCCAGCGTGAAGTGTCCGTCGAAGTCGCTGATGGTGGCACGGTTGGTACCTACCTCACAAATCGTGGCACCCATGATGGGTCCCATATCGTCAGATACGGTGCCGCTTACTTTCTTCATGTTCTGCTGTGTGATAGCCATCCCACTCGTAGGAGTAGCCATGACATGGGGTGCATAGCTAAGGCACAGCATAGTGCTGAGCCCCACCAATGTCTTGGAAGTAATAAATGAATTGCTCATAATAGGATATTAATTAATGTATGATCGGTTTAAGCTGGTGCAAAGTTACGACATTATATAGATAAGTATAGTTGGCAGTAATGCATTTAGGTAGATGGGTAGAAATTGTATATCTCTGATTATCAGCATGAAAGAAGGTGCGCACTCATGCGGAAAGGTAGATTAATGATATGCCTTGGGTAGGCAGGAGAGCCATAGAATCCAAATAGAAACGCAACGTTTTTCATTGGGCGCAAGCCTAAAACTATGAAAAACACTGCGGGGGTTGCCTAGCGGCAGGGGGCGCAAAGCCCCCGAGAGTGACCAACAGCAATACAAAAAGAAAAGGGAGACCGCCGTCTCCCCAGAATTAGTTAACTTTGTATTGCATATGTCAAATCAACTAATCCAGGCACAAAGGTATGAAATATATCTTGGTCTAAAAAGGAAATGGAGCAAAAGTAAGATTGCCCGCGAAATTGGAGTGTCAGTTTCAACAGTCAGCCGTGAGGTGTCGCGTAACAGCAATACCAATGGCGATTATGTATGGCTAAATGCGCAGCGTAAGTGCGACTCTCGCCGTCATGGTCTTAAAGGCAACCATCGTAAGCCTGCAGAGCTCTGGTGGCGGATAGATCAAATGATAATAGAAGACGATTGGTCCCCGGCACAGATAGCCGGAGTCTTGCAAAATGAGGGCATACATATCGTGAAGCAGACCATCTACAATCATGTCCATGCGGATGCTTCCGGCAAGTTAGCCGCGCATATGCCGCATGAACTCAAATACACGCGTAGAATGCGTAAAATACACATTACCAAGGCATCCAATATCGCCAACCGTACAAGCATACATGAACGTCCGACAGAGGCTGACGGTAAACGATTTGGGGATTGGGAGATGGATACCATTGTGGATTCATATGGCCATGCCATACTTACGCTTACGGAGCGATCGACGAACTTCCTACTCATGGAGAGGCTGCCTCAGGGAAGGAAGGCCATACCCGCAGCACAGGCTGTCAGCAGACTGTTGTTTCCATACAGGGACTATGTCAGAACTATAACAACGGACAATGGAGTGGAGTTCGCCGCACATCTTGAGATAACACGGAGACTCACCAAAAAGGGAAGGGAGAAGGTGATCGTGTATTTCACGGATTCGTTACAGTTCATGGCAGAAAGGGGCTATTGAGAACGCAAACAAACTCATCAGAAAATACATACCCAAAAAGGCTAACTTTGATGATTATACTGACGCATTCATCAAGTCAATACAGAAGAAACTGAACCGAAGGCCAAGGGAAAAATTGCAGTTCCTAACGCCAAAAGAGTGTTTCTTCAAACATTTTACCTAACTTTGCATTTGCTGTTGGACTCTACAGTAGGCAGGAGAGCCTTGTGTTTGAAATTTCTTCCCCAGTGTTTTCTTGTCTACAAAATAATTTGCTATCTTTGCAACCGAACCTAATAATACCTTAATTCCGCAACTGTTTCAATAAATCGCTTGTTGGACTCAAAAATGTCATTATGGTGTCTTGGGGCTTTATTTGAATGCTGTATTTCTCGTGATAAGCCATTTCGTCCCCTTACCCCACCAAGCGACTTGAGGCAATACGCAGTTGAAAACCGACAAAAAATAAGAATTAGCCAAAGTCTGTATTGACTAACTCTCCGTAAGCTTGATTGTCTGTGTAAATATTCAGTATAAACTGCCTTGACGTTCTAATCCATTTGGCAGGTACTGTGATGAACTTGAACACAAATGCCTTGATGCGACTTGTTGCTTTGAGTCCGAACTTTTTCACTTCAAGCCTCTCCATGATGAATTTATAGAAGACAGATATTGGGAACTTTGTGAAAAGGTAAAAGGGTAAAAAAGTAAAAGGGTAAAAAGAGCCTTAGCCCCCGTTCGTCCCCGTGCCCTCCCCTCAAGTCTTGAAAAATAGCCCCTGGTGCGTTCTGGCATCAGGGGCTTTTTAACTTTACGGGGGACCAGCGATTCCATCGCTGGGGACGGGGGCGCGAAGGGGCTAAGGCTCTTTGCGCCTTTTTACCTTTAAAAACCTTTTTACCTTTTTACTTTTTTACCTTTTTACTTTTAAAAGCCTTTTTACCTTTTTACTTTTTTACTTTTTCCAAAGCTTTCCGGCTGGTGTCTTGATGAACTTCACCTGATAGGCTAGAGAAGAGCCTTCAGGTCGGCGATGACGGCCTGGGTGTAGGCTCTTGTCTGAGATGCTGACAGATCGCTGATATGCTCGGGAGCGAGGGCGGCGATGTACTGGCGGGTCTC
>OIXY01000281.1_pt1 | contig 13362 bp, 10 predicted proteins | sample 1588051 | NCBI WGS metagenome assembly OIXY01 (sample SAMN03283247) | human gut metagenome | biome: human-associated habitat; material: feces | host: Homo sapiens | place: Peru | collected 2012 | reverse complement strand
TTGCAGAAGCTAACCGCATGACGCTGGATAGATTCCCGAATAAAAAGTTCCGCCGCTTTATAAATATTACTCAACTGATGATTTTTTCGAACAACATGGAATATTCATCTCTTGGCGGTATTGTCCCGATAGAAGGTGCCTTTTATTGTACAGGGGCAAAAAAGAAAGCTTTCTTTAATTGCTTTAGAGAAGATAATTTTACTGCTCAGCCAGTGCCACCATTTAATGCAAATTATCCTTATAAGCCGATAGACCAGGCAGTTGAAAAAAAGATTCTTACTGATTTTAACTGCCAGGTTATAAAACAAGCACCTGAGTATCAGACAAATCTTGATACCTATACACCAACAAATAGAATCATAACTTCTATGTGCAGCCCTGAACGTTTGCTCTTTATTCTTAAATATGGAATTGCTTACGTAAAATCTGAGCGTGAAGTTGACGGCAAAATTGAAAAAACTGACCAGAAACATATTATGCGCTATCAGCAGATGTTTGCTGCTCTTGCAATTCGAGATGCTCTTGAGAACGGAAAGAAGTCTGGAATTGTTTGGCATACACAAGGTTCTGGAAAAACTGCACTTTCATATTATCTTACCAGAATACTCACAGACTATTTTGCAAAGTACAATAAGGTTACAAAGTTCTATTTTATTGTTGACCGCTTGGATTTGCTGGAGCAGGCTAAGCAGGAATTTGAAGCGCGCGGGCTTTCTATAAATACCGCTAACAGTAAAACAGAACTTATGGAACAGTTCCGTACAAATCAGAGCCAGCAGGGGGTAACAGGAAAAGCTGAAATAACAGTTGTAAATATTCAGAAAGTTGAAGAAGATAAGAATAAAGTTCAGGTTAAAGATTATGCTACAAATCTTCAGAGAATATTTATAATTGATGAAGCTCACCGCGGCTATAAACCTGATGGTTGTTTTTTGGCAAATCTTTTTAATGCTGATCCAGATTCAATTAAGATTGCTCTTACAGGAACTCCAATTCTTAAAGAAGAAAAATCAAGCTGTTCTGTATTCGGAGATTATTTCCATGCATACTATTATGATAAATCAATTTCTGATGGATATACATTAAAAATTCTTAGAGAAGAAATTGAAACTTCTTATCGAAAGCGACTTACTGAAGCTTACCAAAAACTTGAAAAGCTGGTTACTAAGGGCGAGCTTAAAAAAGAAGATATTATAAGTCATGATTCTTATGTAAAAGAATTACTGCGCTACATTATAAAAGATCTTATTACATTCAGACTGTTGCAGGGAGACCCGACTCTTGGCGGAATGATTATCTGCGAAACAAGTGAACAAGCTAGAAAGTTGTATAAGTATTTTGATGAGATTCAGAAAGAGCTCCATGAAACAGAAAACATGACTTCTACTTTGAAGCCTGGACTTATTCTTTATGATAGTGATGATAAAGAAATTCGCAAACAGATAGTAAAAGATTTTAAAAAGAATTTTACGATAGATATTCTGATTGTATACAACATGCTGCTCACAGGTTTTGACGCTCCTCGTCTTAAGAGACTTTATTTTGGAAGAAAACTCCGTGACCATGGTTTGCTACAGGCTATTACTCGTGTAAATAGGCCTTATAATTCTGAATACGGTGAACAGCGTTATGGTACTGTAATCGATTTTGCAGACATTAAAGCAAACTTTGAAGAAATAAATAATAAGTACATAAAAGAATTTCAGAAGTTCAGCAGCGAAGATGAAACTGGCTTGGAGAATCTTCCTGACATGTTTACTCAGGTTCTGGAGCAAAAAGAAGATATCATTAAACAGATGAAAGAAGCGCGTCAGACTCTTTCTAATTATGATATAAGCAATGCAGAAATCTTTGACCAGGAAATTACAGAGATTGAAGACAAAAAAGAACTTTTTGAACTTCGTACTGCTTTGACAAATGCAAAGAATATGTTCAACCTTGTACGCACTTTTGGCGATGAAGAATTAAAAGCAACCTTTGCTAAACTTGTAATTGAAAAACTTCCAGATATACTGGCAGCTGTTCAGGCAAGAATTAATGAAATAAATACACTTGAAGCCTTTGAAACGAGTGATGAAACTAAGATGCTTATCAATGAAACAATGATGAACATTCAGTTCAACTTTTCTATGATAAACAAAGAAGAGTTAAAACTTGTTGATAACGGTTCCGAGTTACAGGAAAAACTTTCTAAAACCTTGCATGAAATCCGTGATTATTATGATGTGGAAGACCCACAGTTTATTACTCTTGCAGAAGCTTTTAAACAGCGTTTTAAAGAGCATAAATTTAAGCCCGAAAGTCTTGCCCAGTATAACGAAGAAAATAAAGCAATGGATGATATCTATAAAAAGATTAGAACTTTGCGACGCAAAGACGATGCACTGCTTTCACGCTATAATGGAGACAAGAAATTTGTACGAGTTCACAAAAGAATTGTAGAAGAAAATACAAGACGCACAGAACGACATGCCCAGCCAATTATTTCTACAATGACAGATGACATTGTGGACGCAATGATGACTGTAAAACAAATCATAGACCAGCAGGTATATGACAGAAATGACATATTGAAAAAAGATACATATTTTGCAGAAACAGTCTGGTCTTTAATTGATGAGAGCCTTTATAAGCTCAATATAAAATCAGAAGTTGAAGACTGCGATTTTATTCAATCCAGAGTAAGCAAGCAATATCTTAATCAATATCACGATTACTATGTGTAAGTTGAGAATTGATAATGGAGAAAACTGGACAGGACACAGATTGCGACTGATTTAAAAAAAAGACTGCCACGGTCCCTGGCACTGCAAAAGCAGGAGAAAGGATAACGTGGCTTACATATATAATATATGATAGAATCGCTAAAAAAGCAAGGCAGAAATTATGGATTTGAAAAAATATCAAAATATTGAAAAAAGCATTTCTCAGGAGCGACTTTCAGTATATGGTGCTGATGGGGCAGATACAGATACTGTGCTTGCCCGATATTTTTACAATATCGAACTCTGCAAATCCTTATATCCTCTTATAAGTATATTTGAAGTAACTTTGCGTAATTCAATAGATACATCTCTTTGTGTTTTTTATGGTCTGACAGATTGGAATAATTTAATACCATTGCAGAATACAGAACAGACGATGATTGCAGAATCTCTTTTAAAAATAAAACGTAACGGCAAAAAATATAGTCATGGACGCTTGATTGCAGAATTGACACTAGGATTTTGGACAGCCTTGATGGGAAGAAAATACAATACCCAGAAATTCCAATATGCAATCGTAAAAAACGCTTTCCCGAATTGCCCCAAAACAAAGCGAACCACTTTCCAATTGCAGAAAGATTTGTCGGAAATCAGATTCCTTCGCAACAGAATTGCCCATCATGAACGAATCCTTCACTGGCAGGATTTGAAACTCAAACATGATACAATAATTGATTTTATAGGCTGGATGAATCCAGATTTGCAAAAAATAGCCATAGATGTTGATACTTTTCCAGATGTTTACAATGCGGGTCTTGCTCCGTTTTTACAGAAAGCTGAAAATGATTGGAATTGAGAGTTGAAAACGGAGAATTGAAAATGAAGAAATATAAGTTGGGCGAGATAGGAAATGTATGCATGTGCAAACGAATTCTTAAAGAAGAAACGAATACAGTTTCAGGAATTCCTTTTTATAAAATTGGAACTTTTGGAAACAAGGCAGATGTATATATAGCTAAAGAAAAATTCGATGAGTATAAAAATAAGTTCTCATATCCAAAAAAAGGTGACATTCTCATTTCCGCTGCGGGTACAATAGGTAGAACTGTCATCTACGATGGTTCTGATTCTTATTTTCAAGATTCTAATATTGTATGGATTGATAACGATGAAACAAAAGTATTAAATAAGTATTTATTTTACTGTTATAAAAACATTCATTGGTTTACATCAAAAGGTAGTACAATCCTTAGATTATATAATGATAATATCCGTAATACCGAAATTGTTGTACCTCCTCTTGAATCTCAGCAAAAAATCGCAGCAGTTTTTTCTTCTCTTGATGACAAAATCGCCCTGAACCGCCGCTTAAATGCAAAGTTGGAGCAAATGGCAAAACGTCTTTACGACTATTGGTTCGTGCAGTTCGACTTTCCATGTGCAGGCGGCAGGCCATACAAAAACTCCGGCGGCAAAATGGTTTGGAACGAAGAACTTAAACGCGAGATTCCAACGGGGTGGGAAGTTAAACGCTTTGGGGATGTCATTGAAATTGGAAATGGAAAAGACCACAGCTATCTGGAGAACGGAACTATTCCTGTCTATGGCTCTGGGGGATTTATGCGAAGTGTAACTGACTATCTTTATGAAGGGGAATCTGTCCTTTTTCCACGTAAGGGAACTTTGAATAATATAATGTATAAGAATGAAAAATTTTGGACTGTAGATACAATGTTTTATTCAAAAATGAAATTACCTCATCTTGCTATTTACATATATTATGTAGCAAAACAATTTGATTTTGTTTCAATGAATACAGGAACAGGTGTTCCAAGTATGACTTCTGTTATTATAAAAGGATTGCCGGTTATTGTACCACCACAAGCTATCCTTAATGCTTTTGATGAAAAGGTTCAGAGTTTATATATTGGAATAAACCATAATGAAAAAGAATCAGAAAAACTCACCGTACTTCGCGACAAACTCTTGCCGTTGCTTATGAACGGACAGGTGGAGGTTGCGTGAACAGGGGATTTTAAGGGCTTGCCCCTTAGGAGAAGGGGGGGAGTCTTTCTCCTTTTGCATAAAAAAAATATTAACCAGGAGATATATTATGACAATCAGAGAAAAAACAGTTGCTCTTATTGACGAATTAAAGGCAACCTGCCAGAGTGCCGGACTTGGCAACGACGGAAACGAGTTTAAAATTATTACACAGGTTTTTCTTTACAAATTCTTAAATGATAAATTTGGCTACACACTTAAAAATAAAGATACACGGTACAGAGCTCAGTTCCAGAATGTAAAAGACTGGGAAGGAGAGTATGCAAAACTTAGCGAAGATGAACAGAAAAGAGTATGCCGCGTATTAGGTGCAGACTGCCCGAACTTGTATTCAAGGCATCTTATTACGCAGCTTTGGAATCAGCAGACAAAAGGCGATTTTGACATAATTTTTGATTCAACAATGAAAGACATTGCAGCTGAAAATATGGAAATCTTTTCTACATTGACAGTTGCAAATACAAAGATTCCGATTTTTGAACCTCTTACACAATATGTTACAGACGACAGCCAGAGAGCAAATTTTGCCCGTGCTCTTGTAGATAAACTGGTAAAGTTCAGCTTTGAAGAAGCCTTTAGCGAACACTACGACTTTTTTGCCAACATTTTTGAATATTTGATTCAAGACTACAACACAGCAGGCGGCGGAAAGTATGCAGAATATTACACACCTCACGCAATCGCCACAATCATGGCGCGCTTGCTTGTTGGTGATGATTCTGACTTGCATAATATAGAATGTTACGATCCCTCTGCAGGAACTGGAACACTCTTAATGGCTCTTGCTCACCAGATTGGGGAAGACCGATGTACAATCTTTAGTCAGGATATAAGCCAGCGTTCAAACAAGATGTTAAAACTCAACCTGATTCTTAATAATCTTGTTTCAAGCCTTGACCATGCTATCCAGGGAGACACTCTTGTAAATCCATATCATAAATCTGATGATGGAAAAGAATTGCGACAGTTTGATTTTGTTGTTTCTAATCCACCGTTCAAGATGGACTTTAGCGACACAAGAGAAAAAATTGCCGCCATGCCGGCTCGTTTTTGGGCAGGAGTTCCAAATGTTCCAAAAACAAAAAAAGAAGGAATGGCAATTTACACCTGTTTTATTCAGCATGTAATCAATTCAATTAAACTGGATGGTAAAGGTGCAATCGTAATTCCTACTGGATTCATTACTGCAAAGTCTGGAATTGAGAATAAAATACTTCATAAAATTGTAGATGACAAAATTGTCTGGGGTGTTGTTTCTATGCCAAGCAATGTATTTGCAAACACAGGAACAAACGTTAGCGTTCTTTTCTTTGACAAGTCACACAGTGCAGACAAAGTAATTTTGGTAGATGCAAGCAAGCTGGGCGAAGAATACAAAGATTCAAATGGACTTAAAAAACGCCGTCTTACTGATGAAGAAATAAACAAAATCGTAACAACATTCCGTAATAAAGAAGCCGTAGAAGATTTTAGCGTCTGCGTTACTTATGATGAAATAAAAGAGAAAGGATATGTGCTTAGCGCAGGCCAGTATTTTGATATAAAGATTGAATATGTAGATATCAGCGAAGAAGAATTTAATGCTCAGATGAAAGCAGATACAGAAGAACTTTCGGCCATGTTCAAAGAAAGTCATGAGCTGGAAGAAGAAATACAGAAGCAACTAAAAAGCTTTAAGTTTGTAAAATAGGAGAGGATATGGAAGACGAACTCATAATATATAATACAGACGACGGAAAGGCAGATGTAAAACTTTACTCAAAAGACGGCGTTGTCTGGATGAACCAGCAGCAGATGGCTTTACTTTTTGACACCTCTAAGCAGAATATAAGCCTTCATGTAGCTAATATCTTACAGGATAAAGAATTAGAAGAAAATTCAGTTATCAAGGATTACTTGACAACTGCCCAAGATGGCAAAAATTACAACGTTACTTATTATGCCCTGCCGATGGTTTTAGCCGTCGGTTTTAGGGTTAGAAGCATTCGCGGCACTCAGTTTAGAATCTGGGCAAATAAAAATCTTACAGAGTTCTTACAGAAAGGCTTTGTAATGGATGACGAGCGACTTAAGAATCCTGACGGACGTCCTGACTATTTTGATGAACTCCTTGAACGAATCCGCGACATCCGCGCAAGCGAAAAACGCTTTTATCAGAAAGTTCGCGACCTTTTTGCTCTTTCTTCTGATTATAATGGAACTGACAAGGCAACGCAGATGTTCTTTGCGGAAACTCAGAATAAGCTCATTTATGCAGTTACAAAACAGACTTCTCCTGAACTGATTTTAAGCCGTGCCGATTCTTCAAAACCCAATATGAATCTTACCAGCTGGAAAGGTCGCGTTGTTCGAAAGCAGGATATTTACATAAGCAAGAATTATCTTACAGCCGATGAACTTGATTCCCTGAACAGAATCATAACAATCTTTTTGGAAAGCGCAGAACTCCATGTAAAAATGCGTAAAGATTTGACTCTGAACTTTTGGAAAGAAAATGTAGATAAAATCCTTGCCGACCATTATCTTCCTGTTTTGGATGACAAAGGGAACAGAAGCCGTGTGCAGGCAGACAAAAAGGTAGAAGAAATCTATCTGGAATTTGATAAACGTCGTAAAGAATATGACGCAAAAGAAGCCGACCGCCAGGATAAAGAAGAAATGAAGTTTTTGGAAGAAGCCGAAAGCAAACTAAAAGTGAGAAAGAAGTAGGATATGGAATTGAAAAAATATAAAATTTATAGGGCAAAAGGAGACGTAAATGAGAATTAAATCAATACATATAAAGGATTTTAAACGTTTTACGGATTTAACTATTCAAAATATACCGCAAACAGCAAAATTAGTTATTCTTGTTGGACCAAATGGGTGCGGAAAAACTTCTCTTTTTGAAGCCTTTAATCAATGGTATAGATATAGAGGTTGGAGCTGGGGGTATGATGATAAATCATATTTTATAAAACGCCAATTCGATGATTCGTTAATGGAACATAATCCTTGGTCTGATATTCAAATTGAATTTAATGACTTTGATAAGAATGCTGAGAAATCTCTTATAAAAGGAAAATTTTATTTTCGAAGTGCATTTCGTAATGATCCAGATTTTTCCGTAACTAGTTTATCTAGGATGGAAAATCCTGCAGAATATGTGTTAGGAAATCTAATGAATACAGATGCCAAAGTATCTGAAGATTATCAACGGTTAATCTCAAAGACGATGGCTGGAGTGTATTCAAGAGATTTTGATAAACTAAATGTAAAAGATTTACGTGAAAAAATAATCGGAAAAATTCAAATGTCTTTGATTTCGATATTTCCTGATTTACAGCTATTAGATATAGGTGATCCTCTAGAAGATGGAACATTTTATTTTAAAAAAGGAATAATAGACAAATATCATTACAAAAATCTTTCAGCTGGTGAAAAATCTGCTTTTGATTTAATTTTAGACTTAATTATAAAACAAGAATACTATCCCGATTCAATTTTCTGTATAGATGAGCCTGAAACGCATATGCATACAAGTTTGCAAGAAAAAATTCTGGAAGAATTGTATAAAAACATTCCTGATAATTCTCAATTATGGATAGCCACTCATTCCATAGGTATGTTAAAAAAAGCTCGAGAATTAAATGAAGAATTTCCTGATAGTATTGTTTTCTTAGATTTTGAAGGAAAAGATTTTGATTCATCTGTTATTATGGAACCTTCAGAAATAAATAAACCAATTTGGAATAAATTCTTAGAGCTTGCATTAGATGATTTTGCAGGATTAATTGCTCCAAAAACAATTGTATTTTGCGAAGGTACTCAGCAGGGACGAAAAAACAAGAAATTTGACCAAGAAGTTTATTCAAAGATTTTCCAAAAAGAAATGCCAGATGTGTCTTTTGTTTCAATAGGATCTTGTTTTGAACTTGAAGATTCAAGTAATGTTAGTATGAGAATTATAAACGAAGTTCTGAATACATCCAAAAAAATTAAACTTGTTGACAGAGATGATAAAAGTGATAAACAAGTAGAAGAATGTAAAAATATAGGAATTCATGTATTAAAAAGACGGCATCTCGAATGCTATCTTTTTGATAATGAACTTATAAAAAAACTATGTTATGAAAAAGGAAAACCAGAAAAAGAAATTGAATGCTTAGAAATGAAAAATCAAGCAATGCAAAACAGTATAAGCCGCGGCAATCCTATTGATGATGTAAAGTCTGCAAGTGGTGAAATTTATACTGGATTAAAGAAGATTTTACAACTTACGCAGTGTGGAAATGATACTCATTCGTTCCTAAGAGATACAATGGCTCCTTTACTTACTTCGGATATGCCTTTGTATGGACAAATAAAACAATGCATTTTTGGAGAACTGTAATGACAGAACAGATAATGTTTTGGGCAACAGTATTAAGTCCGATCGTAGGTGTAATAGCGATAATGGTTGCTCTTGTAATAGCACATCAATCCTCAAAAGATACTCAAAAACAAATTTCAGGAATTTATGAGTTACTGGATGTTTTTGTAGCCGCACAGAATCCGCAAATGACAGATGCCAAACGCCAGTTAGAGCAGCGGTTAGCGCAATTGGAACTACAAATAAAAGCAGCTGATATAGATTTACAAACTGTCCATAATCCATTTTATGGAAGAGGACCAAGAATAGATGATATTGAAGCGGATATGGAGAACCAAAAAAGAAGAGACTATTTGCAAAGTTTGTTGATTGCGAAGAAAGAACTTGAAAGTCATTTGAATTCGATAAATACATATTTGTCAAAGGTTGAAAAGTAACTATGGAATTAAAAAAGTATAAGTTGGGTGAAATTACAAATATATATAATGGTTCGACTCCTTCTACGAAAGAAGCCGATAACTATGATGGTGATATTATTTGGGCTACTCCGAAAGATTTATCTGATCAGCAGTCAAAATATTTTTATTGTGGTTCTCGAAATATAACAAAAAAAGGTTTTAATAGTTGTAGTACACAAATGATTCCTGCAAATAATATTCTTATGTCGTCTCGTGCGCCAATCGGTTTATTTGCAATTAATAAGGTTGACTGTTGTACAAATCAGGGATTTAAAAATATTGTCCTTGATAAAAAAAATGCTGATGTTGATTTTATGTATTATTTCTTAAAATATCATGTAAAAGAAATCGAAGCATTAGGAAGTGGAACAACTTTTAAGGAAGTTTCAAAAGCTTCATTTGAAAAATACGAAATTTCAATTCCCACTCTCGAATCACAGCAAAAAATCGCTGCTGTGCTTTCTGCCCTCGATGACAAAATCGCCTTGAACCGCCGCTTAAATGCAAAGTTGGAGCAAATGGCAAAACGACTCTATGACCACTGGTTCGTTCAGTTTGATTTTCTTAATGAAAACGGCAAGCCCTACAAAGCAAGTGGCGGCAAAATGGTCTGGAACGAAACTCTCAAACGCGAGATTCCAGAAGGATGGGAAGTAAAGAAACTTGGTACTTTATTTACAACAAATCGTGGTATTTCATACAGTACAAAAACAATCACTGGAAATAAAGGAATTCCAATGATAAATCTTGCGTCATTTTCTCCAGATGGTTCTTATAAAATTGATGGAATAAAAATATACACTGGTGAATACACAGAAGAAAAGACCTTGAAGCCATTTGATTTAGTTATGTGTAATACTCAGCAAACTGCAATTGATTTTTCAAAAGACATAATTGGAAAAGCATTGCTTGTACCTGATATTTTTGAAGGAGACATAACATCTTCACACCACGTTAATACATTGAAAGTACAAAATGAAAAGCTAAAGTTCTATTTATATCATCTTTTCAACACAGATTATTTCCATGCATATATTTCACACTATGCCAGTGGAACAAATATTATGGGCTTGGACTTCGCTGGAGTAGAAAACTATTCAGCTGTAATTCCAAGCGAAGAAATCTTATCAAAGTTTGCAGACTTTACTCTAGATATTGAAATGAAGAAGAGTGAGATTATTCGTGAGAATACGAAGCTTGTTGCCCTACGCGACAAACTCTTGCCGCTGCTTATGAATGGACAGGTGGAGGTGAAATAATATGGAATTCTATGACTTAGTTCCAACTAATAAAAATGTATATCAAACTTTTTTTGAAGACAAAATAGGTCGTAATCCAAAAGTTCTTAAATTCATATCACTCATCAACAAAATTGAAACATCCTGCTCAATATCTTTAGATGGTTCCTGGGGAAGCGGAAAAACTATATTTGTAAAACAAGTAAAAATGGTTCTTGATTCCTTAAACACCTTTAAGAAAACGAGTGATTTTACACAACAACAAGAGGAGGCTGTTAAGGCGGTATTCACTCGACTTTGTGATAAAGCAACTCCTGTTGAATCAATTAAACCTCATGTCTGTGTTTATTATGATGCATGGGAAAATGATAATGATACAGATCCACTTATTTCTCTAGCTTATAAAATTACAAAAGACTTTTCATGTGAATATGTGTTTGAGGATGCTCCAAAGGTTCAAGAAGTTGTTTCTTCTGCTTTAAGAACAATTGTTTCTGGAATTACAAATATTGATGTAAATAGAATATATGATGATTGTCATTTTACCAATAAATTAGAAGAAATAAAAAAAACAAAAAATCTGGAACAAACAATTTCAGAAATGTTTGATTCATTACTACCAGAACATGGTGACAGACTTATTGTTTTTATAGATGAATTGGATAGATGTAAACCAATATACGCTGTAAAACTGCTTGAAAGAATTAAACATTATTTTACAAATCCCAAAATAACATTCGTGTTTTCCACAAATATATTGGAGTTAGGAAATACAATAAAAAAAATGTATGGATCGAATTTTGATGCTGACAGGTACTTTGACAAACTTTTTGATTTAAGACTTTCGTTGCCGGATATAGATATTGATTCATATTTATCATATCTTGGTTGTTGGGAAGGTATTATTGATCTTGATATATTCAAAAAAATTATAAAGCAGTATAAGCTTTCAATGAGAGGGATTTGTAAATTCCTAAAAATATATGAATTAGCAAAACCTTCAGATATTGCTCTTAATAGAGTTTTATGTTCTGATTCAAATAGTAAGGGAACAAGATTTTTTGAAGGAGCTGTACTTCCATTACTAGTTGTTCTACAATTAACTGACTTACAAGAATTAAATATGTTTATTTCTGGAAAAAATCCTGCCCCTCTTATCAACTTACTACGAGATGGCGTGTATCCTTATTTGTCGCTTCTAAATATTCCTGGAATGCCTATTTATAAAGAAAATGGAGAGAACAGCATTGAAGATGTCATTATTGTTTTATATAACAAGATTTATAATCCAGGGGCTCGATGGGATATATCAAAATTTGGTAATAATATGAATCTAATTGAATTTCATCCAACAATTATAAAGATGTTTCATGATAGTTTTTCTTTAATTTCTGAGTTTAATAATTCAAAAGAAATTCAGCGGAGTTAGAATGAGAACACATTGTATAATTTGCCATTCTGATAATGTTGAATCTTCTGATGAACATGTAATTCCTGAGGCATTGGGAGGTGCATTTCATATTTATAATGTATGCAAATCTTGTAATTCAAAAATAGGTAATACTGTAGATATAAAACTAATTGATCATATTTTGATGAAGATTTGTCGTGAAAATAATAATTTAACAGGAAAAAGCGGAAAATTACCTTCATTTTTTTGTGATCAAATAGTGCACCCCAAGTTTGATGAAAATACAAAAATGAAGTTTTTCTATGATGAAAATCAAAATTTAAAATTAAAATATATAACAAGTGAAAAAAGAAATATTAAGGAAGATGGAACAGGGATATTTTCAATAATAGTCGATGATACTGAAAAAGATAAATTAAGTGAAATCATAAATAAAAAGAAAGCAAAACTTGAAAAAAAAGGGCTTCTACTTAATATTTCTGAACCTGAATTTCATTCTCAAAAAGGAATAGAAGTTCAGGGAAACCTTACAATTGATTTAGCTCAATTCAAAATTGGATTATTAAAAATAGCATATGAATCCTTATGTTGTTTATGCCCAGAATATGAAAATGATCAAAATGGAAAAATAATTTCTTCTATATTGTTAAATGCAAAATATGAAGAAGCCATATCGTATCCAACAATAGGTAATGGATTTGGACGAATTGAAGTTTTTGATACATTAAAATGTCTTCAAATCAATCTAAATACTAAACATTTAATTTATTTTATTTTTTTAGAACAATCTGGCTTGATTTGCTTTATTTCTCTTTTTGATACGATTTCATTGGGAATAAAATGTCAGATTATAATTATATTGGAAAATACAATCTTTTTGTCATAACGAATGATTATATACAGAAAAAATGTGAAAAATATAAATTCACATCTCAAACAGGACTTGAAAAACTATGACAGATTACCTTTACCGCCAGCCATATCTCGACCTTCTTAAATCAATAATAGCAAATCAATGCGATAATCCGTCTGGCTATTCCTTTGCCATAGATGGTGAATGGGGCTGTGGAAAGACCTGGGGAGTTATTGTCAATTGTTGTGGATTGAAAAAAAGTGTCTTTTTCATCAGGCAGCC
>OIXY01000278.1_pt1 | contig 13406 bp, 8 predicted proteins | sample 1588051 | NCBI WGS metagenome assembly OIXY01 (sample SAMN03283247) | human gut metagenome | biome: human-associated habitat; material: feces | host: Homo sapiens | place: Peru | collected 2012 | reverse complement strand
CGTTGCAGAATAGGCTTTGGAGTCACACTCCGAAGCCTATTCTGTTTTTTCTGCGTGGCATCTCTATGGGCACAATGTCCTCCGGCGTAATCAGAAGGAGGTCGTTGTGATTCTTCGGCGGCTGCTTCACGCATCGTGTGGCGTGCTGAATGTAGATGCGCTCCAGCTGGTTGGCAATGAATCGTGCGTTGCCCCACGTCTCGGTGTCGCGGGCGCTGAAGGCGAGCGCTATCATATCGGTGTATTTCTGCCATGCCTTTACGGTGAAGCGGTAGCTGTACTCCTCAATGCGGCGGCTGGTTATCTCAAGCAGTTCGTCGACGCTGAAGTCGGCAAACTCGAAGCGGTTGGGGAAGCGCGACAGCAGTCCGGGGTTAGTCGCGAGCAGTTCGTTCATCGGCTCCTTGTATCCGCAGAGCACCACGGCGATGTCGCGCTGACTCTCGTCGGCGAGCAGATTCATGAGCAGTTGCACGATGATCTTTCCGGGGTCGTTCTCGTTCTTTCCGTTCAGAAGGTATGCCTCGTCAATCATCAGGACGCCGCCCTGCGCCATCTCCACCACTTGCTTCATAGCCCTTTCCTCGTCGCCCCAAAGCGTGCCGATGAAGGTGCCGCGGTCGCACACCACGACGTGTCCTTTCGAGAGCGCTCCCGCCTCGTGCAGCAGCGCCCCGAATATCTTGCAGACCGTGGTCTTGCCCGTGCCGGGGTTGCCGAGGAATAGGCTGTGCAGCGAAACCCGGTGCTGCTTCAGTTCGGGAAACTGTTCGTGCAGCATGCGGTTGTAGGCGGTCAGCGCCACCAGTTCGTCCATGCGCTTCTTGATGTTGCCGCAGCCCACCAGCTTCTGCAGCTCTTCCTGCGGATTGTCTATGGGGCGCAGTATCTCCACCTTTACTCTTACGTTCTGGTTCTGCTCTATGACGTCGCCAGGTAGCGGACTGTCGGTGCAGATGTCGTCAGCCTTCTCTGTCGGAGTGTTGTCCTCGGCTTCGTATTCATCTACATCCTCATCTTCATCTTCATCTTCCAGAAAAGGATCCTCATCGTCCTCAGTCTGCATGTCGTCGAGTTTCACATCCTTGTATTTTTCGCTCACGAACTGCTTCAGGAGTCGTTCGAAATCCTCGTTAAAATTCTCGTCAGTGTTGTTCTGCATATTAGTCATAATTCTATCACGTTAAAAAAGCAACTAAATTCTTTGTCATTTCGTTCATTTTTTTGCTACAATAATATTTGTTTTGTGATAGAATTATGATTATCTGCTGCAAATGTAGTGCAAATATTGATAACTACCAAATGTTTTTGCGTAACTTTTTATACCTTTGCATCGTTTTATAAAGCATTTTGTAGTGGCTTTATTGTAAAGCCGATACTCATTGACAGTCGTAGGATAACACTGAAAGCACTTAAATATGGATAACGTAAACGATTTCTTCGCCACGCTCAGCTCGTATCTTTGGGGCTGGCCAATGATTGTACTGCTACTTGGCACCCACGTTTTTCTATCCGTCCGCCTGCGTTTCCCGCAACGCAAGCTCTTCACAGCCATACGTCTCTCCGTACAGCGCGACAAGTCGCAGAAAGGCGATGTGTCGCAGTTCGGCGCACTTGCCACAGCTCTTGCCGCCACTATCGGTACGGGCAATATTATAGGTGTTGCCACAGCCGTTGCGTTAGGCGGTCCGGGGGCGGTGTTCTGGTGCTGGCTGACAGGCGTGTTCGGCATCTCGACGAAGTATTCCGAGGCTCTGCTCGCCATAAAATACCGTGTGAAGTCAGAAAAGGGACACATGCTTGGAGGTCCGATGTACACCTTGGAACGCGGTCTGGGATGGCGCAAGATGGGCATTCTGTTTGCCGTGTTCACAGCCATTGCTGCGTTCGGCATAGGCTGTACGGTGCAGGCGAACGCCATCTCTACCATAATGCACGCCTCGTATGGCATCAGCACCAGCGTTAGTGGTGCCGTACTGATGCTTCTTGCCGCTGCGGTTATCCTTGGTGGCGTGCGCAGCATCTCCAAAGTGTGCAGCATGCTGGTTCCGTTCATGGCGTTGCTTTATGTGTTGGGATGCATATATATATTATGTATGAATGTTGTCTATGTCGTGCCGGCGCTCAAGCTGATAGTGAACTCGGCATTTTCGCCTGAAGCGGCAGGCGGCGGTTTGGCAGGCGGATCGGTCATCATGGCTGCCCGCTACGGCATTGCGCGCGGTCTTTTCAGCAACGAGTCCGGACTTGGTTCGGCTCCTATCGTTGCGGCTGCTGCACGCACGAAGAACCCCGTACGTCAGGCTTTGGTTTCCTCTACTGGCACCTTTTGGGATACGGTAGTGATATGCGCGCTCACCGGACTTGTCATCGTAAGCAGCATCATCGCCTATCCCGACATTGACTATTCTAACGGCGCCGAGCTGACGAAGATGGCTTTCTCGAAGATTCCGTGCGTCGGTCCGTTCATATTGAGCTTCGGACTGCTCACCTTCGCCTTCTCTACCATCCTCGGATGGGGCTATTACGGAGAGCGTGCGATGGAGTATCTGAAGGGCAAGCGCTGGACTCACGTCTACCGCCTGCTTTACATCCTGGCGATATTTGCCGGCAGTGTGGCAAACCTTTCTATCGTGTGGAACATAGCCGACTGCATGAATGCCCTCATGGCCATCCCTAATCTGCTCTCGCTGATCTTCCTCAACGGTGTCATCGTTCACGAAACACGCAAGTATCTGTGGCGCGACCGGCTCGACCGCGAGATGAGCGAATTTTAAAATCGAGACATAATCTTTACCTTACTATCTAACATCTCTGTACGTGAAAAAATCCACCATATCTCCCAGCATTGCCGTAACGCTCACATTATAAACGTTTTAAAGGCTGGAAGATATCGCTCCGCAAGGGCGTATCTTCCAGCCATCTACCAGTGTTTAACCGTAGCGGAGGTCTCCGGCCTCCGCAGCATCAAGTCAGATAGTATTCTTTGGTTGCTGCGGAGGCAGGATACCTCCGCTACGGTTTTGCCGTTATAAAAATCTATTGCAATCCCCTCGTTCGGCAATGCTGAGCGAGGGGATTTTTCATTTATATACTAACTCAACGCCCTTCCTCCAGCTGCTTCAACAAAAACTCCTCAAGCGTCTTTTTGTCGGGCAGTTGCAGCATATAGGTAGAAACGAAGAGGTTGTTATCCATGCCGGCGAGTTCTCGGGATTGGCGCTGATGCCAGCCCTAACAAATAGGTTAGTGCTTATCTGACGGCGAAGCTCACGAACCGACCAGGTACACTTGATGCACTCCTGCTCGTAGAAGTAGCGAGCGAGAGGGTCGTCAAGAGCCATAATCTCACGTAAATGCGTAAATGATAAGCGTGAGATTATTGTTTTGCTAGGTGTTACAAATTGGTGCATCATTGATGCACCAATTGCTTTTTTTAAGTGAAAGAGGCAAAACTCTTTCATATGTGCTTTAGCAATGTCGGAACATAAGGGAAGAAAGAGCGGAAGATAATGAAGCCTAAAAATGTAAGAAATAGGTCCGACACTGTCGGGCGAATTCCTATTTTAGACACGCCTTTATTGCTTCATGTGTTTTCGTAAGAGCAACATTTACTCCCTGAATATGGTATCTTGTGCCACGTCCGTGTCCATATGCTTCTAATTGATTTCCATTGCATATAGTACTCAGTATTTTGTTGTGCCATCTTTATGCATAATAAAGCATAATTGTAATTATTGCTGTCCGGTAAACAATTAGTTCCCCTTATATTGGTTTGTTTATCAACGTTTTATAGTAATATTTACTAAAGGGACTTGCCTGTATACTATGCGGGCTGAAAGCCCAATAATCACATAGCCCAGGGCAACGCCCTGGGTATTTAGTATATATATATTGAGTAGTGCGCCCTGTAAGGGCAACACCTAAATAATTAGGCTTTTGCCCTTACAGGGCGAATGGAGATGTGGGGTATAATGTTTACCCAGGGCGCTGCCCTGGGCTATGTGAGTATTGGGCTCTCAGCCCGTCTTTGATTACATTATTAGTTTTACCGGACAGCAATAAATTGTAATGACAGTCTTTAGCCTTGTCGACAATAAAAAAGGTTAAACTCGTGAAGCGTAGCTTGCGGTGTTCTATTGCCGTTAAAAAATCGAACCACTTGAGCACGAATTTCAACCGCTTGTGCCGTAGCCCAATCCGTTTGAGCACAATCGTCCAAAAGTTGTGTTGTGAGGATGAGAATTTAATCATACCTTTGCATCGGTAACATTTAAATTCTTAACTTAAAACAACAAAAACTATGAAACAGATCAAGTATCTTTTGATGGCTTTTATAGCCTTGTTTACATGCGTTTCTTTCTCTGCATGTAGCGAAGACGATGAAGATGACCATTTAACAGGGAACTATGTTCCTGTCGCTTCTATTGAAGAGTGGCTAATAGAATGGGGAAATGATGAACCCAGTATGTGGAATGACAAGGATTTTCAAGGAGGTGCAGTTTCGTTCAACTTCATGAAAGGCAATACTGTTGAAAAATACTCTGCATTGGCATATACTTATTCACGAAGCGATGCTTTTTATAAAGGTAATGTTCAAGGCCACACATACTCGTTGGTGAAAGTTAACCCAGTAAGATATACATTCGCAGTAAAGGGAAACAAGGTTTATATAACTGATGGAACCATCGGTACTATATATAAGGGATACATTATCTTTGATGGTCTGAACTATTCCCACCAGAAAATGAAAAAATAATAACTTAAAACAACAAAAACTATGAAACAGATTAAGTATCTTTTGATGGCTTTTATAGCCCTGTTTACATGCGTTTCTTTCTCTGCATGTAGCGACGACGATGAAGGTGGTGGCGGCAGCAGCAAAAAAGGCAGCGCTTTCTCCACTCTGGATGGACGTACCGTTAAGTACAAGTATCTCTATGTTGTATCATATGTTGACAATGATGGTCCTAGCTATGAGCTGTGTGCTTCAACTGAAGACTTGTTCTACTATCGTCAGCATCCAGAAAAGGTAAAGGACAATATGGTGTATTCATTTATGTCGTTGGATATGTATGGAGAAGAGTTTAACAAGCCTCTGCACCAGTTTAATGTTCAAATTGGATACGACTGCAATCTGAAGGAGGGTATCACTGATGACGAGGACGATTCCGATTTCCCAGTTGCATCTACTCACATTTGGTACACTACACCTTGGGATCAGGACGAGTCGTCTACAGAGACTTTGACTATAAAGAAGTCGGGCAACACCCTCAAGGTTGAGACAACCGAGCTTACCTTCTTGGCTTCGGAGATGGGCGCTGAAGACGATGGCATCGACAGTAGCTCAAGAAGAACAAAAGGCAAGATTGCTTTCGAGAGCAGTAATCTTATCAGCGCCGTTCTGGATAGTCCGAAGGTCGTGTTTGTAAAGAGCGCAAAAGACCGCAAGTTCTTGAAGTCGCTCAGAGCTCGTCGTAGATAACAGACAATATATAGCGAAGCCCCTCGCTCGGCAATGCTGAGCGAGGGGATTTTTCTGTATTATTGCTGTCCGGTAAAACTAACAATGTGTTCAAAGACGGGCTGAAAGCCCAATAATCACACTGTCTGTTTTACCGGACAGCAAAGTATCAATATGGCCCTGTTTTCTCAGGTATTACAAATTGGTGCATCATTAATGCACCAATTGTATCTTCCTTATTTTAAAAGGATTGTGATTTATGCGTCACTGTAGCATAAATTTGCTCCAATCCTCAAAAGGCAGTTCCATGCCGTCGTGCAGATATCTTTTCACTTCGTTTGCCATAATATTTTAGGTTTAGCTATTCATAGGAAACTTCCACAAAGATACAAACTTTTATTGAATATAAAAAAGATGGCGAAATCGTTTATTTGTATTAACTTTGCATTCAATATTAATTTGTTGACAAATGGAAATAGATAAAGAAGTAATACTACTTATGTCTCAAGGCGACGAAAGGGCTTATCGGACCATGTTCCATAAGTTTTACCCCAAAGTACATCGCTTTGTCTTCATGTTGCTGAAAAACATGGACGACGCGGACGATGTATGCCAGATTATTTTTGAGAAAATATGGAATAAGCGTCAGAAGTTTGTCGAGATAAAAGATTTTGATTCTTATTTATTTATATTGTCTAAATATACCGTTATCAATTATATCTCAACAAAGCGTGTTATTCCTATAGACATAGACTCCTTGTCCGATAGGTTTGCTAACGAAACTTCGCCACACGATGAGGTGGTGGCAAAGGATACGCAACTGCTTATTGATATGGTGGTTGAGAACATGCCGCCCCAACGCCAGGCTGTTTATCGCATGAGTCGTGAGCAATGTCTGAAGAATGACGAAATCGCCCAACAATTAGGATTGCAAAAGAAAACGGTAGAGAACCATCTTAATTTGGCTCTTAAAGAAATGAAAAAAGCCTTGTATCTGATGATTTTATTGCAAGTGTATTGGGTGTAACGGTCTTTTAATATGTCTTTAATATAATAATTGTACGGAATATATTATGGCAGTAAATATAAAACAAATCATAGCATATTATTTAGAGCACGATGTGTCTGCTAAAAACAGAGATAGGGTGTTGGAGCGGATTGCGCACGCTAAGGACGACAAGGATGTAAATGAGTCTTTAGGTTCATTGTGGGCTCAGTCTGACTCTGCGTCTATGGACGATGGCGAAATATCTGCGGTCTATGAACGGCTACGGATAACAAACGTGGAAAAGAAAAAGAGCAAATACCTTAAGCTCTTCACTTGGCAAAGGATTGCTGCCGTTATTGTCCCCTTGGTTATGTTCGTTGTGTTTGGCAAGCTGTATGTTCAAATGAGCGATGAGTTGAAGGCTTCGCAGGTGGTGGCTATGCTTCATGAGCATACTATCTCCGGCGAATGCAAGACGATAGCTTTGGCAGACGGTACGCAGGTAAGGCTGAATCAGAGTTCGGTACTTCTTTATCCCGAGAAGTTTGTAGGCAAGGAACGCAAGGTGTTCTTGACTGGCGAGGCTTTCTTTGATATCAAGCACGACGGCAGACATCCTTTTCATGTGAGCACACCTTATTTTGATATAACCGACTTGGGAACATCCTTCTCGGTATCTTCCTACGCAACAGACGAGGAGGTTTCCACTACGCTCAAAACAGGTAAGATAGAGCTTAAGATAGTAGGCGAGGACAAGGTGTATAGGATGAAACCTAACGATCAGTTGGTGTATAATGTGCATACCAAGTCGGTCGATTTGCGTTTGGTTTCGGATGAGGATGACGGGTTGAGTTGGCGAAACAAGCAGATCTCGCTTGATGATGTCACTCTGGCTGAGGCTGCCCGCATGATGGGCGGTGTCTATGGCGTTAAGTTCGTCTTCCGGTCGTCACGCCACCGTAATACAAAGATTACCGTCCACTTCAATCGTGGAGAAAGTCTTAAGGAAGCCTTGGCTATCGTGAAGAATTTGGTACCGGGATTGGAGTATGAGCTGAAGAAGGACGAGGTGGTTATAAAATAGTTATGGCAAGAATAGTGGAGCGCATCATGATGAATGATGCGCTTTTTTTGATAAAAGTTTCATTTTTTTTGTTTTTTGATTGGGTGTAAATTTAGAAGAGGTGGTCTTTAAGGTGTAGCTACTCAAGTAAGAATAATAACTAAAAAATAAATCTATGAATTTTAAAAGAATTTCAGCTTCATGCTTTTGTTTGTTGCTGGCTGGAAACATAGCGGTTTCAGCTCAAACAGTGACGCTTGGCTCTAATAAGGTCTCTCTGAAGACTGCGTTTGAGAAAATCGAGAAGGCATCTAAGTACAAGATAGCTTACAACTCCTCGACAATTAACGCTAACCGTATGGTCACCATCAGCAAGACTAAAGGTGACGTGTTGGAGATACTAAACCTGCTGTTGAAGGAATGTGGCTGCACTTATGAGGAAAAGGGCAATTATATTATTGTGAAGCCTCAGTCGAAGAAACAATCTAACGGGCAGAATGTGAAGCGTGTGACGGGTCAGCTTATTGACGAGTTGGGCGAACCGATGATAGGTGTTACTGTCATGATTAAGGGCACCTCAACTGGTGTTGTGACCGATTTGGATGGAAAGTTTTCCATAGACGATGTGCCGGCAGGCGCTTCCGAGCTACATATTTCATACATAGGCTATGAGGCCAAAGATGTGCAGATTTCGTCTTCTGCCATGCAGATAAAGATGAATCCCGACAATGAGTTGCTTGATGAGGTGGTTGTGGTTGGTTATGGAACTGTAAAGAAGGATGACCTCACTGGCTCGGTTTCTGCCATAAAGCCAGACGAGTTCAATCGTGGAGCCAAGTCAACAGCCCAAGATGCCTTGGTAGGCAAGGTGGCTGGCGTCAATGTGGTGTCAAGTTCGGGCGCTCCTGGTTCGGGTTCCACAATCCGTATTCGTAGTGGTGCCTCGCTTTCAGCGTCCAACGATCCGCTGATTGTGATAGACGGTGTTCCGGTAGACAACTCTTCCATAGAGGGAGGAACCAATCTTATCGGTGGTATCAATCCGAATGACATTGAAACCTTTACGGTTTTGAAGGACGCTTCGGCTACAGCCATTTACGGTTCGCGTGCATCCAATGGCGTCATCGTGATTACAACAAAGAAAGGTACGAAGGGCAAGCCTAAGTTCAACTATTCTTCCAACTATGCCGTAAGCACTACAGCAAAGCGTTTGGAAGTGTTGACAGCAGACGAGTTCAGAGCTTTCGCACCTACTGTGACTGGTGTTCCCGAGAATGTGGAAATGGGCAAGAGCAACACCAACTGGCAGGATGAGATTTACCGCACGGCTTTTGGTATGGACCATAACATCTCAATGTCGGGAAGTATCAAGAACAAGACACCCTTTCGTGTGTCTGTAGGCTACACAAACCAGAATGGTGTGATTCGCACCAACAACTATCAGCGTTACACTTTTGACGGAGGCATTTCGCCTAAGTTTTTCAAGGACCATTTAAGTCTGAACCTCAATGTCAAGGCTTCCTACGAGGACAATAGACGAGTGGACGAAGGAGTGGTAGGAAGTGCTTTGTCTTACGATCCGACACGTCCGGTGAAAACGGGCAGTGCCACTTCTGCTACAGATCCTGGTCTTGGCTATTTCATTTGGATGAACGGCAATGCGCCAATGGCTATCCAGGGCGATAACCCTATGGCTCAGCTTGATTTGCAGGACATGCGCAATAGAATCTATCGTTCTATCGGCAATGCTTCGGTTAATTATAAGGTGCATGGCTTCGAGGATTTGCAGCTCAATATGAATTTGGGCTATGATATTTTGGAAAGCAAGTATGCCAAGGATGTTCCTGATCTTGCAGGTATGATGTATACAGCCAACAAGAAGGATGGAACGGGCTTGGATTATGATTCGAAACAGCAGAAGCGCAACACCCTGCTCGACCTTTATGCCAACTACCAGCATACATTTGCCGGAAAGCATGATGTGAGCGCGATGGCCGGTTATGGATGGCAGCATTTCTGGAAGAAGTATAACGACACCACTCTTTCTCCGAAAGGCGAAGAATTGTTCTCGCCGAAACACTACGAGTCTGAGTATTATCTTCTGTCTATGTATGGACGCTTGAATTATGGCTATGCCAGCAAGTATATGGTCACAGCCACTTTGCGTGCCGATGCCTCTTCTCGTTTTGCGAAGGGCAACAGATGGGGCTACTTCCCTTCTGTGGCTTTGGGCTGGAAACTGTCGGAGGAGAAGTTCCTCAAGAACAGTAAGGTGCTTACCAACTTGAAGCTGCGTCTGAGCTACGGTCTTACCGGTCAGCAAGATATCATCAACGACTATCCTTACATGACCACTTTCTCCGTGTCTTACCCGGAGTCAAGCTATCTCTTTGGTGACAAATGGTATAACACTTATCGTCCAAACGGATATGACAGAGACATAAAATGGGAGACTACCGAGACCTGGAATGCTGGTTTGGATTATGGATTTCTCAACAACCGCATTTATGGTTCGATTGATGTCTACAAACGCCATACCAAAGATTTGCTGAACACGATTCCGGTGATTTCGGGTGTGAACTATTCTGCTGTCCTGACTACCAACATTGGCGAGATGGATAATAAAGGTGTGGAATTCTCGATTAATGCTGTACCAATCAACACAAAGAATTTTACATGGTCGGTAGGAATGAACTACACCTGGAATGATTCGGAGATTACAAAGTTGAACGTGTCGGATAGCGAGGGCTCTTATGTGGAGACGGGTGCTATTTCGGGTACTGGTAAATTTGTTGAATGTTTCATGGTGGGCAAACGCCCTTACACATTCTATCTGGCAAAGCAGGCTTACGACGAGAAAGGCAAGCCAATCGAGGGAAAGTATGTTCAGCCTGATGGCTCGATATCTTCTACAGAGACACGTTATGCCGATAAGTGTGCTTTGCCGAAGTCGTACCTTGGCTTGAACACTCAACTCTCTTACAAGCAGTGGGAGTTGGGCATTACCGGTCATGGCTCTTTCGGCAACTACATCTACAATTACATCGAGGCCGACCAGTATCAGCAGCAGGTGTATAGCGACCAGGGCAGTTTCTCGAATATCCTGAAGGTGACAGCAAACAAGGGATTCCAGCAGCAGCAACTCTACACCGACTATTTCTTGCAGCGCGGCAACTTCTTCCGCATAGACAATATCACGTTGGGTTACACGTTCAGAAAACTGTGGAACAGCACTTCGTCTCTGCGTGTGTCTGCAGCTGTCCAGAATGTTTGCACATTCACCAGCTATTCGGGCATCGACCCTGAGATCTACTCAGGCATCGACAGAAATGTCTATCCACGTCCCCGTACCTACTCTTTGTCATTCAATCTGAATTTCTAAACAATCATAATAACGACAGAAATATGAAAAAGAATATATTTAAAATATTGATGTTTGTATTTATGGGTTGCTTGACAACTTCATGTTTCGGCGACCTTGACACAATGCCTCTTGACGAAACACAACTGGTCGGCGAGAAGGTTTATAACACGGCTGATGGCTATACGGGTGTGCTGGCAAAATGCTACGGCTCTCTCATCTTGACCGGACAGAAAGGTGGCGATGGCGGCGATGGCGACATTGAAGGAGCCAACGAGGGCTATTCCAGCTATATGCGTCTGATGTTCTACCTGCAGGAATTGAGCACCGACAACTTCCTTATGCCGTCTTCGTCCAATGGCTTGCGCAAGTGTCTTAACCTTCAATGGGATGCCTCAAATGCATCGGTCATCCGTTGGACCTATCAGCGTCTGTACATGACTATAGCTTATTGTAACGAGTTGTTAAGACAGTGTACGGAGGAAAAGTTGAAGTCGCGCGGTCTTTGGGACCAGTTGGGTGGCGAGTGTACCTCCTATCGTGCAGAGGCCCGTTTCATCCGTGCTTATTGCTATGCAACCCTGTGCGATATGTTTGGAGCCGTTCCTTATATTGATGAAAATACGGGTGTGAAGGATATTCCGGCGCAATGGTCGCGTAAGCAGATCTTTGAGTTCGCCGAAAATGAGTTGAAGGATATACAGAAAGACCTGAAGGCTCCTGGTGAGAATGTTTATGCGCGTGTAGACTGCGTGGCAGACTGGTTCTTGCTCTCTCGCATGTATCTGAATGCCAAGACATGGATTGGAGAAGACCGCTATGACGATGCTTTGACTTATGCCAAGAAGGTGATTGAGGACGGTCACTATCCTTTGGCTTCTGACTATCGCCATATCTTCCTTGCCGATAACGACCAGTGTAAGGAAATCATCTGGCCTTTGGTGCAGGATGGATTGAAGGCGCAAAGCTCAGGTGGCACCAACTTCTATGTGAAGGCTTTTGTCAATGGTCCGATGGACGAACTGTATAACACCGGCGTCGGTTCGCGTGGTTGGGGTAATGTCAGATCCAAGACAACTCTCGTTGACGCCTTTGATCCAGCCGACGTGATGTTTGACGTGAATGATCCTTGGGGCAATAATAAAAACGACAAGCGTGCGCAGTTTATGACGGCTTTGCCTAATCAGGTGAAGGAAACATGGGACTCTAAAGACGCCATGACCAGCACCTACACATGTGGATATGGATACATCAAATGGCGTAATGTCACTAAAAACGACCAGATTCCGGCAAGTGGCGACGCTTATACTTCTATTGATTTCCCACTCTTCCGTACGGGTGAGGCTTACTTGACTGCGGCTGAGGCTATTCTGCGTGGAGCCAAGGGCAGCAAGACTGAGGCTCTGAAGTATGTTAATGAAATTCGTGAGCGTGCTTACATGAGTGGCAAGTATGCAAAGGCTGGTGTGCGTTCTGATGTCTCTGGCGATATTGAGGAGAGCGAGCTGACTCTCGATTTCATCATGGCTGAGCGCCAGCGTGAGTTGGCATCGGAGCTTGTGCGCCGTACCGACCTTATTCGTTTCGGCAAGTACACAAAGGGACATAACTGGGACTGGAAGAACGGCGAGCGTTTGGGTACTGATGTGGACGACCATTTCCAGCTGTTCCCGATTCCTCAGACAGAATTTTCTAACAATCCGAAATTGAAGCAGAATGCTGGTTATGCAAACTAAGAAACATATATGATGAATCTAAGGATTAAGATATTAGCCTTTATATTGGCTACCGTGGGTTTGGGCGTGAATGCCCAAACCACATTTGAGGAAATTAGTGCGGATCTGAACAAGGCGGGTGGCGTTTATCTGGCATATCCGAAGGTGGAAGCCAAGCAGACACCAGCCCCCAAAGGGTATAAGCCTTTCTATGTGAGCCATTATGGCAGACACGGCTCTCGCTATTTGTTAGGCGACAGAGATTATCTATGGATTATACAGCTGATGCAAAAGGCCGATTCCATAAATGGTCTTACTCCTCTGGGCAAGGATGTGTTGAAGAGATTGTCGTTGGTGTGGCAGGAAGTTCAAGGACATGCAGGCGACCTGACTCCGTTGGGCGTTCGCCAACATCGAGGCATTGCGGAGCGAATGTATAAGAATTTCCCAGAGGTGTTCAGAGGCAAGCGTTCTGTCTCTGCCCGTTCTACAGTGGTTTATCGTTGCGCGATGAGTATGGTTGCTTTTGGCGACCGTCTTAAGGGATTGAACCCTCAGCTTGACCTCAGTTATGAGATGAGCGAGAAATACATGTCGTATCTCAATTACCATACCGACCGCTCCAATGCCTTCACTAATGGCGAGAAAGGACCTTGGGTGGAAGAGTACCGCAAGTTTGAGAAGGCACAGGTCAAGCCCGACCGTCTTGTGAACTCTTTGTTCTCCAATGCCGATTTCATCAGATGCGAGGTGAATCCTGATAATTTGATGTGGGGATTGTATTGGATTGCTGTCGACATGCAGGACATAGAGAC
>OIXY01000275.1_pt1 | contig 13437 bp, 8 predicted proteins | sample 1588051 | NCBI WGS metagenome assembly OIXY01 (sample SAMN03283247) | human gut metagenome | biome: human-associated habitat; material: feces | host: Homo sapiens | place: Peru | collected 2012 | reverse complement strand
TTGCCTGTTCTGGAGTTGTTACGTCCATGATCACACCACCCTTGAGCATCTGAGCCAAGTTGCGGTTCAATTCTTGTCTATTTTCTGCCATAATTTTATTCATTTTCTTAATTACGGCTGCAAAGGAAACACTTTTCGATGAAAAACAAGAAAAAAGTTCTGATTTCTACAAACTTTGCGTCATTTTGTATAAAGGGCTATTCCTAAATGTATAAGTACAATTCCCAAATGTATAAAGTACAGTTCTTCTACCCCTTCTGTCTGAAAGCAGAAGGAGTAACTCCTTTCATTTTCTTGAAAAACTTGGTGAGATGAGCCTGGGATGAGAAACCGAAGGTATTGGCTATTTCCTGTACAGTATGGGTTGTGGTAGAAAGTTCACGTTCTATTTCCTTTACGATATACTCGTCAATGATTGCCTTCGGTGTCTTGCCAGAGATACGGCGGGTAACCTGAGCCAGATAACGGCTGCTCACATTCAACTGGTCCGCATAGAAATGCACATCACTATAAGTGCGACAGAAATTATTGACCTGAGAGATGAACTGATTGTAGAGTTCCGAACTACGACCCTGGAGATTACTCTCACGTGTCAACTCTACATTGATAAAATCCTGTGCCATCCCCAAAGCCTCCTCCATCTTGTTCCCCCGGTTCAGATACACGGCAAGGGCAGAAGAAAAACGGTTGGTAAGACCATGAGAATTGGCATTATCGAGCAGGAACACCTGCATTCCATGACCCTCAGCCATGCGCAGCAACTTGGTGTCTTGCAGAATAATATCATTTTCTTTCTTTCGGGCAACCACCACGGAACAGAGCGGCAGCAAACGATACTTGATCTGACTTACCACATCCTCCGTCATCAGCGCATCACCATTACTTGACCAGATGGCAGGGGCATAGATGATATAATCCGGGCGATATTTCGTCAAGGCATCGATCACAACCTCAAGCGTCTCCACCCGACGAATCATACCCACCTTCACAATGCTCGGTTGAATATCGTTCATGATAGCCTCTATCTGTCCCGAAACAATCTCGGCTGGAATATCAAAGAAAGCCTGAATACCCAAGGTATTCTGCACGGTAATGGAGGTGATGGCAGAAACTGCATAGCCTCCCAACTCAGAGATCGTCCTGATGTCTGCCTGGACACCAGAACCACCCGTACTGTCAGAACCCGTAATGGTCAATATCGGTTGTATCGTCTTCATACCCTAATTACTATTGAATTCTTCACTCTTCGTTCTTCACTCTTCACTTAATTCTTTACTTAACTCTTCATATACTCCGTCGGCGTCATACCAAAAGCCTTGGAGAAGCACTTAGAGAAATAACTGTTGTTGGAGAAGCCCACCGTGTACATCACTTCAGAAACGCTGAACTTACCTTCTTTCAACATCACGGCAGCCTTGTTCATTCGGAGTTCACGGATATACTCTACAGGAGTTTTTCCTGTCATCGCCTTCAACTTACGGTACAGTTGCTTGCCTCCAATACCTAATATCTCCTGCAAGGTGGTCACATTGAAGTCTGAGTCTATCATGTGGGTCTCTATCGTCTCGGTAATCTCCTTCAGAAGCCGTTGGTCTGCAGCATTTAAAGCAGGTTCTTCTGCCTCCTTTTTCTCTATCTTCACACCTAAATAACGGTTGGTAAGTTCCAGAATCTCATCAAATGAGCGATGAGTCACGGCGGTCTTCAAATCCTCTGACAGACGATTGAAGAAACTGATACGTGCCTCTACCTGCTCCAGGATTTCAGCCTTCTGCCTGCGTTCCTCCACCAGGCGCTCACGCACCAGATAGAATTTCATGATTCCCCAAGCCAATACAATAGCCAACAAAAGATAAACTAACTTTGCCCAAATGGAAAGATACCATGGTGGCAATATCGTAATATCAAGAGAATACACTTCGGCTCCTATATTACCCTCACCATCCACGACATGCACCTTCAGATGATAATTACCATATGGCAAACCATTATAGCTGATATCCAACCTTTTCTTATTCAGATAATGCCAGTCGTAATCACTACCTTCCAACCGATAAGCATAGACAGCAGAAGGATGGTCGGAGAACGGAAGATCTGTCAGCTGAAGGGTAAAGCTATTCTCATCACTTGCAAGTTCCAACTCCTTCATATTGCGAGGAGCTGCATCTTGCCATTGATTTCCATTGACCACAATACCTGCCAACATCAGTTTGGTCTGCAACCCTTTCTCCATCGGCATATCGGCACGCAGACAGATATAGCCATCGTTGCCACCCATCATTACCATGTGCTGAGCCTTAGAATAGAAAATGGCTAAAGGAGCAATAGAAGAAGGAATCTTGAAACGGGAACTCTTGCCATCCAAATCGATGATACAACATTCCTTACCGCATACCACCCAGGTCTTGCCATCTACATCACACATAGTAATCACTTTTCCGCCTATCTTCCATGTCTTCGTCTTCAGCTGCGAATGGTTGGCAGAAGGATTTATCACAAAGCATTTCACCTCTGTGTTTCCACCTGCCCAGACATTTCCCTTAGAATCAGCCATCAAATAGTTGATATCATCCTTGTGCTCAACAGGAACCACCTTCATGGTTTGCGGATTGATACGGTCCAAGCTACTGAAACTGGAAGCCCAAACCATACCTTGTGCATCCATCACCATCTGTCCTACATGCAAACCTGAGAGTGCATTCTTACCTTGATCGGAGAAATGATAATCAGCCACGATGGTAGTAGAAGCTGAAGAATGGGCCATCAAAGCCAGAAGTCTCTGCTTGCTGATGACAAAGATGCCGCCCATATAGGAAGCCATCCACATTCTGCCCTGTTTATCTTCCAGCACATCGTATGCCCAGGCTGTAGAATATTTGCCAGTCTTGTCGCAGACGATAAAGTTATGCATCTGTTTGGTCTGGCGATTGTAGAAGTTGACTCCATGATCTGTACAAACCCAGACATCCCCCTCACAATCTTCATAGATTTTACGAACACGATTATGACTCAGGGGATAAGACGAACTGTTCTGCTTATACCAGGCAACATTGCCATCCGACGCATTTTGACTGGCATTCATTCCAAAACGAATCAATCCATTGGTTCCACCCAACCACCATTCTCCATCTCTGGTCTGACAAATTTCATGCAGACAGTTACCCTCCCCCGAAAGAGTGATCTTATCAAGCGAGGTATATTGGAAATAAGTATGCGTGGAAAGACGGGACAGACCATTATCCGTTCCTATCCACACATTCTGCCACTTATCCACAAAACAAGACCAGACGATATTATTAGGAATGGAAGAAGCATCACGGGAGTCATGCTCGAAATGCAGGATGGAATTGTCCAAAGACAGACGATAGAGTCCATTATCTGTTCCGATATACAGATTGCCATTGGATTCTTCTGCCAGACACTTGACGGAATTGCCATTCAACTGAGAAATCCTGGTAAAATTCTTCAGTTGTAAATCAGCACAATACAGGGCACCTTCTGTACCTATCCAGTAACAACGGCGCTTGGCATCGTAAGCCAAGGCATTGACAAGGGGTTGCTGACTGTCGGGAAGCAGGATACGTAGCTTGTTCAACTTCGCCCAAGACTTCTTTCCGTTTAAAGTCTGCTTTTTTACTAAATACAAGCCCGAGAGAGTTCCCACGAGCAATCCCTTAGGTGTATCCAGCAAAGCATATACCTCGCTGCCAAAATCTATCTGTCTGTATTTCAGGAGAATCGCTCTCTGTTCCAAAGTGCTTTTCTTTTTATTATCCTTTATTGCATCAGCAGACGACTGTACATAAGAATTAGATTGCAGATTGAAGCACATCATACCCTTGCCTGTAGCGAGAAATAACTGTTCTCTATCTACAGCCATAGCATAAACGCGGGTATTAGAAAAAGTATGCTCTGTATATTGCTTATAACTATGATAACCGTCATAGCTGTAAAGTCCGTTCTCTGTACCAAGCCACATCAAGCCCTGACCGTCTTGCTGGATAGAAGAAACTGTCTGTGCCCCATCCAGAGACACATTAACAAAACGCTGTGCATTAAGAGCACAACTCAAAAAAAGCATGATAAAAAACATGCCAATATGCTTAAGAGTCAACTTCATAAGTGCAAAAATACACATTATTAAGCATACTCACAAACATATTGGCATAAAAAGAATTAAATACACTTCAAGACTATCGTCTTTTCTATATTTCTCTGGGTATCTTTCACCTTGAGCGTGATATCTCCCTTCTGTTTCTTACTCTGTACAACAACTACCAGTTTACCACTGAAAAGTTTCATCTGTGGCTGCGTAAATGACTCAAGCGAAGTTGCATCGCCATTACATGCAGCCTTAAAAGTACCGGCGCCTGTTACCTCAAAAGTCAGTTCATCATCGGCAAGCGGACACTCGTTGCCATCCTTATCCAAGAGGCTCACAGTGACAAAGGCAAGGTCATTGCCATCAGCATTCAGAAGCAGATTGTGTTCGTCTGTACAGCCCTCTACCATACAAGCGATAGGCTCATGGTCTGGAGTTTCCACACTGAACTTCATCTGGGTAGGCTCACCAGCTGTTCGCTTGACATCCTCACCCACTTTTTCACCATACTGATTGTAAGTAACCACACGAATCTCACCAGGTTCGTACTTCACATTGTTCCAACGGAGACGATAGCGGTCCAAACGACTTGACTTATCCTTGCGAACCCTACCCTGACTCTTGCCGTTTACGAAAAGCTCGCCTTCCACACCATCTGTATAGCAATAAACCGGAGTTACCTGTCCCTCACGACCTGTCCAATTCCAATGAGGAAGAAGATGGGTGGTATGCTGAGTTTCATTCCAGCGGGAACGATACATGTAATATCTATCCTTTGGAAGGCCAGCGAGGTCGCAGATGCCAAAGTAGCTGCTGCGGCTTGGCCAGTAGGTATCGTAAGGAGTAGGCTCGCCCAGATAGTCGTAACCCGTCCACACAAACTCTCCAATCACCCAACTGTAATCATCCTGCATCTTCCAATCATCATCTGGAAGATTACTCCAAGAACAATACTCTGTATCATAGCTGGAGCACTGACCATCCGGGTATGGGTTGTTGTCGCTGGCACGCACTTCAACCGGGAACTTATACACGCCACGAGAGCTGACTGTAGATGCCGTCTCGGAACCCAAAAGGAATCCCTGAGGCAACTGCTCTATATTCTTATAATATTTATGTACGCGATAGTTGAAACCGGGAACATCCATCACCTGAGCAAAGCCTGATTTCAAAGCAGCCTCAGCCTTATCCATACCCTGAGTGACAGGACGAGATGGGTCGTACTGATGACAGATATCCTGCAGATGCTTGGCTATCTCCATACCCTCCTTGCTCCACTGCTCAGGAATCTCGTTGCCGATGCTCCACATGATGATGCTTGGATGATTACGATGATGCTTCACCAAGTTGGTGATATCCTTATCGCTCCATTCCTTGAAGAACTTGGCATAACCATTCTTACATTTAGGATAAATCCACATATCGAAGCTCTCTGCCATCACCATCATACCGAGGGAGTCGCAGATTTCCATCTGCATGGTAGAAGGCATATTATGAGCAGTACGAATGGCATCGCAACCCATCGCCTTCATCATCTTGATCTGGCGAATGAGGGCAGCCTTGTTCTCTGCAGCTCCCAACGGACCGAGGTCGTGGTGCAGGCAGACGCCCTTGATCTTGCGGGTAATGCCATTGAGTTGGAAACCATTATTCTTGGATACCGAGATGGTACGAATACCGGTCTTCAAGGTCTGGACATCAGCCACCTTCTTTCCCTCATATCGGGTCAACTTCACCTGATAGAGATAAGGAGACTCTGGCGACCAGAGCTGAGGACTTGCCACCTTCAAGGTAGTCTTGATTTCTGGAGTAGCACCCTGGATGGTTTGCTCAGCTACCTTAGTACCTTTCTCATCAAGCAAGGCGATAACAGTTTTGCCAGATTTACCTATCTTTCCTTCCAGCAGGGCGTTCACTTCTACTTCGGCTTCCTGCTTATCAGCCTTCAGGGTACGGACGAAAGTATCCCAGGTAGAGAAGTTTTCATTGCCATAGAGTTCAACAGATACCGGACGGTAAAGGCCACCGCCTGGATACCATCGGCTACTCTCCTCTACATTATTAAGATGTACCTCTATCAGATTATTCTTGCCAAACTGCACGTAAGGTGTGATGTCGATGCGGAAGGCATTGTAGCCGTAAGCCCACTTGCCAGCCTCCTTGCCATTCACGCTCACCACAGGCTGACTCATCGCACCATCAAATACGAGGACGGCACGCTTGTAGCCCTTCGGCAACTGAAGATTCATCTTATACATACCCTCTCCAATCCAAGGGAGAGCTCCAGAGCGTCCCGACTTCTCGGTTTTCTCCTTTTCGCCATTCTGCTCGATAGCCACCATCTGCAGGTCCCATTTCTTATCGAAAGGACCCGCGATAGCCCAGTCGTGAGGCACGGCTACCTGAGACCACGATTTGCCATCGCGGGAGAAATCCCACGATGGCAAATGAATGACTTTTCTACTCTGTGCCTGACACATGGTAGAAAGCGCCAGGGCGAGAGACACGAAAGTAATGCTTCTCTTGATCATATCTTTTCTTCTTTAATATTCTTATTTATTCAAGTTTCGAAAGTTCAGTTATTTATATGCATCGAATACAGCAGTTGGTTTACCGGAGTTATCAAAAGCACCTTTTGTATAAGGATTCCAACCCAAAGAGTTATAGTTGGCAGGCTTCCAGTTGTTGTAAACCTCAGGTTCCCAATAGAAAATACCCTCGCAGGTAGAAATAGCCTTGCAGCCATCCACCATCTTCTTCATCATTGGTGCTGCCTGGTTAGACCCCCACCACATACCAATTTCTGAAACGATGACATTGCAGTTGTACTGTTCTGATAGTGTCTTGATATTCTTCAGGCAATTGGTGGTTAATTCCTGCCAATTGTTATCTTCCGGATAAAGTGACATACCGATGACATCCCATTTTCCACCCTTCTTCTTCAATTCGCCAAAGAGCCAGGTATAACGGCCGAGATTATTACCCTCATCCACGTGTACAATGACTTTAGCCTTAGGATAAACCGTCTTTACGGCATCATAACCAGCGTTGACATAAGCAGCAAAGTTGGCTGCATTCTCTGATACCTGACCGGTTATAGCCTTATCGCTGCTGAAGAGCATTCCGTCGCGGGTTTCATTACCCACCTGTACCCATTCCACGTTGGTAACCCCATTCTTTTTCAAAGCAGATAATACATCCTTGGTATGATCAGCTACCGCCTGCTTCATCTGCTCGAAATCATAGTTTTTCCATGCAGCAGGAATTTTCTGGTTGCCTGGGTCTGCCCAAGTATCAGAATAATGGAAATCAATCATCAGGCGATAGCCGAGAGCCTGGGCACGACGTGCCTTTTCTACCACATCATTCTTACCGCACCAACCACCTTCCGGATTTACCCACACGCGAAGGCGGATTGCATTTGTACCAAGGTCGCGAAGAAGCCACATGCACTCCTCTGCCTTACCATTCTGATTATAGAATTTCACACCATCATGTTCCATTTCTGTGAGCCAACTGACATCGGCTCCCTTAGCGAAGCCACTCATATCGTATTCCTTTTTCTGCTCAGGAACTGGAGCATCGTCGCTGCTGCAACTTGTTCCTGTAATAGAGAACAAGAGCGCTGTAGCCAGCAACATGGCTTTTCTAAATAATTTCTTCATTTTTTATGCAAAAATAATCAAATAATTGATTGGTTTATAATTAGGAGACTTACTCTTGGAAAACATTCTGTGCAATCGATTGCACCGGTTGCCGGAATTACCAGAAATACTACTTTATTCCAATGGTACACCATCGAGTACGATAAGAGGACATTACTTGCATTAAGCGAAGCACCTCCACGTACACGAATGGTACTACCAGCAGAAGCCGAACCGCTGTTCGACATGATTTGCACACCAGAAACCTTACCATTAATCAACTGTTCTGGTGATGATACTAATCCTTTATTGAAGTCTTTGGAGCTTACTATTGCAAAAGAATCCGTCATGTAACTCTTACGTGCAGTACCATAACCGATGAGCACAACATCCGTAAGAATCTGCCTATCGGATAATACCCCATGAGCAACAATGCCACGAGAGAAATACTTCTCTTAGATTTACTCAAGATTACATTCATTGTTAGTTTATTCTTTTAGGTTTGTTGTTTTAAATTGTTTCGCTTGCAAAAGTACTAAATCGCGTAAAAACAACAAGACATATATCAGACAAAGATAAATAAAAAACGGACAAAAGCCTGTATTTATCGAGCTTTTGTCCGTTTTATAATGAAACTGGCAAGAATATTTTATCAGATTCTGCACTTATTTCTCTTAGAAATTATTCGCTTGTCAGAAATAACTTTCTTGTTAGAGAATAACTTTCTTCACGCTTGCAATACCATCAGATTTTATCTTCTTTACTATATTGATTCCCTTCTGAGGAACTGTAAGGCGAGTTCCTGCCAAATCATAATACTCTATACGAGTTTCTCCTGTTTCTGATGCCTTTTCTGCAAGAGAGATGCCAGTAGTAGCACCAGTCATCTCCTTTCCTTCTGCATCATAGGTCTTGGCAGTGCTGTTGTTCTTGATGGCATGGTCGAACTCGGCTATATCTGTTGTAGGTAGTACATCGGTATAAGCCTTCCATATTTCCACTTTACCTGCACCAGAATATTTCTCACAGATGGCAGGAACATCCACCGTCTTGTCGAGATAATGCTGGGTGTAAGAGGCTACGGTCTGAGTAGGAACCCAATCGGTTTTGGTCACACCAAAACTTTTACTTATCTTAGCGCCATCAATATTGGTGTAACCCTCCATCAAGTTGTTACAACCCTTATAGATGCAGTCATAACCTTCAGCTTTAGAAATATTCAAGCTACCGCCTCTGTCTGAACGGATAGGCGACTTTGTATTCTCGAAATAGCATCCCTCTTCGTATGCCACAGCTCCCGTACGAATATCCCAACCATCCTCACAACCACGCATATAGTTATTATAATAATGTACATGACCACCACGTTGGAGAGGAAGACGAGAACCTTGGATATTATCAAAGAAATTGTGGTGGAAAGAGATGGTACGGCAGTTATCATAAACATCAGTATCACCCTTACCCCACAAGCAGCTCTTGTCATGGTCGTGGAAATAGTTATAGCTGAAAGTCATCCACTGCACATTGTTCTTACAGTCGAGCAAACCATCGTAGCGGTCTTTGTTGGCAGCATCACCATTGAAGAACTCACAGTGGTCAACCCAGATATGTCCACCCCAGTTGGTCTTGGCACTTACCTTATCAGCCTGGATTCCGATGCAGTCAGGGTCGCCCACTTCTACTTGTGCACCATTACGCCAAGCCACAATTTTATTCTCACCAGTTCTGAGTACAGGTACGCCCTTCATGGTGAAACGACAGTTACGGATGATGATGTTATCAACAGACTGCATCACGAAGGTGATATGAGAGAAGAGAGGAGCCTGGCCTGTTGCAGGGTTTACCACACCAATCAAAGTCTTGTTGGGGGCTACCATAATGCGCTCGCCATAGACAGACTCCACGCCAGATTTTCCACTCTGGTCGTCAAGCAAACGACCAGTACTCAGATCATCCACATAGCACTTGATGCCTGTAGTAATATCATGATCTACGATAACGATATATGGGTCAGTTGCCTGGAGATAGGCCTGCAGTTGAGAGAAGTTGTCGGCCTTCACCACCTTGCCACCAGCGCCACCAGTAGTACCACCTGCACGATACCAGTTAGAACCAGGAACACCTTCGTAGGCAGCAAAGCCATCCATTGAGAAGTCACGACCATCCTGAATCTGTGCATTTGCCATCATTGAGAAGCCACAAAATAAAGCAGCAGCCAAGATGGTTTTACGGCAAGTTACCTTGAATGGTACTGAAAGAATAGGGTTTATATGTTTCATTGCAAAGTTTTGTTTGTTGTTTTGAGGAAAAAGGGCTGTCCTCATCAAGAAAAGACAGCCCTTAGTTGATTTCATTTCATATATTTTTCCCTCATTGGGGAAAACATGTGTTTATTATTCTGTTACAGGTACAAGTTTGATGAGAGCGATTGTAGTTGCATCACCCTTTGTAATCTTATGAGCACCTGCCTCAAGCACAACTGTTGTAGGAGCTCCTTCCTGCTTTACGCCATCTACCTTTACATTAGTGTTTGCACCAGAAAGACCATAATATACATACAGAGTCATCTTCTGAGATGTGGTGAAAGAAACTTCTGTTTTACTTTCCATCTTAAGACTTGCTGTATAAGTTGTACCATCAATAACTGTTTCTTCCTTTTTAACATTCTTAGCTTCACCTGTCAAAACAAATGCACTATTAGAAGGAACAGCCTCTTTTCCGTTCACAGTAAAGCTGCATGTTACAGTACCCTCAATAGGAGTTACTGTGCTACCACCTTCTGTACCACCAGTAGAGCCGCCAGTGCTACCACCTTCGCCAGAGCCACCTGTCTCGCCACCTTCTGTAGAACCACCTTCGCCAGAAGCATTGCTCTCACCGAGCACCTTAACAACACCAGAAGTATAAGCGTCAAGAATGCTTGCCAAAGCAGGCCATGGCTGCTGATGACCATTTGTTACGACTGTCTCATCAGGAATAACGAAATCAATATCGCCATGATTCAAACGACCTGCACCATAGAATCCTTCTACAATAGCAGGAACATCTGCAGCCTTATCAGCAGCGTATGCATACATGAGGCTTGAGTTGGTATCAAAGTTGTTGTAAGAAGTACCACCTACCAAAGTCTTTACACTTGTAGGAACCTGCTCACTTGGATCAGAAACCTCGTAGGCATCGAAGCTTGTATTGTTTTCTGAGTATGGGATATAGCTGAAGTTATCAGGCTTGTTGGCAAATACATTGCCGTATGCCTTAATCAAACCACCATCCTCACCAGAGAAAGTACCATCACCCTTGGCATCAGTACCCTGCAGAGAGCTCATGATAGGACGCTTGGTTGCATCAAAGTAGTTAGACTCCATGAACACACTTGAACCACTGGTTGCACCAATACCATAAACATCATTGTGCTGATAGTAGTTGTTGTACATGTGAACACTCATAGTACGAATACGAGCCATACGAGAGTCTGAATGGTCGAACCAGTTGTGGTGATAAGTGATATAGTTAGGGCCACTTTCACTCGTCATACCACACATAGAAGCCTTACCATTATCCCAGAAGCGGTTGTATGCTACAGTTATATACTGGGAGTCACCCTTGATATCTACAGTACCATCACCCTTGGCCTGGTCGGCAGCGCCACCCTTCTTGCCATAGAAGAGATCCATGTTGTGAATCCATACATGAGAGTTATCAGTATCAAGAGACATAGCATCATCCAGGCAACGCATGATAGCAAAGTTACGGAACTCTACACTCTTGGTATTACGAAGCAAGAAACCAAATCCATATACAGTAGCATCATCACCGACTCCTTCGAAAGTCATGTTCATTTCAGAGTGAGCACCCTTACCCTTAATCTGCAAACCTTCTGCAGAACTTGAAATTCTGTCCAAGTCAGAAAGGCTTACCTTACCGATGATTCGGAAGACGATAGGAGTTGTATCCTCACCCTTTTGATAAGCATCAATAATAGACTGAAGACCCGTAATCGTCTCTGGCTTGCCTGTATCAACTGTTGTAGAAACAGTCTTGGCCGTCTTGGCTGTAATATACAGAACCTTAGCACCAGCCTTCAAAGTACCATCATTATTATAAGCACCTACACCATCATACTTGAAATGAGCAAAGCCCTCACGATTGTAGCTCTTTACTACCAAGTTAGAAGCAGTATTGGCACCAGCAATCTCTGTACCTTCAGCATTGACAGGAACAACCTTTACAGAATAAGTACCAGCCTTCAAACCGAGAACATCAGCACGATAGTAAGAAGCATACTGACGAATCAGCTGAGCATCAATCTTCTTGTCATCTACATATACATTATAAGAAGAAGCGCCCTCGAATGGAGCCCACTTCAAGTAGGCAGACTCCTGCCAGCCCTTTGCCTCAGTAATCAGAATCACACCTGCAGGATTTTCAACATCACCACTTGCGCCCTGATCGGCCTTCTTAGCAAAACTGATGGCTTGAACAGAAGCATCATACTCATCATTCTCTGCACCAGACTTAGGAGTAATAATAGTCTTGTCACCTTCGAACTTAACACTTGTCAAGTCGGCAGTATTATAATACTTCACATCACCAGCATTGGTGGTAACATACATCTGATTGACCTTGCTGTTACGAGCAACGGCATTGGTAATTTTGTCGGTAGAACCAGGAGTAACGGTAGATCCGCCACCTACAGTCTCAACCTTGATGCTATAAATGTTCATACCACCACCATTGGTTTTCAACACGACATCACCATCAGCAGTTACAGTTCCAACGTTGGTAACCTGATCTTTTGTAGGAGTACCAAAAGAACCAGAAACCGAAGTCAAGTTAGCAGCATCTAAACAACGAGCAGTAGAAGTACTACCAGTCTTGCAGCTAACTGTTACTTTCTGACCAGCCTTCAGACTTGGAATAATCAAAGAAACACCATTTCCGTTCAATTCCAAGCGAGAAGAGCCATAGTTCAAGCGGACTTTTGCTTTTCCTTCGGATTTATCAGCAGGAGCACCAGCAGTAAACTTCAAGCCCTTAGTATAAGCCAATTCTGAGCCATTTGCAACAAGAGCCGCTTTCTCCAAAGCTAAGGTATAGCCGTAGCGATCAGTTCCCAATACCCAATTGGCATCAGCTGCACATAAAGCCTTATCAGCCTCGCTCATTGCACCAAATGTCCATGTCTGAGCCATGGCTGCACTCAAGCTCATCAAGAGGAGTGCCAAAGTAAATACCATTTTCTTCATTTTACGTTCCTCCTTTTTTACTTGATAATTACTTTCTTACCATTCACGATGTAGATACCCTTAGACAATCCCTCAAGAGAATTACCTACGAGTTGACCATTGAGGTTAAAAACCTTACCCTGCAATGACTTCTTGACCTCTTCTATCTTGTTGATTCCTGTAGTAGAATCATAAGAAAAAGAAAGAGACACAAGCGACATATCCTTCGTTTCAGAAGAATTGTCCGCATAATTGAGTGTTACGTTATCACCATCGAAGGTAATCTCGGTGACGGTTTTGTCTGAGACATTACCATCAATTTTAACGGTCTGCTTGTTGTTCGCAAAAACAACGGAAGCAAACATACCCGCTAAAAGCAGTAAATAAGTTTTTTTCATTTTAAACTAAAATCAATAGTTCGTTAATAATTCAATAATGTGCTAAGCAGCTATACGCTGTAAGCACG
>OIXY01000272.1_pt1 | contig 13471 bp, 13 predicted proteins | sample 1588051 | NCBI WGS metagenome assembly OIXY01 (sample SAMN03283247) | human gut metagenome | biome: human-associated habitat; material: feces | host: Homo sapiens | place: Peru | collected 2012 | reverse complement strand
AGAACTGCGTGGTTCATGCAGCCGATGAAAGCAAGGTGGTAGTTCAAGGCTTGGATGGCTATATTGTAGCCGAGAAGAATGGACAACTGCTGGTTTGTTCTTTGAAAGAAGAACAGAGGATTAAAGAATTTGCGCAGTAGTAATACTGCGATACAATGAATAAATTATTAGGGGAGAATGGAAAAGAGAAAAGTATTAAGTGTTGCGGTTTTGGAGTTATTGAGCAATATCTTTGGTGATACAACTGACGGCTTGACAGGAACTGAAATTCATAGGTTCTTATTACAAGCTGGGATTTCCGATATTTCAGAAAATGATACCTTTTTAGCTAAACGTAAAAGACTGTTCTATGCTTTTACCAATTTCCAAAGTACCCAAAAGTGTTGTAATAACATATTGAAATTCATTCAACTTGTTCTAACTCCTTCAAGATTTGTAGGAAAGTCGGATGAGTTTGAGTCATTGAGATCAAAAGTAAACCAACAGTTGGCATTTGAAGGTTATGAAATTAGAGAAAACGGAAAGTTTGCTCAGATTCAAAAAGCCAATGTCATTTCTGATGTAGAGCTAAAGGTCGAAAATTTAAAGCAAGAACTCATAAATAGAAATGCTCATACTCAAATATTTAGATATTGTACTTCTGAACTTCTTTCCAATAACTATTTCCATTCAGTTTTTGAAGCAAGTAAGGGATTATTTCAGAGAATCCGCGATTTGTCAGGTCTTACTACTGATGGCAATGCCCTTATAGAGCAAGTGTTTAGTAGCAATCCTATTTTGATTATAAACAATTATCAGACAAAACAAGAGAAAGATGAGCATACTGGCTTTTGTAATCTTTTAAAGGGATTATGTGGAATGTTTAGAAATCCTGAAGCTCATCAACCTAAAATATTTTGGAATATAGATGAGCAAGATGCTTTGGAAATTCTGGGTCTTATATCTTATTGTCATCGAAGATTAGATAAAGCTCAGAAGATAAGAAATGTATAATAAATAAGACGATTCTATGGAAAAGGATTATGTGTTTGTTGATACTAGTGTATTTTGTAAAGCTAATTATTTTATGACTTAATTTTCGTCTATTATGAGCGAAGAGCAATACAACGAATTGTTGAAAGCCTATACAAAGGAGGCTTTGGCAAGCATGATAAAGGCAGATATACGTCATAGGTTTCCCGAACCTTATACCGGTATGTATTGCCAGCAGTTTGATAATTTCAAAAACGTTGCTGATTTCTTTGAATTTGCAGCAAAGTTAATGAGGAGATGAAATTTTTGAAAGGAATAGTATTAGCAGGTGGTTGCGGTACACGACTGTAGTATCTTACATAAAGGCGGTTAAGGGGATGAAAATATAGATGGTTACGTTTATGGAATGTAGCTGTTTACATGGTTTCGAAAAAAAACAAGCGTTTTATTCAACTTGTTTTTTGTTTGAATGAATGCTTATAATTTAATTAATATATAATATGAATTTCGGTTTAATTTTAGCTGGAGGTACAGGTCAGCGAATGCGTACTTCGGGTATGCCCAAACAATTTCTTCCTGTATATGGTAAACCCATAATTATTTATACGATTGAAAAATTTGCATCTTGCAAAGAAATCGACAGTATTGTAATATCTTGTAATCCTCTTTATATAGATTATATGGAGGAAATTTTAGTAAAGTATCCTTTGCCTGGGAAAATTAATGTAGTTGCTGGTGGTAAAGATCGCCAGAAAAGTGTGCAAAATGGAGTTGACTTTATTTATAAAAATGGAGGTGCGGAAAATGATATTGTAGTTATTCACGATGGTGTTCGTCCTTTAGTGGAAAAGAACATAATAAGTGAGAATATTAGAGTTGCTCAAACAGAGGGGTGTGCGATGACTGTGAAACCCGTAATAGAATCTGTAATAATAACAAATGAAGATAAAGCTTCTTTTGATGATTTTAAAAAACGCGATGAAACTTATAGCTTAACATCTCCCCAGACGTTTAAATTGTCTACATTGGTTAAAGCCTATGAAGATGTTGAGGGGGTAGATGCGCCAATTCCTTTGTTAGATGCTGCTCTAGCTTACACTTTTTTAGGTAATAAAATTCCTATAGTGAAGGAGTATAATCACAATATAAAGATTACGACCCCTGAAGATTATTATATTCTCAAAGCGCTTGTTGAACTTCAAGAAAATAAAAATATTTTTGGAATAAACTAATTTTATGGAAAATAGAGATTTAGAGATAGTATTACGTGGTATTTCAAACTGGAATATGTATCGTAATAAGACGATTTTAGTTACTGGAGCGACTGGACGTTTAGGACGTTATATAGTGGAAACACTTGTAGATGTGGATTTAAAATATAATCTGAATCTACGTGTAGTTGGGGTTGCTCGTAATTATGAAAAGGCAATAGAAGTTTTTGGGGAAATCTTAGAATTTCCTAATATTTCTTTTGTGTATCAAGATATTATTGAACCAATAGAATTTGATGGGGTAGTTGATTATATCTTTCATACTGCAGGACCTGCTGCGCCATTAGATTTTAAAACTTCTGCAGTTAATACGTTTTGGGCTCATGTTTGTGGTACTCATAATGTTTGTGAGTTTGCAATAAACCATAAGACTAAAAAGATATTTTATGTATCAACGGTTGAGATTTATGGTAATTGGGAGAGTGATAATAAGATTTCAGAAAATGATATGGGACCAGTTCCAAATTTGCAAGCCCGTGCTTGTTATCCAGAGGCTAAGCGTGCTTGTGAAACTATGTTGGCCTCATATAAAGCCAATTATGGTCTAGACTTTTGCGGTGCTCGTTTTTGCCATACATTAGGTCCTGGAATCTTGTTAAATGATGGTAGAGCTTTTGCTGAATTTATACTTAATTCTTTAAATGGAGAAAATATAGTTCTTCATTCTGATGGTAGTGCAATGAGAACATATACTTACACCCCTGATGCTATTAATGCAGTATTTATGATTATGGAGCGAGGAGAAATTGGATGTATGTATAATGTTGCTGCTACGGAAAATTTGATTAGTATTCGTGATCTGGCTAAGTTAATAGCTTCTTTATCTCCGAAACATACTACAAAAGTTCTTTATAGTAAGGAGGCTTCTGCAATGCCTTATCTGCCATATAAATTAGCTATTATGGATACTTCAAAAGTAAGAAAATTGGGTTGGATTCCTCAAACCAATTTAAAGGATATGTTCAACTGGACTATACAATCATTTTAAGTGTTTTATGAAAATATGAATTTAAATGAAGAGATTAGAAATGGCTATCTGATTACTTCTGAAATGAAAAAGGTTTGGAATATACAGATGGAAATTTGCAAGAAAATATTTGAGGTGTGTGAGAGACATAATCTTAGAATAGTGTGTAGCGGTGGAACTGCTATAGGTGTTCTACGCGAGCATGGATATATTCCTTGGGATGATGACATAGATTTAGAAATGCTTAGAGAAGACTACGATAAGTTGTGTTCTGTGGCTAAAGATGAATTTAAAGAACCGTATTTCTTTCAAAATGCTTATACCGACAAAGGATATTGTTATGGTCATGCTCAAGTAAGAAAAAGTGGAACTTCTGCAATTTTACGGGGAGATGTTTTTAAAAAATTTCATCTAGGAATCTTTGTTGATATCTTCATATTAGATAATGTACCTGAAAATAAAGAAAAACTTACTCAATTAAAGAATAAGGTTGTACCTATTCAGAATGCATTGTTTTTCAAATCTTTTTGTCACTTATATACGTCTAATCCGATATCTTATATTAAAGCATGTATTAAGTATACTCCATACTTGCTGATACCTTTAAAAACATTATATCGACAGTATGAATCACAATTCCGTAAGGTTGCAAGTTCTGGTAATGTCTGTACATTGGCTTTTACATGGAATTCTATTAATTATGGTATCCGACCAAAAAGTATGATGGACCACATTGAATGGCTACCTTTTGAAGACATGTTGATGCCGGTTCCGGATAAATGTGCGGAAATATTAACTCGCCAATATGGTGACTTTATGAAACCTGCTAAGGCTCCAAGTATGCATGGAGGTTTTCTTGTGTTGGATTCTGAACATGATTATAGGGCATATATGCCTGAATTGAGGAAACAAGAATTTAAACGTAAGTTAGACAAAGTTCTATCCGTATTTGGCCTAAAAAAATATGAATAATTCTCTTAAGCAAAAGGCAGTTTCTGGTGTAGCCTGGACCTCTATTGAGCGCTTTACACAACAGATAATTCAGTTTGTAATAGGTATAGCTATCGCAAGAATATTGGCACCACAAGATTATGGTATCATAGGTATGACAGCCATATTCTTTGCGATAGCTACCACTTTTATTGATAGTGGTTTTGGAAGTGCTTTAATACAGAAAAAAGATAGAAATGAGATTGATTATTCTACTTGTTTCTATTTTAACATTCTTGTTGGAATCGTAATTTATGCAATACTTTGGTTTGCTTCTCCTGCAATAGCAGATTTCTACAGAACTCCCATACTGTGTGATGTGACAAGAGTTTTGGGCTTAACAATGCTAGTCAATTCTTTAACTATTTCTCAAACGGCAAAAATGACCGCAGAGATGAAATTCAAAGAAATGGCTATTATATCAATTGTTACGCAGCTCTTAACAGGAATAATTGGATTGTATCTTGCTTATAGCGGATGGGGCGTTTGGGCATTGGTTTTTCAGCAGCTCAGTAGTAGTGTAGCACGTCTTCTGTTGATGGAACTTTTCTTGAAATGGTATCCTAGATGGACGTTTTCAAAGGATTCGTTCAGGCATATGTTTTCTTATGGTTCTAAAATATTATGTTCAAGTTTGATTAATACCATCTATGATAATCTTTATACTTTAGTAATCGGACGTGCATTTTCTGCAAAGGAGGTTGGTTATTACAACAGAGGAAATCAATTTGCAATGTTACCCTCCAGTACTTTGTTGTCAATCTTTATGAAGGTTGCATTTCCTTTAATGGCTGAAGTACAAGATGATGTAGATAAACTGAGAACAGCATATAAGAAGTTTATTCGTGTGCCATGTTTCCTTCTTTATCCGATACTTTTTGGATTGATGGCATTGGCAGAACCACTTATTCTTGTTTTGTTAGGAGAAAAGTGGCTTCCTGCAGTTCCTTTACTTCAAGTTCTATGTATTGGTACCTTTTTTGATCCTTTGACGCATATCAATCTCAATATCTTATATGTGAAGGGACGTACAGATTTGGTGTTGCGATTGGAGTTGATAAAGAAACCTATAGCATTTATTTTACTATTTAGTATGATACCGTTAGGATTGTGGTGGTTATGTTTCGGCAGAGCTATCTATGGCTTTATAGCCTATTGCTTCAATTGTTATTATACAGGTAAGTTTATCAACTTCGGTTTTTGGAAGCAGATGTATTATAATGTGCCTGTTCTTGTGAAGTCAGGAATTATGGGAGGTTTGTGTTATGGTTGCTTGTATGTATTCGATAAGCCTTTGGTTCAACTATTTGTTGGAATTATCGTTGGTGTTATAAGTTATTTCATTATGGCTGTAATGACAAAGGATGAGACCTTTTATGATGTAAAACAGATTATTTTGAAAAAGAAAAAATAAATAGCAAACATTTGGGGAATATATGCAGCAAATGTAAATTCCTTTATGATGTTTCTTTTGAAGTTGTATTAGTTGTGATGCTATCATTACTAATTTCGATTACTTAGATATTTGAATTTAAAGATATTTTTATGAAATACGATTATATTATAGTAGGCTCCGGTCTTTTCGGAGCCACTTTCGCACATCTTGCCCATAAGCAGGGTGAGAAGTGTTTAGTTATTGATAAGCGTTCTCACTTAGGTGGTAACATTTATTGTGAGAATATCGAAGGTATCAACGTACATAAGTATGGTGCTCACATCTTTCATACATCCAATAAGAAGGTGTGGGACTTTGTGAACTCTATCGTTGAGTTCAACCGCTATACCAATTCACCAGTAGCTAACTATAAAGGTAAACTTTATAATTTGCCTTTCAATATGAACACCTTCTATCAGATGTGGGGTGTAACTACACCTGAAGAAGCTCAGTCTAAGATTGATGAGCAGAAGGCGGAAGCTGTGGCTCGCATGAAAGCTGATGGCATTACAGAGCCACGTAATCTGGAGGAGCAGGCTCAGGTGTTGATAGGAAAAGACATTTACGAAAAACTTATCAAGGGTTATACTGAGAAGCAGTGGGGAAGAAAATGTACAGAACTTCCTGCTTTTATTATCAAGCGTCTGCCTGTTCGTCTCATATTCGATAATAACTACTTCAATGATAAGTACCAGGGTATTCCTGTTGGTGGTTATAACAAACTCACTGATGGCTTGCTTGAAGGAGTAGAGACGAAAACGAATGTAGATTTCTTTGAAAACCGCTCTTATTGGGAGGGTATCGCTGACAAGATAGTTTTCACTGGCAAGATAGATGAATTCTATAATTATCAGTTTGGTAAGCTAAACTATCGTACTGTTCGTTTCGAGCAGGAAATCATCGACAAGCCGAATTATCAAGGAAATGCAGTAGTGAACTATACCGAGCGTGAGGTTCCTTATACCCGTGTTATTGAGCATAAGCATTTTGAGATGTTTGGTCAAGAAGTATATGATTCCCCTAAGACTGTTATCTCAAAAGAGTTTTCTACAGAGTGGAAGGATGGTATGGAACCATACTATCCTGTGAATGATAAGAAAAACTCCGAGCTATATGCCAAGTACAAAGAATTGGCAGATAAGGAAGAGAATGTCATCTTCGGTGGTCGCCTTGCGGAATACAAATACTACGATATGGCTCCTATTATCGAGAAGGTGCTGGAAAAATTTTAAGTTTTTTTTTGTAGGTGGATTGCAATGGCCTTTCATTATGAACGATTTTTCTGCTATTTACATGAAACCTTCCTTTTAAAAGTTTATAAATATTCAGAATGGAAAAGATATTAACTATAGTGATACCTACGTACAATATGCAAGACTATCTTCGTAGATGTCTTGACTCATTGATTGTACCAGAGGAACAGATGAAGCACCTGGAGGTGCTTGTAGTGAATGATGGTAGCAAGGACAATTCTTCTGCCATAGCTCATGAGTATCAAGATAAGTATCCTGATACATTTAGAGTGATTGATAAGGAGAACGGCAACTATGGCTCCTGTGTAAATCGTGGTTTGAAGGAGGCTACCGGTAAGTATATTAAGATATTGGATGCAGATGATTGGTTTGACACATGGGGCTTATATAATTTTATTCTTAAGTTATTCTCTGTTAACGTTGATGTCGTTGTTACCGATTTTGCTATTGTAAATGCAAATTCTAATAGAAATAAAAAATGGAAAATATCTTTCCCTTCTTATACAACGATGTCTCTGAAAGAAGTGATGTATTATACCCCTATTGGTATAGTTATGCACGCTATTTGTTATAGAACAAATTTACTTAAAGAAATTTCTTATGTTCAACCAGAAGGAATCTCATATACGGATCAAATTTGGATAAATGAACCATTAGCAAAGGCTAAAGAAATTATTTATTTTCCAATACTGGTATATAAATATTTGATAGGACGTGAGGGACAGACTGTTGATCCGAAAATATCTTTGAAAAATATAAAGCATCATATAGAATGTGCTTTAGTGATGGTAAAATCTATTGATAGCGTACAAAAAAATACCGTTTCTTGGGATTTTCTTACTAATAGAGCTGTGCATACAATAAAAAATATATACATGATGTTTCTAAACTCGGAAAATCCAGATATAGAATTGTTGGATGCATTTGACAAGAATATTGAAATGTTGAATAAAGAATTGTATGATAGTTTGAATCATGTTGTCTTGCATCCATTGATTAAGTTGCATTATATAAAGAATTGGAGAATTGATCATTCTTATAAGTTTGGATGGTGTGAAAAGTTAATGTTGAAATGTTCTTCTATTTTATACAAGTTTATTTGTAGAAAAAAAAGATAAATATAGTTGTATAAGCTTATGAAAATTGTATTTATAACCAATATGATGAATCATCATCAAAAACCTGTTGCAGATTTCTTATATCAGCGTTTAGGGGATGATTATCATTTTGTTACAACTATGCCAATTCCAAAGAAATTCTTGGAAGTTGGTTATAAGAATAATGATGACTGCCCTTACATCTTACCATACTATAAAAAAGAAAACAAGGTTTTGGTAAATCGCCTTGTTATTGAAGCAGATGCGGTTATTATGGGAGGTACTCATGAAGAGGAACTTATTAACTTAAGGGTAAAAACGGGTAAGCTTCTCCTATTTTATTCTGAAAGATGGCATAAAAGAAGACGTTCCTATTTAGCCTTACCCTTGCGTTATTTAAATGGATATGTGTATCATCGTTTTACGAGATTTAATCATCTTAATACTTATATGCTATGTGCAAGTTCTTTTGTTCCAAATGATTGCAAATGGGCTTTTGCCTTTAAAAATAAAACGTATAAATGGGGATATTTTCCGCCATTTAAGGAAATTGTTATTAATGAAGTGATGGACAAACGACAGGTTAAAGATTGTGTTGATGTCTTGTATGTCGCAAGAAGTTTAAAGTTAAAACATCCAGAGTTGGCTATAAAGGCAATTCAAAATCTTTATCTACAAGGATATAAGGTTAAGCTCACTATGGTTGGAGGGGTATTTGATGGAGATAAGAATAGCAAAAAGGTATTTGAGTATTGTAAGAATCAAGAAAAGCTTACCCCTGATTGTATTACTGTTCTTGGTGCTGTAGAAAATAGCAAAGTTAGGGATTTGATGCTAAATTCGGATATTTTTGTCTTTACCAGTGATAGAAATGAAGGATGGGGAGCTTCGTTAAATGAAGCTATGTCAAGTGGATGCGCATGTGTCGTTTCTAATGCTATTGGCTCAGCACATTTTTTAATTAATAATGAGGTAAACGGCTTGTTGTTTAAAAACAAAAGCAGATCTTCATTGCAGCTCCAGTTAAAACGATTGCTAGATGATAACTCGCTTCGACAATCAATATCGGTTAATGCCTATTATACGATTCTAAACGAATGGCGACCTGAAATTGCAGGTCAAAGATTAATAAGTTTAATACACAACCTATTGTGTGGCAAGGATACTGACTATTTGACTGGACCATGCAGTAAGGCCAAACCTGTATAGTGATTAAAATATGATATATTATATTGTCTTATTTCTTATAATAGTATTGCATTTCCTTGTAAAGAATAGGGATAAGTTCTGTGCATATATTGGAGTTTTGCTTGTTCTTTTCGCAGGATTACGTGGAGCCTATGTTGGGCCAGATACTTATCAATATCAATGGATATTTGAAGATATTCAGCATTATCACAATACTAATTATGGGTTTTTCTTTCTTGATGGAAAAGATAGTCAAACAGGAGAACCCGGATATAATTTTTTTCAAACTCTGGTTGGACTTATAGCAAACTATGAAGTTTTCAAAATTCTTTGTGCTTTCATTCAGATTGTACCAGCAGTTATACTTATCCGTAAATACTCCAATAGTATAATAATGAGTTTAGTGATATATTTCTGTCTGCCTGTATTTTCAATGATGAGCATGTCTATGATGCGGCAAGGAATAGCATTTGGAATATTTCTATTGTCATATAAATATATTCTAGAAAGAAAGTTTTATAAGTATATAGCCTGTATATTATGTGCTGCTTTATTTCATACATCAGCTCTCATACTTATTCCTTTATATTTTGTTTATAGTATCCCCTACAAAAAGAAATATATTTGGCTTATATTATTTATCCTATGTCTAGTTTATCTTTTTAGTCAAGCTTTATATTCATTCATGATTTCTTTTGCTAGAATAGAATATGAAATGTCGGATTCAAAGGAAGGATTTAAAATGCTGATTTTCATGATGATTTGTCTGTCGTCATCAATGTTGGTAAAGGAGAAAATTCTTAATAGCCCTGTTATACGTTTTCAATTCTATTTGTTAGTATATACAATTGCATTATGGATGATAGGTATGAATTTAGCATCGGTTCTCCGTTTGGCTGCTTATACGGAATTTTTCTTATGTCTTTACATACCTAACTTATTAGGGCATATATCTGATATGAATTTGAGAAAATTGGTTCAGTGGTGTGCGTGTATTGTATGTGTCTTAATTATGCAAAATATTGTATTAATGAAAAGTCGTGATTCAATTAGGTATGTACCATATTATTTTTTTTGGGAAAAAAAGCCAATAAATTAGCTTATGAGAGTACTTCAAATTAATACCCGCTATTATAATGGTGGATCTACGGGGCGCATCACTTTCGATTTAAAGAAAGTGATGGAGGCTAACGGGATTGAAAGTTATGTAGCTTTTGGTTTTGGCTATAATCCAAAGGATGAAGAAAAGGGAAATGTTTATCGGATAGAATCTGATAGACAACTTTTCATTAGTAAACTTTGGACAAAGGCTACTGGTCATCATGGTTTCAATAATAAACGTGAGACTAAACGTCTGTTGGCTTGGATAGATGAGATAAAGCCTGATATCATTCACATGCATAATATCCACAATCATTATGTGAATATTCGGATGCTATTAAAATATATAGCAGATAAGAACATTCCATGTGTATTGACAATGCATGACTGTTGGACGTTTACTGGTCATTGTGCTTACTTTGATTATTCTGGTTGTGATAAATGGAAAACAGGTTGTAATCATTGTCCAAGCTTAAAAGATTATCCTAAGACTTTCGCACCAATAGATCCTTCTTCCTGGAATTACAAAATGAAGAAGAAATTATTCGCTCCTTTAAATATCACCTTTGTTTCTCCTTCACAATGGCTTCGTGATCTTCAGCAACAGTCTTTTCTGAAGGATAAACCATGTGTGGTGATAAACAATGGTGTTGATATGTCGGTATTCCATCCAGTTAAGTCTAATGTGAGAGAGGAATATGGTATTGGCAACCGAAAAATGATATTAGCAGTTGCTGGCGGTCTTGCTCTTAGAAAAGGTAAGGATTATCTTTTGAAGTTGCCTTTGTTGCTCAATGATGATGAAGTCTTGGTACTTGTTGGATTGAAAAATGGACAAGAAGTATTGCTGCCTAAAATAAATAAGGTTATAGGTATTCAGCGTACAAAAACACCAGATGAGCTTGTAGGGTTGTATTCTGAGGCGGATGTCTTTATTAATCCTACTCTAGAAGATAATTTCCCTACAACTAATATTGAGGCTTTGGCATGTGGGACTCCAATAGTAACTTTTGATACTGGTGGTAGTCCAGAGGTTATAACCTCTGAAACAGGAATGTCTGTGGATAAAGGTGACTTGAATGCTCTCCTTTCTGCAATCAGAACTATTCTGTGCAAAGGAAAGGAGCATTATACTGATGCGTGTAGAAAGAAAGTTGAGAGGGATTATAATAAGAATATCCAATACGTTAAGTATATAGAACTTTATAAATTGTTGACTTAAAATGTATATTAGAAATTGTCAATTTGATAGTATTTATGGGAAATCCGAAAATAAGTATTGTAACAATCGCATATAATTGCGAAAAAGAGATAGAAGAAACTATCTTGAGTGTTATCAATCAACAGTATGATAATAAAGAATATCTTATCATTGATGGCGCATCGAAGGATGGTACGATGGATGTTGTTAACAAGTATCGTGATAAAATAGACGTGATTATCTCTGAGCCAGATAAAGGTAGAAGTGATGCCTTTAATAAAGGCATAGCTCATGCAACAGGCGATTACATCGTTATGATGAATGCTGGAGATTTGTTAGCTGATGATGCTTTGTATAAGTTTGCTAATAATTTTGAACCAGGGTATGATGTAATCAAAGGTAATACTGTTAGATGGAATGATGAGACAGGATTTAAATCCATAGAGCATCCTGTTATAAAATATCCAGAGATACCTTTCAATTTTCTTATTTGCCACCAATCAACCTATATCTCGAAGTCTGCTTACGAGCGTTTTGGTGGATATGGTATAGATTACAAGGTTGTTATGGATTTTGAATTGATGTTGAGATTTTCACGACATAATGCTAAATTTATGAAAATTAATGAAAATTTAGCGATCTTCCGTATGGGAGGTATATCTCAAACATCTTCTAAAAGGAGAATCAAAGAAATGAAACGTGCTATGCTTGAAAATGAGCATAGCAAATTCAATACTTACGTGTTTATATTATATGTTCGTCTTCGATCATTAATGAGAAATATATTGAATTTGGTAAATCCGGATTTGAAAAGTAAAATAATATCTAAACTTTAAAAGAATGGAAATGAAAAAAGAATCTCAAGTCCCAAAAGTAATCCATTTGATGTGGTTTAGTGGTGACGAATATCCAGATGATATCAAAATCTGTTTAGATACTTGGCATAAAGTATTACCAGAATATGAGATAAAGGTATGGACAAAGGAAATGGCATTAGAATGTGGTCTTCCATATGTAAAAGAGGCTTTGCTGTGTAGAAAATGGGCTTTTGCTGCCGATGTAATTAGACTTTATGCTCTCTACAAATGGGGTGGTATTTATATGGACTCTGATGTTATTGTAAAAAAACCGCTTGATGATTTTCTAGATAACGATGTGTCTCTCTTTCAGGAATATCATAAGGATATGGCTAAAAGAATCCCTAGTGGTGTAATAGATAAAGATGGTAAGCGATTGGGTAATACTATGCCGACAGGTATAGGCTTACAAGCAGCATTTATGATAGCAAAGAAGGAGAATCCTGTAATAGAGCATATGCTCAGTTATTATAAGGATAAGCATTTTTTGAAAGAAGATGGCTCTATGGCAACAGATTTGATAGCTCCAACTATTTTTGCAATGCAAATAGAAAAGTACGGATACAGATATAAGGATGAAGAACAAAGTTTACCTTTTGGCGTAAAGATTTATCCTTCTTGTTTTGTCGCTCCTGGTAAAAGTGAGTTGGATAAACGTAACTATGCGATACATTGTATCAATCATAGTTGGCAATCTGATTCATTTAAATTTCGTTTGATGCAGATGCTAAAAAGCCCAGTACGTAAATTGCTAGGAATGGATGTAAAATCGTTGGCAAAAGAAAAGTGATATTTCAAGAAAGATATCTTTAATTTAAGGGAATCGGTATAGAAGAATAGAACATGGATACGCAAATCATTATCATGGCTGGCGGCGTTGGCAGCCGCTTCTGGCCAATGTCAACCCCCGATTACCCAAAGCAGTTCATTGATGTGATGGGTGTCGGCCGTTCCCTCATTCAATTGACAGTAGATAGATTGAAGCCAATCTGTCCTGTCGAGAACATGTGGGTAGTGACAAACGAGAAATACATCAGCATTGTCAAGGAGCAAATCCCTGACATGCCAGTAGATAACATATTAGCAGAGCCGGAGGCTCGCAATACCGCTCCATGTATTGCTTATGCCTGCTGGAAGAT
>OIXY01000269.1_pt1 | contig 13629 bp, 10 predicted proteins | sample 1588051 | NCBI WGS metagenome assembly OIXY01 (sample SAMN03283247) | human gut metagenome | biome: human-associated habitat; material: feces | host: Homo sapiens | place: Peru | collected 2012 | reverse complement strand
TAAGTTTAATGCTCTATAAGCACTTTAACAAACAGGTTTATATCTTAATTGATGAATATGATGTACCTTCAGTTAAAGCTCAAGAGCATGGCTACCATAAAGATATGGTTACCTTAATGTCCTCTTTCTTAGGTTTCTTAAAAGATCCTCAAAAAGATCCTGAAAAGGATACTTCAATCATAAGTAAGGTCATACTCACAGGATGTTTAAAGGTAGCTAAGAACAGTATCTTTACAGGTGTTAACAATCTTAAGGTAAACACTGTAACTTCTGAAAATGAGAACTTAACAGGTATCATCGGTTTTACCAAAGAAGAAACACTAAAAACCTTACAAGACTATGAGATGGGTGATTTCAAAGATGTTGTTAAGAACAACTATGACGGTTATAAGTTCTATGACAAAGAGATGTTCTGTCCATGGGATGTGTTAAATTTCATAGATGAGAACTTTACAAAAAATCAAAAAGGACAAAAGAATAAAGTAGATGCTGCTAACTACTGGGCAGGTTCATCCTCAAATACATCTCTATATGAATATCTAGGATTTCTAACTGACAGTGACAACCAAAAGATGCAGGACTTAGTTGATGGTAATTCAATTAGTTTTATTCTAAATGAAACCATGAACTATGACTGTTTATCTAAACATGATACAAATGACTTCTGGTCATTATTACTGCATACAGGTTATTTAACCCTTGATTGGGAAAAGACTGATGAAGATGAACTTGTAAAAGATAATTCCTCTAACAAAGAAGTCTATGTAAGAATTCCTAATCTAGAAATTCAAAAATGTTTTAAAGAAGATATTCAAAAGAGATTTGGCTCCGAGTTTATAAGACTAAACTTACATAATAAATTGGTACAAGCTTTTGCTTGTGGCAAGCAGGTAGAAATCACTAACATCTTCTTTGACATGCTACAGAAATATGTCTCAATCAGAGATACAGCAACAAAAGCTCCTTTAGAGAATTACTACCATGGCTTTATCAATGGTATTTTTACAAGTTGTGAAAAACTTGTCTCTGAATACCACTCTAACTATGAAGCAGGTAATGGATATCCTGATATTACCTTTAAAGCTGAACGTAATACCAAAGCTGTAATCATTGAGATTAAAGCTACCACTAATGATGAGGAGATGGATGAGCTTGCAGCAAAGGCATTAGCTCAGATTGAAGATAAGAACTACGCCTTGCCATTTACCAAACAATCAAAGATTACAGAGATCTACGCTTATGGCATAGTATTTTGTAAAAAGGATTGTCTTGTGGTTTGTAAAAAGCTTAAGTAACAACAAGAGTCACAAGTATAAAAACAGTATGATCAAAAGTATCTATGCTTATGGAATTGTCTTTTCCGGAAAAAACTGCACTTTATCAGTTAAGAAAATTAAGTAACGCAAAATAGATCTTGTCAGTTCTGAGCAACAAGAGGATAACTGAGCGACTGACGGCTTTTACATTGTTACCTCTAAAACACCAATTTTTGCTCTGACAAGATTGGTGTTCTTCAATTCTCCTATTTTGAGCTTACCTATAAGCTCTAGTGAATACCATTTAGAACTTTATACTCAGATTCAGCAAATGTATCAGTCATGCCTGAAATGTAATCTACAAGCAGTCTTATTCTTAAATACATTTCAGAGAATACTGCCTTATTTTTGTTTTTAAGGTAATACTCTTTGTGTCTTCTGGATATTCTTGAAGCGATACGCTTACAGAAAGGATTACCACCTGTACCTAATAGCTCCTTGCTAAAGTCGTCTTCGCTTTCAAATAAAAGGTGCTCATATGATTCAAATAGCCCCCTGATATAACTAGCACCTGACAGATCTAAAGTTTGAACTTCAAAATGGTTGTACACAGCATGATATTCAAAAGTCTTTAACATCTTTAAGGCTGTTACTCCAGGATAGTTACCTCCTGAAAAGTCAGGTTCACCTGTTTCTATAAATTGCTCAAAATTTTGACTGATAGCTGTAGCTATATCGTTAATATAAAACTCAGAGATAACATCTCGTAAATAAAACAGAGCTTCTGTTTTATTTACTAAAAATCTCTTTTCTATTTCATTTGTATCAAGATATTTTGATAACTCTGATAACTCTGGATAATTATCAAGTTGACGACAGAGTTTTAAGATCACATATCTGTCAATAAGCCCTCTATCAAAGGCATCCTCAAGATCTGCTAACACATAAGCTAAATCGTCAGAGTACTCAATGATGGTTGCAAAGGGATGACGTGTGTCTCTATGACACTCTTCTCTTATAGCATCTAACAGAACTTTCTCTGATAAAAAGACACCTGCATTAGCATATGACCAGGAGTAAAAGTCGCCTTGAATACCATTACCAGCTTCTCCCTTACCCTTACCTAGTAGTAACTCTTTAATGGTATATGGTACTTTAATTACTGATGCATACTGACCTAAGGTTAAATTCAAATCCTGTATTGAAAAAGACAGTCTTAAACCTTGAGCATTACCGTTGAAGGTTAAAAGATCATCCTTTTCAGCCATAGCGATTTCTGAGCTTATGTGACGATTCTCTACAGTCTTTTTAAGCCACTCTCTAATTAGAGATTCACCAAAATGACCAAAAGGAGGATTACCTAAATCATGCATTAGTGCTGCAGTATAAAGACAGCTGGTCATAGGTCGCAGTATCGATACAAAGTTAGCTTGTTTACATTTTTTAGCAATTGCAAATGAGATAAGTCTTGTGTACTGTGCCACCTCTAAAGAGTGAGTAAGTCTGTTTCTTGAGGCTGCTTTTACATCTAAAGGAAAAACCTGTGTTTTCTGCTGCAGTCTGCGTAAAGGCGCACACAACGAAAACTTAAGACGGTCCTGCTCCACACCAAAATCATCAGAATCAAAAAGATTAAGCTCTTTGTCATCTGAATTATTATCAGAATTTACCTTTGATTCATTAAATGAAGAAAGGTTAAAGTTTGAAAGAGAGAAAGACAACTGTCCTTTAGATAAAACATCGCCCCTTAGGCGCTTTGCGCAAAAGAGGCGAGAAGATAATTCATTTTTATTCATCTATGGTCACTATAGTATGAATGTTGAATTTAGCACTAAGTAAAGAGTCTTTAAAGGCTCTTTTACTTTAGTATGAAGGCATTGCTACAGGAGCTTTGTAACTGTCAAAGTTCTCAAACAGCTCAGGTTCTGTCTGTCTTAATTTAGAAAGCATTGCTCTTGTAACCAGAGTTACACCGCCTTCTGAACGGTAGAATCTCTTTGCATCAAGAACAGGATCTTCACCGATAATCATGCCACGTGGAATTTCACATCCACGATCCATAACCACCTTAGTCAAACGACAGGCTCTGTGAATAATGCAGAAAGGCATAATCACAGACTCAGACAGGAAGCAGTTTGAATGAACTCTACATGAGTTAAACAACAGGGTTTGGTTAATTGATGAACCTGAGATAATGCATCCTGCTGATGTTACAGAGTTTCTTAAAATGGTTGAAGTACCACTGATATCCTGAACCATCTTAGCTGGAGGTAACTGGATCTGGTTGGTCCAAATTGGCCAGTTAAAGTCATAGATATCCAACTGAGGCTCAATAGATGCGATATCCATGTTTGCTTCCCAGTATGCATCGATGGTTCCTACATCACGCCAGTAAACAATATCTTTGTTACCACGGTTGCGGATGCATGATTTTGAGAAGTCATGAGCATGAACCTGATGTTGCTGAACTAAAGCTGGAATAATATCCATACCAAAGTCACGGTGTGAACCTTTAGTCTGCGCATCTTTTTGTAAAACGTCATATAAGAAATCTGCATCAAATACATAAATACCCATTGAAGCTAAGCTCATATATGGGTTATCAGGCATAGTTGGAGGATCAGCAGGTTTTTCAACGAAATCTGTTACTAAATTGTCACTGTTGACATTCATGACACCAAAGCCTTTGGCCTGCTCTTTTGGTACAGGAATACATGCAACAGTTAATGGACCGCCCATCTTGATATGATCAAGAATTAAGGTTGAGTAATCCATCTTATAGATATGATCACCTGCCAAAATCAAAACATACTTTGGCTTGTGATCTTTAATAATATCGATGTTCTGATAAATAGCATCAGCTGTACCCTGATACCAATGCTCTTCATCAAGTCTTTGTGATGCAGGTAAGAAATCGATGTATTCATTCATCTGGTTTCTAAAGAACGACCAACCTGCCTGTAAATGACGTAAAAGACTGTGAGATTTGTACTGAGTTACAACACCAATACCCTTAATACCAGAGTTAACACAGTTAGACAGTGCAAAGTCGATAATTCTGAACTTACCTCCAAAATAAACTGAAGGTTTGGCTCTTGTATCTGTTAAGGCCTTTAATCTACTGCCTCTACCACCTGCTAAAACCAGGGCCATGGTCTGTCTGACGACGTCACGAGCACTTTCCATTAGCTCCTCCCTCATGACTAAAAATCTAATTTAACGTTTTGATTTTTATTTTAGTTTGTAAGAGTTAATTTTTATAGATGCCTAAATCATTTTTGGGATCTAATCGGTGATATTTAAAGCATAATCAATGCGTTACGTGATCATGGGCACATATATAATCTGCAATCGTTTGCAAGAGTGCGTTGCGTCACACAAATTGCATTTCTTTTCAAAATTTCATGCAACAAAACTGAACATTTTCTCATTTTTCACCATTTTTTAAGCTAACTAGTCATCGTAAAAAACAATTTTTTACACTGAAGATCTTTGTCTATCAACATTTTCATTAATGTGAGCCTATTTTTAAACCTTCAAAAATAGAATTCTCAAAAAAATATTAAAGAGATTTTTGTAAGTGACGTTATTAAGTTCAAAGGGAAGGAAAATTCCTTAAAAGTTTTCAAAAGATTTTCCGCAGGAGGAAAACAAAATGTCAATTTATGTAAATACAAACGTCAGCTCAATTAACACCACAAACAAATTAGCTAAGGCAACACACTCACTTGATACAACCTACAAGCGTTTATCATCAGGCTACAGAATTAACTCTGCAAAGGATGATGCAGCAGGTTTACAGATTTCAAACCGTTTAACCTCACAGATTAACGGCTTAAAGCAAGGTAACCGTAATGCTAACGACGGTATCGCTCTAGCACAGACCGCTGAAGGTGCCTTAGACGAAGTACATACCATGTTACAGCGTATCCGTACTTTATCAGTACAGTCAGCTAACGGAACCAACACCACAGAAGACCGTGTTTCAATTCAGGGTGAAGTTTCACAGTTATGTGCTGAAATCAACCGTATTGCAACCAAGACAACTTTCGGTGGCGCAGAGATCCTGTCAGGCAAGGGTTCAACAGGAAAGACATTGCTTAATGCCGATGGTAAAGTTGCCTTCCAGGTAGGTGCAAACCATGATGATACAATTTCTATTGATTTGGCATCAGGATTTTCAGTAAAGCAGATGGCTGCAAAGGCTGAACCAACTAATGCAATTGATAAGGTTAAAGATGCAGACGGTCACGCGGATAGTTCATTCTCTGTATGTACTGCAGAAAATGCACAAAAAACATTAGGTGCAATCGATAAATACATTGCTTATGTTGACGAGAAACGTGGCGAGTTTGGTGCAATTCAGAACCGTTTAGAGTCAACCATCTCTAATCAGTCAAACATTGCAGAGAACGAGTCAGATGCACGTTCAAGAATTCGTGATACCGACTATGCTGAGGAAGCTGCTAACCTGTCACAGCAGAACATCATTCAGCAGGCAGCAACCTCAATGTTAACTCAGGCTAACAGCCGTCCACAGATTGCTTTAAGTCTGTTGGGTTAACAGGTTAATACCTGCAATCCCCGAAAATTCAGAAAATTTTCGGGGATTTTTTATACCTAATTCATGCAAAGGCTAATCTTAACTGATAAAATCCATGCAGAATTTTAATCGAGGATTTTATATGAAAATTGGTATTATCTGCGCCATGGATGAAGAGACAGAATACTTTCTGTCTAAATTAGAAAGCTATGAAACTAAAAATGTAGGACAGATCATTTTCTATGAAGGCAAGACTGCTGAAGGTAAAGAAGTAGTTATCTCAAGATCTGGTATTGGTAAGGCTAAAGCTGCTACTGTAACCGGTCTTTTAATTGCTTTATACAATGTAAGCTACATTATCAATTCTGGTATTGCAGGCTCCATCTCCCCTACTCTACATATCGCTGATATCGTATTCTCAACAGATGCTACTTACCATGATGCTGACTTTACCCCATTTAATTATGCTAAAGGTCAAATGCCAGGAGAACCTGATGTATTTAACGCAAACTCAGAGTTAATTGCCAAAGCTGAAATTGCAGCATCTACTATTCCTGAATTAAAAGATCATGTAAAAAAAGGTCTTGTAGTATCTGGAGATCAATTCATTAACACCCCTGAAGGTAAAGCAACCATTGCTAAAAATTTTCCTCAGGCCATGGTAACTGAGTGCGAAGGTGCTCCTATCGCACAAATCGCTCACGATTTTAATGTTCCATTCATTATCATCAGATCAGTATCAGACTGCGCTGATGAAAATGAAACTAAGACTTATGATTTTAACGTCAAAGTAGCATCAGAGAACAGTGCTAAATTAGTTTTAGCTATGATCAAGATGCTCTAGGAGAGAGTATGCCTGTAGAGCAGATCTTAAATGCAGCAAAAGAAGTTTCCATATCTGACTTTTTTGCCACATTTTTCTCAATTTTGCAGTATCCAGCTGTGACCTTGCTTACAGCAATGTTACTTGAGATCATTCTGCCTATAAACGCATCATGGCGCTTATCTAATTTGGCGCCTCTCTTCTCAAAGCTTGCTAAAAAGGTAAATAGACAGGAAAACTCACTAGGTCAAACTATCTTTTCAAGTGTGTTCTTGCCTTTTTTCCTTTTATGCATTGCTATCTTTACCATCCTGCTCTTAAGATTTTGTATAAACCATGACACTATTGTGTCACTTCTGATACTGCCTTTTTTACTTGAATCAAAACCAGTACTTAAAACAACACTTCAAGTAAAAAGATCACTTGAGCATGATGATAAAGAATTAGCTAAAAAGTATTTGCAAAAGATTATGCTTCGAGACTGTTCTAAACTCTCTTTAATGGGAGTATGCAAAGCTAACAGCGAAGCTGTAGCCGTAGGTCTTTTTGCAAACTGGTTCTCGGTGATGGTCTGGTATATGCTCTTAGGTATAGAAGGAGCTCTTATCATGCAGATGGTTGCAGTGATGAACAGATCATTTAGCTTTAAAGAAAAGAGAACCGAAACTTTTGGCATCTTTATTTATAAATTTGAACAGGCTCTTTTAGTCCCTAGTTTGATTGTCTACCTGCTCACCATGATCTTTTCAGTTCATATTGTCAGGATCTACAAAAACTTTATCAATCATTTAAAATTCTTGCCAAATCCTGTCACCTCACTTGTAATTGAAACTCTTGGATCATATGCTAATGTGTCTTTAGGTGGACCTCGTTACTACGAAGGTAAACTTGTAAGGCTTGTAAGAATTGGTGGTGAGAATGAACCTGACTTATACTCTCCATTAAAAATCTATAACAAACTAAGATTCTCTGGTATTCTCTTCGTTTGTTTCTGTGTTGTAGTCAGGATCTTTTTATATTCAGCTGCTTAATTTTATTCGTTATTACCAAAGCTATTAACGAAATAAGTTATTGCGATAACAAGTTATAAAATTTACCAAAGATAAAGGAAGTTATGTCAGATAAAGATAACAGCCAAGATTTTTTACAGTTATTAAAAGAACAGGAGCAGGAAGCTCAAGATCTTGAGTTCTCCTCTTTAATTGGAGACTCAATTGGAGAGATCAAAACTCTTGTTCAGGATAAAGTAGAAAAGAGCTCTTCCCTTATTGACAAAAAACTTGCCAAAGCAAGACAGGAAGCTGCTGTCAGAAAATCTGAGGATGTAACCGATTCAGCCTCCTCAGGCTTTGTCCATATGGTTCAACCTAACGATGTCTTAGAGTTCCGTCGTCCTGGCGTACAGCCTTATGTAGTACAGAAGCTACGTAAAGGAGAATACCCTGAAGCTGATTTTATCGATCTGCATGGCAAGACCATTGAACAGGCTTATGAACAGGTAATGCAATTTTTGGCTTTTGCTAAAAAGCATGAATTCAGATGCATTCTTATCATTCACGGTAAAGGCGAAAGATCAAATCCTAAGGCCTTGATGAAAAGTCATGTAGCCCATTGGTTAAAGCAGATCCCTGATGTTTTAGCATTCCATTCAGCTCCTGTTTGGAAAGGTGGAACCGGAGCCTTGTGTATTATCTTAAAGAAAGGCGATAAGGCATCCATTGTTAACCGCGAAATCTATCAAAAAAGGTAAGCAAATTTGAGCTTACCTTTTAGTCAAATAGTCTAATTGAAAAAGGTCTCAGATCTAACTTACCTTTAGAGCAGCTGGTGTCACGCCAAAGTAGCGTTTGAACTCTCGGCTGAACTGAGAAACACTCTGATAGCCGACTTCTAATGCTGCCACATAAGCTTTAGCATTTTGAGTAATGATCATCTCTTTTGCTTTATTTAATCTGATCTTTTTAAGATACTGTACAGGAGTATCTGAGGTGACATCTTTAAAGAGGCGATAGAATGATGACACACTCAGATTTACTTCTTTAGCAAGATTATCCACATCAATTTCTTGATTATAGTTTTGCTCTAAAACATCAATAACTTTGTTGATCTGAACTAAAGGACCTGCCTGTAAAGAGAGTTTTAATAACAGCTCTGCCTGCTCACCACATAAAGCTCTATATAAAACTTCACGTTTTAAAGCTTTTCCCAAAACTTTAGCTTCATTCTCATCAGACAAGCATTTTAAAAATCTTACTAAAGAATCCTGAAAATCCCCATCCATAGTAGATGGGCCGATTGGAGATGGGATGTGCTTTGAATCAAAGGTTTTGATCCTGTCTCGTAAATTCATGCTTTCTACTAGTTCTCGAATTTCTTCAACTGAAAACCCAATAAAGATGCCTCTTACAGGCTCATTAAAACTTGCAAAAGTCTCACACTGAGCATGGATCATCATTGAACAGACAATGTAGTCTAAAGCTGAATACTCATAAGAGTGTTCTTCAAAAGTCATGCGCTTTTTCCCTGATAGCAGAATACAAAGTCCGGTTCTGTAGACAGTAGGCTCAGCACTTTTATAGTGGTAGCGTTTAAAATAGAAAACATTATCTAAAGGAGCATCTTTAGTACCTTCATCCATATCAGGGAAGTACTCTAAAGCTTTTGTAAATTCTTCCAAAGCACACCTCTCTTTTATAGAATTATGCATGATTTCAACTGTATTTTCACTCATATGATCTGATTTTGGTAGGATTAGGCAATATTTTGAAAATATTGTGCATATAAAGTTATATCTAAATGCACTAAATTAAAGACAGTAAAAGTAAGTCGTACTAGAAAAGTACAAGCAAATTTATCAAAACTGTTTATGAAAAACACTTGTAAAAGGAGTTGTTGTGAATTTTGAATTTTATAATCCAACTAAGGTTTTATTTGGTAAAGGCAATCTTGAAAAACTAGGTGAAGTGGTAAAGGCTTTTGGTAATAAAGCTCTATTAGTAACTGGTGGCGGTTCTGTAAAGAGAAACGGTACTTTTGATAAAGCAATAGCTTCATTAAAGAAAGCTAATGTAGAAATCGTAGAGTGCGATGGTATTGAGCCTAATCCAAAAATTTCATCAGTTAGAAAAGGTGTAAAGTTAGTTAAAGAGCATAACTGTGATGTGATTGTAGCTTTAGGTGGTGGTAGTACCATGGACTGCTCAAAAGCAATTGCGGCAGGTGCAATGTATGATGGTGATCCCTGGGATATGATTTTCCACGGTCAGGAGAATGTTTATATTCCTCAAAAGGCATTACCAGTTATTACAGTACCTACATTAGCAGCAACCGGTTCTGAAATGGACGCTGGTGCTGTAATTTCAAATGCTGACACTAAAGAAAAGTCATTTGTAGAAAACGAAGTTCTATTTCCTAAAGTTGCTGTAGTTGATCCTACCTTAACTTTAACCGTTCCAAAGAATCAGACTGGCTACGGTATCTGTGACATCATTGTTCACATTACTGAGAGCTATTTTAATGGTGTTGATGGCACACCTCTTCAGGATGCTCAGGCCTTAGAGACCATTAAAAACTGCATTCACTATGGTCTAAAAGCTTACGAGAATGGTCAGGATCTTGAAGCACGTGAACAAGTACAGTGGGATTCAATTGTAGCTTTAAACGGCTTTATTAGTTGTGGAACTCATGGAGCTTTCCCTGTGCATATGATTGAGCATACTGTATCTGGTATTCATGACATTACCCATGGTGCGGGTTTAGCTATTATTAATCCTGCTTGGATGAAATTTACCATTAAGCATGGTGGCAATGTTAAGAAGTTTGTTGATTTTGCAACCTTCGTATTTAATGTAAAAGATACAGGAGATGATGAAAAGACTGCACTTGAAGGCGTAGCTAAATACGAAGACTTCTTAAGGAAGATTGGTTGCCATACCCGCTTTAAAGATTTAGACATCGACGATAGCAAGTTTGAAGACTACGCTGATATTACTTTAAAAGTAATTCATGATGAGAATGGCAATCTGCCAGCACGTCCTGCTCTAACTAAAAAAGACATCATTGAGATCTTAAATCTTGCTAAATAACCTTAGATAGAAATTTCAGGAAAATATTGACCTGAAAATAATTATCCAAAGGTACTAACCTTAACTTTTGGTAGTAGGATCTTCCTGCTACCAAACTATTTTTTTAAGTTCTATGAATATTATCAAAGATAAAGAATTTCAAGGCGAAAGACCTCTTTTCTTTCAACAAGACTTAAGACTTGAAAACATTAAGATCTTAAACGGCGAATCTGCAATTAAAGAAGGACACAATATTGTTGCAGTTAATTCTTATTTCAACGGTAAATACCCTTTCTGGCATATCAACGATTTTGAAATTGAAAACTGCACTTTTGATACCGGTGCGCGTGCAGCCATCTGGTATTCAAACAATTTAAAAATGACCAATTGCAAAATCATTGCGCCTAAGATGTTCAGACGCATGAAGGGTATAGCCCTTTTTAAAGTTGAATTTACAGATGCGCAAGAGACCTTATGGGATTGTGAGAATATTGCCTTAAAAGATGTAAAAGCCGTAAACGGCGATTACATCTTTATGAACAGTTCTAATATTGCAGTTGAGAACTTTAACCTGCAAGGCAACTATTCATTCCAGAATTGTGAAAACATTACCATTAAAGATTCTGTCTTAGATTCAAAAGATGCCTTTTGGGAAGCTCATAACGTAGTTGTTGAAAACTCAGTATTAAATGGTGAATATTTAGGTTGGCATTCAAAGAACTTAAAACTTATTAACTGTAAGATAAGTGGCACACAACCATTGTGTTATGCTGAAAACTTAACTTTAGTTAACTGCACCTTTGATAAAGATTGTGATCTTGCCTTTGAATATTCAACAGCAATCGATGCAACTATCAAAGGCCATGTTACCAGTATAAAAAATCCTACTTCTGGCATAATTAAAGTACAATCAGTAGGAGCTATCATTCGTGATGAGAATACCAAAGCGCCTGATAATTGTGTTATAGAAGAAGGTTACAATGGCTGAGCATAAATACAATTTTGATGAAATCATAGACAGAAAAAACACCTACAGCTACAAGTGGGATCTTATGAAAGATCCTGAGGTCTTACCTTTATGGGTAGCTGATATGGATTTTAAAGCAGCTCCAGCTATCTATGAAGCTGTAAACAAACTTGCACAGCAAGGCTGTTACGGCTATGGTGTTGCTACTAAAGAATACTATGATGCCATTAGCAATTTCCATAAAAGACATTATGGTCAGCATGTAGAAAAAGACTGGATCTTATGCTCTACAGCAGTAGTACCAGCACTTACAGCGATTTTACAGTCTCTATCTTTGCCAGGTGATGAGGTAATTTTACAAACACCTGCTTATAACTGTTTCTTTGGTTGTATTAAAAATTCTGGCTGTGTTTTAGCAGAAAATAAACTTATCTATAAAGATAATAAGTTCTCAATAGATATTGATAACTTAGAAGAGCTTGCAAGTCATGAAAAAGCAAGATTCTTACTCTTATGTAATCCACATAATCCATCAGGCAGATTGTGGACAAAAGAAGAGTTGCTCAAGATTATCGCTATTGCTAAAAAGCATAATCTTATTGTAATTTCAGATGAAATTCACTGTGACATCAGACCTAATGGTTCTGTTTTCCATGCGCTTACTACCTTAGATGAAAGCTTTAACGACAGGATCGTTACCATGAGATCTGGCAGTAAGACCTTTAATATCGCAGGTCTTAAAAATGCCTATGTCTTTACTCAGAACAAAGAGTTTTTAAATCGCATCGACAGACAGTTTAATATCAATGAAATCAATGATCTGTCTCCATTTGGTATTACAGCTACTGTTGCAGCCTACAATGAATGTGATGACTGGATTGCAGAACTAAATGACTATATTCAGGATAACTACAAGTTATTAGTAAAGTTCTTTAAAGAGAATTACCCTGAAGTTCATGTCGCAAGTTTAGAGAGTACCTATTTAGCTTGGGTTGATTGCTCATGCTTTAATATGAGTGGCACAGAGATTAAGAACACTCTTTTAAAGAAAGGAAAACTCTATGTAAATGATGGTGAGATGTATATGTCACCATATCCAAGTTTCTTAAGAATAAATCTAGGTTGTCCTAGAGCTTATTTAGAAGAGGCTTTAAAGAGATTTAAGAAGGCTTTAGGTTAGAGATTTTAGTTAAGGAAGGCATCGCAAACTGATTTTCTCAATTAGACAGTAGCAGAAATCTTACTTTGTAATCTGCTGCTGTTAATCTCATCGAGAATATCAAATCCATCACCTGTCTCATGGATTTTTTCATAGGTTAAAGCCTCACCTTTCATTTGACGACGAAGTTTCTCCTGCTTTAATGGAGTTAATTCAGAAAAAACTTCAGGTGAATAAGTTCTTTCAAAAGGAACTAATGGTTCTGCACGTAAGCACTCAGACAAAAATACTTGAGTCATACCATAATTTGCAAATTGTTCAGTAATTGCCTGAGCTCTGTCAAAGTCTGAAGTTTCAGCATATTTTTTTTGCTCTGGCAGAAGGTTGAATTTTTTTCTTAAATCCTCTTCTTTTAACTTAGCTTCAGAAGATGAGAACTCAGGATTGTCAGTAACATCATGAGATAACATAGCTAATAGCAGAGCAAAGTCAGCATGATCAGAGGTCTGAATATCCTGATTCAGACGATTACCCAATTGCAGTTCATCTACTAAAAGTTGATTTCTGATCTCATGAGTGAGCATGAAATGATCTCCTAATTACCTTACATATTCTTATCGGCAAAATTAGAAAATTTTTAAGTAATATTTTGAAAAATAAAGAGAAAAGAAAACCTCAGATGTAGATACAGCTGAGGCTTTGATACTAATCCCAACCCCTGCAGGAGGAGATGGGATTGGGACTAGATGCTTTAATTAACCTAACAGACTTAAAGCAATCTGTGGACGGCTGTTAGCCTGAGTTAACATTGAGGTTG
>OIXY01000266.1_pt1 | contig 13792 bp, 10 predicted proteins | sample 1588051 | NCBI WGS metagenome assembly OIXY01 (sample SAMN03283247) | human gut metagenome | biome: human-associated habitat; material: feces | host: Homo sapiens | place: Peru | collected 2012 | reverse complement strand
GGTTTGCGCTCTTGCGCCCTACGCCGGGCAGGGCAAGCAACTCGGCAAAGGTGTCGGGTACCCGGCAGTCGTACTTGTCCCGCAGCATCCGCATACAGGCCGAGATATCCCGCGCCTTGGAGTGTCCCAGCCCGCAGGGCTTGACGATGGCTTCAATGTCCTCCGGTTCGGCGGCAGCCAGTGCGGCCACGCTTGGGTATTTGGCAAACAACTCCTCCACCACAATGTTCACCCGGGCATCCGTGCACTGGGCTGCCAGCCGCACGCTGACCAGCAGCTGCCACGCGTGGTCGTAGTCCAGCGTGCACCCGGCATCCGGGTATTCAGCCTTGAGACGTTGAATGACCTCCAGCGCCAGCGCCTTTTTTGCGGTAAGGTCCTCCGGGGCTTTTTTTCGTACCGGCATGAGACAAACCTCCTTTGAAAGGGAATACCTGAATCATACCATGTTTGACAGGATTTGTAAATGTTTGCGGGGCATTATCTGAGAATGATTTTCAGAAAAGCCCTTGTCCTCCTTTTCTAAATGCGCTATACTATATAAAAAGTGCCTTGCGGGCAGGGAAGGAGAAACCACCATGAATGAACCACTTGCGCAGCGTCTGCGTCCCAAAACGCTGGCGGATGTGTGCGGGCAGCAGCATCTGCTGGCTCCGGGGCGGGTGTTCCGCCGCACCATCGAGAGCGGGCGCATTCCCAACATGATCTTTTACGGCCCCTCCGGTACCGGAAAGACCACGGTGGCACGCATCATTGCCGAGAACAGCGGCATGACCCTGCACAAGCTCAACGGCACCTCCTGCGGCACAGGGGATATCAAGGCGGTGCTCAAGGATATCGGCACGCTGGCAGCGGCGGGCGGCATTCTGCTGTATCTGGACGAGATCCAGTACCTGAACAAAAAGCAGCAGCAGAGCCTTTTGGAGTGCATCGAGGACGGCAGCGTCACCCTGATCGCTTCCACTACCGAGAACCCCTATTTCTACATTTATAACGCGCTGCTTTCCCGCTGCACGGTGTTTGAGTTCAAGCCCCTTGCCGCAGCGGACGTGGAGCGCGGGGTGCGCAACGCCGTGCAGCGCCTTTCCGAGGGAGAACAGGTGCCGGTATGCATGGACGAGGACGCCTGCACCTATCTGGCCGAAAGCGCCGGGGGCGATCTGCGCAAGGCGCTGGGCTGTCTGGACTTTGCGGTCACGGCAGCGCCCGTGGAAAACGGAGAAAAGCGCATCACTTTAAATATGATCCAGCAGGTCACCCGCCGCACCGCCATGCGCTACGACCGGGAGGGCGATGACCACTACGACATCGTTTCCGCCTATCAGAAGTCCATGCGCGGGTCAGACCCGGACGCGGCGCTGCACTATCTGGCACGTCTGCTGGAGGCGGGAGACCTGCCCTCTGCCTGCCGCCGCCTGATGGTGTGCGCCTGCGAGGATGTGGGGCTTGCCTATCCGCAGATCATCCCCATCGTCAAGGCAGCGGTGGATGCCGCCAACATGGTAGGCCTGCCGGAGGCGCGTCTGCCGCTTGCGGATGCAGTGATTCTGGTGGCCACCAGCCCTAAATCCAACAGTGCCCACGATGCCATCAACGCAGCCATTGCGGACGTACAGGCCGGGCGCACCGGCCCCATCCCGCGCCAGCTGCAAAACAAGCACTTTGACGGCGAGGATGCGCTGGTAAAGGGACAAAACTACAAATACGCCCACAGCTACGCGAACCACTGGGTGCAGCAGCAGTACCTGCCGGATGTGCTGAAGGATACGAAATACTACACCTTTGGCGACAACAAGACCGAGCAGGCTGCCCGGGCGTACTGGGCAAAGATCAAAGGGGAAGAAAACGTCTGAACCGTGTAAAAAAGGAGGATAGATATGCGTTACTCAAAACAGCGGGAACTTGTCATGCAGACGGTGGAGCGGCTGTGCGACCACCCGACTGCGGAGGAAATTTACGATAAAGCCGCGCAGGAGTGCCCGAACCTGAGCCTTGGTACCGTATACCGCAACCTGAACAGTCTGGTGGAGGCCGGGCGGGTGCGCCGGGTATCCATTCCCGGCAAGGCCGACCGCTTTGACCACACTCTGCCGTGGCACAGCCACCTGTACTGCACCGTCTGCGGCGGTGTGACCGATGCAGAGGTGGACGGAAAACAGGTGATGGAACTGGTCAAAAACCAGAAGGGCAGGGTGCAGGATTGCGCTGTGGTGCTGCTGGGCGTGTGCGAGGAGTGCTGCCGCAGGCAGGATGCAGAGGCGGCAGCGGCAGAACGAACATAAAATTTGCGTGTTTCCTCTTGCCCGCAGCGGCCAAACAGGGTATACTAAAGAGTGTCTTTTATAGAATGGCAGAAAATAGAGTTTCGCCGCATGGGGCTGCCCTGCCCGGCGGAGAAGGATGGTTTTTTTGGAATACATTAACTTTGAACATAATACCGTTGCCGCCGAGTTGGTGCGGCAGACCTACGACACCCCGCCGCTGGCCTTTGTGCACAGCTATGGCTGTCAGCAGAACGTCAACGATGGCGAGCGCATCAAGGGCGTGCTGGTAGATATCGGCTACGGCCTGTGCGATAAGCCCGAGGACGCCGACCTGATTTTGTTCAACACCTGCGCCGTGCGCGAGCACGCTGAGCAGCGGGTGTTCGGCAACGTGGGCGCGCTGAAGGGCCTTAAGGAAAAAAAGCCCGGCCTCATCATTGGCCTGTGCGGCTGCATGGCCAACCAGAAGCATGTTGTGGAAAAGCTGCGCAAGAGTTACCCCTATGTGGATCTGGTGTTCGGTGTGGACGGCATCGACACCCTGCCGCAGCTGATTGCCCAGAAACTGCAAAAGCATAAGCGGGTACTGATGGACCCGGCGCAGCGTCCGGTCATTGTGGAGAATATCCCCATCCGGCGCGAGAGCGAGTTCCGCGCATGGCTGCCCATCATGTACGGCTGCGATAACTTCTGCACCTACTGCATCGTGCCCTATGTTCGCGGCCGCGAGAAGAGCCGCAAGCCCGGCGATATCCTTGCGGAGTTCCGCAGCCTTGTGGAGGCCGGCTATAAGGAGATCACCCTGCTGGGGCAGAACGTGAACAGCTACGGCAAGGGTCTGGAAGAGCAGATCGATTTCTCCGATCTGCTCAACCTGTTGTGCACCGTGCCCGGCGATTATCATATCCGCTTTATGACCAGCCACCCCAAGGACGCCAGCCATAAGCTGATCGATACCATCGCCGCCCAGCCAAAGCTGTGCAAGCACCTGCATCTGCCGGTGCAGTGCGGCTCCGACCGGCTTTTGCAGCAGATGAACCGCCACTATACGGTAGAGCAGTATCTGGAACTCATCGACTACGCCCGCAAGACTGTGCCCGGCATCACCTTCTCCAGCGATATCATCGTGGGCTTCCCCGGCGAGACCGAGGAGGACTTTGTAAAAACGCTGGAACTGGTGCGCAAGGTGGGCTATATGCAGCTGTTCACCTTTATCTACTCCAAGCGCACCGGCACCAAGGCTGCCGAAATGCCGGACCCCACCCCCCGCAAGGAAAAGACCGACCGGATGACTCGCCTGCTGGCAACGCAGGACGAGATCGCCATGGCGCTGGTCAAGGCGCAGGTGGGACAAACCGTCCGGATGCTGGTGGAGGGCTTTGGCCGCAACGAGGGCACCCTTTCCGGCCGGTTGGACAACAACCTGACTGTGGAATTTGCCGCCGACCCGGCACTGCTGGGCAGCTACGCGACCGTACATATTACCGGTGCCCGCGCTACCGTGCTGCTGGGCGAGTTGGAAGCATAAAAATGTGATTCCGGGGCAAACTGCCCCAGAAAGAATAAAAACAATAAGGAGAACCCAATCATGGATTGCATTGATCTTTTCAAGCGTGCCGCTATGGCACTTCAGACCGACCCCCGCTACGTCATTCTGGATCAGGCCCGTAAGACAAACGACAAGGATGAGGAACTGCAGAACCTGATCGGCGAGTTCAATCTGGCTCGTATGGACCTGAACAACGAGATCGGCAAGAACGAGCGCGATGACGCCCGCATTGCTGAACTGAACGAGAAGGTGAACAGCCTTTACGGCCAGATCATGGGCAACGAGGGCATGGTGGCATACAACGAGGCCAAGCGCGAGTGCGAGAATCTGGTCAACTATATCGACGCCATCATCAACACCGCCATGAACGGCGGCGACCCCATGACCGTGCAGGAGCCTTCTGCCTCCTGCACCGGCAGCTGCTCCACCTGCGGCGGCTGCCACTGAGCAGAGTTTTCATCGGAACGCGGCTGTGCAACACAGACCGCGTTTTGTTTGCACCGGCGGTTACAGCCCGCAAACCAGCTGACGGAACCATACAAGGGAAAGAGGAAAAACCATGGCAGAGCTTTCGCCCATGATGCAGCAGTATCTTGAAATCAAAAACCAACATAAGGACGAAATTCTTTTTTACCGCATCGGCGATTTTTACGAGATGTTCTTTGACGATGCCGTCACGGCGTCCCGGGAGCTGGATCTTACCCTTACCGGCAAGCAGTGCGGCCTTGCGGAGCGTGCTCCCATGTGCGGCGTGCCCTTCCACAGCTACGAGGGCTATGTGGCGCGCCTGATCGCCAAGGGGTATAAGGTGGCTATCTGCGAGCAGGTGGAGGACCCCGCCAAGGCCAAGGGGCTTGTCAAGCGGGACATCATCCGGGTGGTCACCCCCGGTACGGTCATTGAAAGCAGTATGCTGCAGGACGACCGCAACAACTACATTGCCAGCCTGTACCTCAAGGGCAAAAAGGCGGGTCTGTGCTTTGCGGATGTTTCCACCGGTACGGCGCATATCACTGAACTGACGGCGGATAAGATCGCCCCGGCGGTCATTACCGAGCTGTGCCGCTACCATCCCAGCGAGGTGCTGCTGAACCCCGGCCTGCTGGACTGCCGCGAGGTGACCGCCTACATCAAAAAGAACATGAGCTGCTCGGTGGAGCTGGTCGAGGACGAGCGCTATGCGCCGGGGCTGGTGGCCTCTGCGCTGGAAGAGCAGTTTGGCCGCGACTGGCCGCAGACTACCGGCATAGCCGCCGAGGGTCTTGTGCGCTTTGCCATGGCCGCGCTGCTGGAATATCTGCACGATACTCAGATCAAGGGCGTGGAGCGGTTAAAGACCGTTATTACTTACAACGAAGCCCAGTTCATGCGGCTTTCGCCGGTCACCCGCGCAAACCTTGAATTGACCGAGACCCTGCGCGGGCGCGAAAAGCGCGGCACCCTGCTGTGGGTGCTGGATAAGACCAGCACCGCCATGGGCAAGCGGATGCTGCGCAGCTGGATCGAGCAGCCGCTTATTTCCAGCCAACTCATCAACCACCGCCTGAACGCCGTGGAGGCGCTGGTGCACCAGACCATGGTGCGCGGCGACCTGACTGAGGAACTGCACTACATCGCGGATCTGGAACGCCTGATGACCCGCACGGTGTACGGCTCTGCTACCCCCAAGGAGATCTACACGCTTGCCCAGACCTGCGACCGGCTGCCCGGTCTGCGCAAGCAGGCAGAGGGCTGCAACTGTCCGGAACTTTCCGAACTTGCTGTCGCCATCGACCCGCTGGAGGATATCAAGGCGCGCATTTATGCCGCAGTAGACCCGGATGCACCCTCCACCCTCAAGGATGGCGGTGTCATTGCCAAGGGTTACCACGCCGAGGTGGACGAGTTGCGCTCTATCCGGGATAACACCAAGGGCGTGCTGGCGCAGCTGGAAGCCCGCTTGCGGCAGGAGACCGGAATCCCCAAACTGAAAATCGGCTATAACCATGTGTTTGGCTACTTTATCGAGGTGAGCAACTCCTACAAGAATCTTGTGCCGGAGACCTACATCCGCAAGCAGACCCTCACCTCTGGCGAGCGGTACATCACGCAGGAACTGAAGGAGCTGGAAAGCAAGATCCTTGGCGCGCACGAGCGGCTCATTTCGCTGGAGCGCCGCCTGTTTGACGAACTGCTGGAAAGCATCGGCGCCCAGCTGGACCGCATCCAGCGCACCGCCAACGCCATCGCCCAGCTGGACGTGCTGGCTGCGCTGGCGCAGGTGGCTGCGGAAAACAACTACTGCCGCCCCGTGGTGGATGACAGCGATGTGCTGACCATCACCGAGGGACGTCACCCCGTGGTGGAGCAGGTGCTCAAGGGCAGTATGTTCGTGCCCAACGATACCACCCTCAACTGCACCGCTGACCGCTGCCTTATCATCACCGGCCCTAACATGGCGGGTAAATCCACCTATATGCGTCAGAATGCCCTCATTGCGCTGATGGCACAGATCGGCTCCTTTGTGCCGGCTGCCAGCTGCCATGTGGGCGTTGTGGATGCTATTTTCACCCGCATCGGCGCATCGGATGACCTTGCCGCAGGCCAGTCCACCTTTATGGTGGAGATGACCGAGGTGGCCGAAATTTTGAAAAACGCCACCGCCAAAAGCCTTGTGGTGCTGGACGAGATCGGTCGCGGCACCTCCACCTTTGACGGCATGAGCATTGCCCGTGCCGTGGTGGAGCATATCGCAGACCCCGCCAAGGGGCTGGGCTGCAAGACCCTGTTTGCCACCCACTACCACGAGTTGACCGAGTTGGAGGGTACCGTGGAGGGCGTAAAAAACTACAACATCGCGGTCAAAAAGCGCGGTGAGGATATCACTTTCCTGCGGCGCATCGTGCGCGGCCCCGCCGATGACAGCTACGGCATCGAGGTGGCAAAGCTGGCCGGTCTGCCCGGCAGCGTGACCCGCCGCGCCCACGAGGTGCTGCGCACGCTGGAGGCCTCTGCTCCTAAAAACAAGGTAGAGCAGATGGATTTTGACGCCTTGCAGGAGTATAATTCCCCGGCAGTACCCAGCGAGATGATGGAAAAGCTGGAAGCCGTGGATGTGGAAACGCTTACTCCCATTGAAGCACTGAACTTTTTGTACGAACTGAAAAAGACCCTCAAGGGCAGCCTGAACGGCTGACCGTAAAAATCAACCACAGGGGAGGGAAAAACCATGGCAGTCATCCATGTTCTGGATAAACATACCGCTGAACTGATCGCCGCCGGTGAGGTGGTGGAACGCCCGGCATCGGTGGTCAAGGAACTGCTGGAAAACTCCATTGACGCCGGTGCAACGCAGGTCACCGTCAGCATCGAGTCCGGCGGCGTAAAGCTGATAGAGATCAGCGATAACGGCACCGGCATTGATGCCGAGTATATCCCAACGGCCTTCATCCGGCACGCTACCAGCAAAATTGAAAAACCGGACGATTTGAACAGCATCCATACGCTGGGCTTCCGGGGCGAGGCACTGGCTTCCATTGCCAGCGTGGCGCGGGTAGAACTGCTCACCCGCACCGAGGTGGACGAGTTTGCTACCTGCTACCGCATCGCCGGTGGTGAGGAGCAGGGCAGGGAGCCTGCCGCCCGCGCCGTGGGCACCACTATCCGAGTGCAGGATCTGTTCTACAACACCCCCGCTCGCATGAAGTTCCTCAAAAAGGACTCCAGCGAGGGCACCTTTGTGGCAGATAATGTAGGCCATGTGGCGCTCAGCCACCCGGAGGTCAGCGTCAAATTCATCCGGGAAGGCAAGCTGCAATACGTCACCCCCGGCGATGGTCAGCTGCGCAGCGCCGCCTATGCGGTGCTTGGCCGGGAGTTCAGCCGCGACCTCATCGAGGTGCACTCCGAGGAAGGGTTGTACCGGGTCAGTGGTCTGATCACCCCGCCCAAGAGCTGCCGCGCCAGCCGCAGTATGCAGCATTTCTACATCAATGGCCGCTATGTGCGCAACCGCACCATCATGGCGGGCATGGAAATGGCCTTTAAGGGCACGACCATGCAGGGCAAGTTCCCGGGCGGCATCCTGCTGCTGGAAATGCCCACCGACCTTGTGGACGTCAATGTCCACCCGGCAAAGATCGAAGCCCGCTTTGCCCGGGAAAATGATGTGTTTGATGTTGTTTACCATGCAGTCAAGCTGGCGCTGGCACAGCCCGGCACCGGGGAACGCTGCTTCACCTTTGAAGCAGACGAAAAAGTAAAAACTGAAAATAAAAACGATATACAGGAAGAAAATCATGTAAAGGACAATCACTTTACGGGACTTTCTGCCGTCATTCCGGGTCAGGCAGACCCCGGTGCGTTGCCCACGCAGCGCTGGGAAGCCTCGCGGCCGTCGCGCCCTGCCGCTGCACCGGTGAAAACCCCGGCTTTTACGGCAAACACCCCGCCGGTACAGCCCGCACAGCCTGCCCGCGCGGCTGCTGTGCCCTCATGGCGGCAGTCTGCCCCCGCAGAGGACATTTTGGACCCGGTGGTCACACTCCACAGTCCGGAAATGCCGGATGCAACCGAAGTCCAGCCCGCGCCGCAGCCCTTCCGGACAGCAGCCGGTGAGGCACAGCTGGATGTGCACCCGGAAACGGACACCGCAACTGACCCGCTGCTGGATCACATGGCAGCATGGAACACCGTGCCTGCCGCCACGGAGATCGAAGTCGCCTCGGTGCCTTATCAGCCGGAGGAACCCGAGCAGCCGATACAGACCGAGCAGCTGGGCTTTGATGTGCCGCAGGGGGAAGAGCCGCTGCGCTATGTGGGCGAAGTGTTCCGCACCTATATTCTTGCCGAGCGGGGAGACGAACTGTGCTTGATCGATAAGCACGCCGCCCACGAGCGCCAACTGTACGAAAAGCTTGCCGCAAATTACGGCAATGTGCCCAGCCAGCTGCTGCTGCAGCCCGCTGCCATCGACCTCTCCGCAGAGGAAAAGCAGGCGCTGCTGGAAAACCAGCCCCTGCTGGAAAACGCCGGGCTGGATGTAGCCGACTTTGGCGGCAGCACTGTGCTTCTGCGCGCCGTGCCTGCGGATGTAGAGCCGCAGAACGCCGAAGATTTGTTAGTGGAAATCGCTGACCGCCTGCTCAAGGGCAGCCGGGACGCGCTGAACGAGCACACCGAGTGGGTGCTGCACTCCATCTCCTGCCGCGCCGCCATCAAGGCGGGGGACAAGTCCTCCCCGCAGGAGCTTATGGCACTGGCCGAGAAGATCCTCTCCGGCGAGGTGCCGCCCTTCTGCCCCCATGGCCGTCCCTGCGTGCTCAAGCTTACCCGAAAGGAGTTGGAAAAGCAGTTTGGACGCATCGTGTAATGCAAAACCCGCCGTGGTGGCTGTGGTAGGCCCCACCGCCACCGGCAAGACCGCGCTGGGTGTTGCGCTGGCGCAGCAGTTCTCCGGCGAGGTCATCAGCGCCGACTCCATGCAGATCTACAAAGGGCTGGATGTGGGCACCGCCAAGGTCACCCCGCAGGAGACCTGCGGCATCCCGCACCACGGCGTGGACATCCTCACCCCGGAAAAGACCTTCAGTGTGGCGGATTTTACTGCGCTGGCAGGGGAGTATATTCAGGATATCACCGCCCGGGGGCATCTGCCGCTGCTGGTAGGCGGCACCGGCCTGTATGTACAGAGCCTTTTGTACGGTGTGCGCTTTACTGCCGAAAAAGCCCCGGACGGTCTGCGCGAGCAGTTGACTGCCGAACTGGAGGCCATCGGCCCGGAGGCCATGTACGCAAAACTGCAAGCCGTGGACCCCGAGGCTGCCGCTGCAATCCACCCCAATAATAAGGTGCGTGTGCTGCGTGCGCTGGAGCACTACCACGCCACCGGTAAGCGTCTCAGCGAACAAAAGGCCGATTCTCTGCCGCCGGAGCGCCCCTACCGCAGCCTTGTGCTGGGGCTGGATTTCCCGGACCGCGCAGCGCTGTACCGCCGCATCGACCTGCGGGTGGACAAAATGCTGGAGGCCGGGCTTTTAGCCGAGGCTGAATACGTCTGGCACAGCCGCGAAACCTTCCGCACTGCCGCACAGGCCATTGGCTATAAAGAATTTTTTCCGTATTTCCAGCAGACTGCCGCGCTTGAGACCTGCACCGAAAAACTCAAGCAGGCCTCCCGCAACTACGCCAAGCGCCAGCTGACATGGTTCCGCCACATGGACGGGGTCATATGGCTGGACGCCGGGGCTGCGGACGTGCGGCAGACTGCCCTGCGTCTGACCCAAGACTTTTTATCGAAAGGATGATCCTTATGCCGGAAACCCCTCAGGAACCGCGCCACAAGCTTTCTGCGCTTACCACATTGGCGGCTGTGCTGGCTACCTTTTTGCTGGCGGCGGCAGCGTATGTCTGCTGGCAGGCGGCGCACATCCTTTTCCCTCAGAACGTCTACGAAACGGCGCTGCCCATCACCATCTCCGATGCCATTGAAGCGGATGGCGTGCTGCTGTTTGACGAGACCTGCATTTCCGGCAGCGGCAATCTGGGCTACCTTGTCTCGGACGGCGAGCGGGTGTCGGCGGGCACTGCCGTTGCAGAGCTGTATACCGACGCCAATCAGGCGGTGCTGCGCCAGCAGCTGACCCAGCTTACCGGCCAGATCGACCTTTTGCAGCGCTCCCAGAACACCGCAGCCACCCAGCTGGACGGCCTGCTCAAGGAGCGCTCCGGTGCACTGTATGACCTGCTGGACGCACTGGATACCGCCCGCTATAGCGATGTGGACGAAAGCGCTGACACTTATTTACTGGCACAGAACAAGCTGTGGATCACCACCGGCGATACCGCCGGCTTTGCGGATCAGATCGCGCTGCTTGCCCAGCAGGCACAGACCGTGCAGGCACAGCTGGGCAACCCCACCCAGATCACTGCCCCCACCACCGGCTACTTTGTCCGGGCTGCCAGCAGCGGTCGGCTGAACGCCGGGGCTGCGGACATTCTGGCGCAAAGCCCGGAACAACTCAAGGCCTATCTGGACTCCGACCCCGAGATGCCGCTGGATGGCTGCGTGGGCAAGCTGGTGTCCGGGTTCAGCTGGCAGTACGCCGGGGTGTGCTCGGCAAAGCAGGCCGAAAAGCTGCTGGGCGCGGACGGCAAGCCTCTGCGCACAGCGGTGGAGATCAGCTTTCCCGGCCAGAGTGATGCCGCTCTGCGTGCCACCGTTACCGAGGTGACCATTGATGCAGAAAAGGATGTTGCCCGCTTTGTGCTGCAATGCAACTCCATCAACGGCGATGTGCTGTGCCTCAACCACGCCCGCGCCCGCATCAGCACCGGCGAGAGCACCGGCCTGCGGGTGCCTGCCGCAGCGGTGCACTACCTCAAGGAGGACGGCACCGAGGCCGAGACTCAGGGCGAAAATTACATCCCCGGTGTGTACGTCAAGTACGGCAACATCGCCCGCTTCTGCAAAATTGATCCTGTGGATGCCGACCATCCGCAAGTCACAGAAGGGGATTACATCCTTGTTTTGCCCAAGGGAACGGACGGTTCTGTCAGTCAGGTAAGGCTTTATGACGAAATAATCGTCTCCGGACAAAATTTATATGACGGAAAGCTTTTGTAGTTATTGACATCTGCTGAAAAAAATCAGATAATAGTAGAAGCTATTTGCATTCTTTTTGCAAAGAACGCCAGGCAGCCGGGCGCTGCCCGAATGAAAGGAGCAGATAATTATGTCTTTGCTGGATAGCATTAAAAAGGGCCTGATGGGCGAAGGGGACGAGTACGAGGACCAGTACATCGATGACGGCCCTCAGATGGTGAACAACAACAGCGGCGCTGGCATCGGGATGGACGAAGAGACCGAAGAGCCTGCCGAGGGCACCAGCAAGAAGAACAAGGTAGTCAACATCCATGCTACCACCCAGCTCAAGGTGGTTCTGGTCAAGCCCGAGCGGTTCGAGGATGCCAGCACCATTGCCGACCATCTGAACAACAAGCGTACTGTGGTGCTGAATCTGGAGTCCACCAACAAGGAGGTCTCCCGCCGTCTGGTAGACTTCTTGTCCGGCGTGGCCTATGCCAACAACGGCCAGATCAAGCGCGTAGCCAACAGCACCTTTATCATTACCCCGTACAACGTGGATATCATGGGTGATCTGCTGGACGAACTGGAGAACAATGGCGCATTCTATTGATCCGGCAGCCGGTGCGGTGCGGGGCTTTGTGCCCGCCCGCAACGATGAGGAACGCTATCTCATGCGGCATATCGAGGATCTTGCCGATGCGGCTTTTTCCCGCGGCATAGCCCGGTACTCTGCGTTCCTCAGCGACCGGGAGCAGGATCTTGCCCGCGCGGCACTGGGGCGTGCCGGTGTGCGGGACGGCTGGCGTTTTGACGGCGGCTGGCCCGAGGCCGAGCGCCGGGTGCTCTGTCTGGAGCCGGAGTACAGCTACGGCGAGTGTCCGGTGCGCTGCGTACAGCTGCAATGCCGGGCACTGCCCGGTGCGGCACTTCCGGCGCACAAAGACTATCTGGGCAGCCTGATGGGGCTTGCCCTCAAACGCGAGGCACTGGGCGATATTCTGCTGCCTGCCGATGCGCCGGGCACAGCCTATGTGTTCGCGCTGGAGCCGGCGGCAAAGCTTATCTGCCGGGAGTTGTGTCAGGCGGGACGCACAGAGGTGTCCACCCGCCTGCTGGAGCCAGAAGAGATCCCGGCCTTTCCTGCACCGGAGCGGCAGCTGCTTACTGCCACCGTGTCCTCCCTGCGGCTGGACGCGGTGCTCTCTGCCATGCTGCACGTCAGCCGCGGTACTGCTGCGGAGCTGATCGAAGCGGGCAGGGTAGAGATCAACCATCTGCCGGTAGAAAAGCCCCATGCCCCCGTATACAAGCAGGATGTGTTCACCGTGCGCGGCAAGGGCCGCTTCCGGCTGACTGCATTGCCCGGGAAAAGTAAAAAAGATCGTTCGATCATTGAGTTCTTTCAATATTAAAAGCTATGGGAGGAAATGACTATGCTGACCCCGCAGGATGTCCGCTCTGTACAATTTGAAAAAAACCTCCGCGGCTACCGTACAGAGGACGTGGATCGTTTTCTGGACAAGGTCGAGGAGCAGCTGCAGCAGAACGATGCGCAGGCAGAGCAGCTGCGCAAGCAGATCGCAGATCTGACCGCAGAGAACCAGAAGCTCAAGGGCGAGCTGCAAAGCTTTGAGGCTGACGGCGATATGCTCAAGAGCGCACTGATCAATGCGCAGCGCATGGGCGAAAACGTGATCCGCGAAGCAAACCAGAAGGCCGAGGAGATCATCCACCGCGCAAATCTGCGGGGCGACGATATCATCCGTGACGCCAACGAATTGCTGCAAAAGGCGAGCGACCGAGCAGACGAGATCGAGAACGAGGCCAACGAAAAGCGTCTGGCGGAGGAGCGGGAGTACGACCGCGTCCGTCTGGAGGTCACCCGCTTCAAATCGGATGTGCTCAACCTGTACCGCAGCCATGTGGAGTCTTTGAGCCGTCTGCCGGAGTTCCAGAAGGACACCAAGGACGCTGAAAAGGACGCCCCCGCACAGGACGCAGCGCCTGCGCAGGACTCTGCCGCAGAGCAGCCCGCCGCACAGCCCGAGGCTGCCCCTGCAGCCGATGCAGCAGCCCCAGCCGAGCAGCCTGCCGCTAAGGCTGCTGAACCCACCGAAACCACCGAGCCTGCCGCCTCTGCCGATGATGACAAGGCGGCTGACAGCAGCGAGGATTTCTGGGCAAAGGACGAAAGCCAGCTCAAGCTGGACCCGCCTCCTGCTGATATGAAGCCGGACGAGCCGGACTACGATGCTTTTCAGGGCGTCAAGTTCAGCGAGTAAGGCACCCAACGCAAAAATAGAGGAGAGTGTAAACCATTGGCTAAGAACAAATCGCAGTACGACAGTACGTTGAATCTGCCCAAGACCCTGTTTGAGATGCGCGCCGGTCTGCCCAAAAAGGAACCGGTCA
>OIXY01000262.1_pt1 | contig 13873 bp, 18 predicted proteins | sample 1588051 | NCBI WGS metagenome assembly OIXY01 (sample SAMN03283247) | human gut metagenome | biome: human-associated habitat; material: feces | host: Homo sapiens | place: Peru | collected 2012 | reverse complement strand
GTAAGTTCCCCACAAGTTGTCCGACAATTTATAAAGAGCGTTTATAAATTAAAACATATATTGTTAACAATTTATTTACAATTATGTCATAATGTGTTAACAGTAATACAGTACTATATAATCATAAAGAAAAAGAAAAATAAAGACAGTTAGGAAAGACTAACAGAAAGGCTATATTATGAAAATGAGTGAAAAAACATTATTAAAGAAAATTGAACAGGCATTCAAGGAAAATTGTTGTAACGGTAGTTATAAATTAGAGCTTGAGAATGAATATAATGATTACACATATTATGTTTTATCTTATACCTATGAAACGGGCGAAACAATCGCATTAGATATTGTTGTTAGTTGGTTAGGCGAAGTAAAATTTTATAGTCCAGTTCATTGTTATTATATTAGTAACTTTAATAATCATACAAAGTCTGTTATCAATGTGTTGCGAATGCTTTTTGATATGGTTGATAGCAATAAAGCTGATATGATTAACTATGCAATTAAAACAGAAGAACCAGAAGAAACAGAAGAACTAGAAAATGCCGAGTGTGCAAAAGGCAATGATGTTTTTGAGGGATGTAAAAAATCAATTGATACTATCATAGCCGCTGACAACGAAGCATATAAAAACAGCAATGTTATTGATACAGATGTTTTACAGCCAAATAAGACAATAATTGCAAAAATTGAAAAAACGTCTTTACCATGTTTAACGTGTAAACATTTCTGTGTTAGATATGATAATGAGCGAATTAAAATGACACATTGCGTTAGAAAGAACACAGAAAATTATTTAAAAGCTGTAAAGAATCCGAATTGGCATAATGTATCACTTAAAACAGTAGCTAACATTGATAATGATATGTTAGATGAAAAGAGACAATTCTATATGTATTTATACTGTCTACTAAAAGATTTTAGAAAATACGCTTTTGAAATAAGTAGACGAGAAGTATATTTTGATTTGGTAAGAAGTGTAATTAAAGAAATACAGCAAGGATATTTTAATAATAAAATTTCCATTAAAGCTTATAATTATGCGTGTCGGCATATTGAATCAGTTGGTGTTGAAAAAAATTATTTCACATCTTATAGTGAAAAAGCTTTTGGATATAAAGAATCTAAACGATACAAAATCACATTAAGATAATATCATGGCTGTTCTATCGGCTACACGGGAAGAAAGAAGGAACTATGAATTTATATGGAATCGAAAACAGAAAAACAATCGGTAACGCAATTATGGTAGCAGATAGCAGAACAACAGGCGATTATTTGTATAATCATAATCTTAAATATGTAACGTGGGCTGAAGTACGCGGGTATATGAATGTTAATCTTACAACCGTTCACCCGTACAATGGTAAATATGGAAAAGGTTTTGTTCGTGTAGTTCCTAGCTACTACAAAGGAAAGCCGTCTACAAAGTTTATGACAATTCAATACTGGGTTGAAAAGTGAGGTACAGAATATGGATAATTTAACAGGTCAAAAGAAATTAAAACTTATCAGCGATTGCATTGCGGCAGAAGATTCTGTTAGCAAGCGCCACATTGATATCAGAAAGATGTATGCTTACTTAGCAGAACAGGCAGTAAATGCAGAAACATCAAGCGATATTAAGTATCTGGAAATTGCAAAAATTTCACTTGATTTTCTTGTAAGGGGTGTCGTAAAATGAGAACAATGAAGCATACATATTGGGTTGAAGTAGCCTTTCTGAATACAGAAAGTGACGATATCAATGTGGAATATGTTGAATGTATTGGATATAACGCAAGACAGGCAAGTGATTACGCTGTTGACTATATATCAAAACTACCGTTTGTCAGTCACATTACAGTAATATCAGTAGAAAGAAGATAACAAAAAGAGGGGTTCAATCCCCTCTTTTCTTAATTCAATGGAATATTAAATTCTACACCATAAAGCTGTATTTCGTCTACATTAGTCCATGTTTTATAGCCACTTCCGGCAACGTCAACTAATTGCATGTAAATAGCGCCACTATCAACTTGTGTAGCATCATACGGATTGATAGTTAGAATTGCCATAGCTTGTGAATAACCAGACAAATCATGAATAACAGCATTGCAAGTACAAGATGCTTCTTCATTTACAAATCGCATACCATGCGACATAACTTTAACAGACGTTTGTGCGAAACTTTTTACGGGTTTAAAAGTGAGATCAAGAAAACTAGCGACATTTCTAAAATTGCATTTTACAAAATTATTGGTGATATTAATGTGCATAGTATAATCATTGAGAACACAACCTGTTCCATCAAGTGTAATGTCTGCGTGTCTATTCCATGTTGCATACCCATTCATAGCTTTGTAAATCATATCTGCAATTGAGTATTGTCCTACTGCATTTGGGTGAATATTATCAGATGATAATACCCCCATCCAACGCAATGCGCTGTCAGCACCGCTTAAGTATTTATATTTATGCCAATCAGTGGCATATAGTGATTTAGTTGTATTATATGCTGATATTTTTGCTCTAGTAGTAAAACCGATAATAGGGGTGGCAATCCATCCAACATAAATGGTAGCATTTGGCAATTGTGACATTAAATTAAAAGTATCAGTCATACCAGATTTAATTAGGCTTTGGTCTGCACCTTGGTCATTCCATCCACCTGCAACTATAACATAACGCACTTGTTTTTTTTGTTTATCACTAAGAGTTGCAATTGCATCCGAGAGCAAAGCGGAAAAATGTGTATTTACAGCAAAACCGCTACCACCTTTACTTTTATTAACAAAAAAGCTAGCATCGTTAAAATAATCGTCATGCAAAATATCACACCATGACTTAACAGTGCCCTCAGGTGTATACCCTTCGCCGTATGAGTCGCCGATTGTAATAATACCATAATCAGTTAACCAGGTATCAATAATATCAGACAGTTCTCCGCTATTTTTCAAGCCGTCAAGATATGCGTCAATAGCGGCGATATAATCTAAATTATCAATATAATTTTGAACGTCTTTTTGCCACTTATTCCATTCTGTATAGTAGTTATCCCACTTTGTATCAAGGTCATTCACAGTTCTCAATAGCCAATCAAGGTTTAAATCATGAAAATCCGTGTACGGAAAATTTGAAAATGCCATGTTGCACCTCCCTACTTAAATTGATCACTAGGAATAACATTATATTCGTTGCCATCGTCACCCGTAACTAAAATTGGTTCAAAAGTGTTGTCAAAATAGTGAACATCTGGAATTTGTCCAAATTTTTCTATTGAAAAGCGTAGGCGTGATACTTTAGTAACATCACTACGAGATACAGCAATAGTACAAGGTGATCTCGAATTAACAACAGGAAAATGCAATACTTTATTAATTGGGGTTGTAATTTGGTAGATTGCGTATAAATTAGTTGACTCATGAATATGAATTGTTTCGTAACTATAGCCGTCTGGTAATGTAATAACCGATAATGGTTCATTTGCTGCAAATTCAATTAAAACTGTGTTTCCTTTATAAATAATCATTTTAGCGCACCCCCTTTTTCCCAACCAAAACCATCAATAACACCAATTGAAATTGTCTCAAGCTCTTTTCCGCTGTGCATAAAAAAGCCGTGTCCAATATCAAGTCCAATATGTCTACCATTACCGCCAAAAGTTGTATATAGTAAATCTCCATCTTTAGTCTTGTTAGGAGTCGTTATATCTTTACAACTGTTTATGTAGGCAGTTGAATACATATAGCGCCCAGTGACTAAGTTAATAAAACCGCTACAATCAATCACTGTCTTTCCTAAACAGAAAGCCTTGATCTGTGCTTTCTGTTCTGCCGTATACTTTTTGAAATAATTTGGCTCTGCACTCCATAAAGCCTCAAAAACCTCAGGAGTACATGTCTGCCCCTTCGCACCGTAAAGGTACGCGAATTGATCGCGGTTTTTGTAAAGCTCTCTCGCCTTAGCGATATATGCTACATTTTTATCAGGGATATCATAAATCATGCTTTTCTTCCTCTTTTCTTTCTTTTACAATTGTCAACAGTTCCGTGATTACCTGTGTGTTGTTATTGAGTGCATTAACCCACTTTGTACTTTCTGCATCATGCTTCTCATACCAACTTTTTCGTTCTTCCCTCTGTCGGATATCAAGAGCGTTGACATACCACATCACAGCACCCAAACACACGCAAGGTACTCCAATCATCTGCGCGATTTGCACAATAGCGTTCATAATTTCCATATCACCATACTCCTATTAAAAGTCTATCTGCATAAAGCTTGCAAACATCATCAAGGAAATTGTAAGATTTAGTCAGATCAATTTCAGATTGCATCATTTGTTGTGAAGTTGTAACGCCTATGTTTCCATGAATCCTTCCTTCATGTGTTCCGTTTGTTGTTGACTCATCCAAACCATTGGTAACACTTCCATGTGACGTGTCAGCACCAAAAGTCTGTGAATCACTTCCACTGTCGGTTGTGTTATCAGTGTTTGCAACCTCAGGAGTTGAAGAATTAAACGCGGCTACCTTATGAGTACTGTCAGAAACTTTACCAAAAGTTGTTGTAACACTACCCTTGTTAAACGTTTCTTCTGTATCAACTTTTCCCTTTTGGAAAGTGCCGCCGCCTGTATCAGTCCAACTTTCCATTCGGTCATAATTTTCTATAGGATTGTAGTCAAGCTGCGTCACTTCCCACAAGTGATCAATAGTCCATTGTAACGAATGCGCTACACTTGTAACGTGCCGTCTTAAGTATTTGGGTTCTTGATAAACAGGCGTTAGGTCTCCATATGATAGCAAAAAATGTTCAATAAGTTGCTCTCTTGAAACACCTTTAACATAGATATCTGTAAAGATACTATTATCATAGTCATACAGAGTCGCTATAGGAATAATTGTTCTCACGCTGTCCACCCCCTCTAATATTAGGATACCTCAAACGTGCTTTAATGTCAAGGTTATAATGTGCGTTAACTTTTTCTAAACATTCGTTAATAGTTTCAACCCAAAGTTCGCATTTTGACATTACAGCATTTTTGGTTTCTTCAACCTCATCTGTAATCATACGTTCTTTCTTATCAGGCGCTGTATAAATGCCTATTTCCATATCAAACGCATGTTTTAGATTTTCAACACTTTCCAACGCTGACTTGACTACATTATAACATTTTTCGATATCATTGTTAAAGTACTCATACAGCGGTTTTCCAGTTTCCTTATCATATAACGCTTGATTGATTACAACCGCCAACTTTCCCGACATAATATCATCAAAAGCAACTTTAAATGTTTCAGCGGTGCTTTTGTTTTTGGCTGTAAAAATAAAACCAAATTTTGCAAGCGCACATGCAACATCATGATTAGATAGAGTCATGGCGACACGTTGCGCGTATGAATTTATCAGATCTCCAATACCGCACCAATCAGGTGTTAATTTTACGATCTCGCAATCAGTACCGATAACCAAATCGCCATTAAAACTTGCGTCAAAAGCTGGGTTGGCAACTACATAATTAGTTGGTTGATACTGCACATCGAATCCATACGGTGAACCATGTTGGGGAATGATACCAAATCTTGCGGTATTCATGACACAAAAGTTTCCTTTTAAAAACAAAAGAGGATAGATATAATTTTTCGCCCAGTTTTTAGGCATACCATCGAAAATGATAAGACTTTCTGCACGTTGCAAGAAGTATCTAAAGTATGTTGCATAGTCCCACGTATTATTGATATGTATAATGTTTGGATTTTGCCTTGACTCATACTCATTTATGATTGGACTTGATACCCCTTCCCCAACATAGTACCCACTATATACAAACGGTTTCATTCTATAAACATACCCCCATTCAAAAAATCGTTAATTATCGCTTTTCCGTTTTCAGTTGCAGAGCAACTTACATCGGCACTTTCGCACTTAACAAAACCAGTTAAACCAGAAAGTGAAGTAGGATTGCAAAGCGGTCTTCCAAAGTGGTTAACATCAACTGTCTTTTGTGTGAAAAATCTACATGTTAGTGTGCAAAAATTTTCCTGCGATACACAACCACTTGAACCACTTGACGTAACATTACTTGAAATCAAGCCACCTACTAAAGAAAGCACACCGCTGACAGCTCCTAAAGCATTACCAGTTACAGCGCTAGCGATTAAACCGCCTGCTCCTTCTACAATATTTCCACCTGCATTACTAGAACGGCTAGAAAAACCAACGTTTGCGCCTGCACTACCAAAGTAATATCCAAAAACACCTTTGCTATTAAAAACGCTTGCACTGATATTTCCGTTTATATCCATTTGCATTCCAACATATATGTTTCTGTCAGCTTTTATAAAACTTCCATCTATTGGAATAGTTCCAATATAAGGAATTGCAAGCGTATATTTTGAAAAAGGTTCAACGTTTCTATAATCGAAATTTTCTACTTGAGGATGGTTTGGGGCTGTAACTGAAACGACATTCCCCCAAATTTTGCCATTTGAAATCGCTGTGCCACTTCCACAACTAGGAATAGGACCAAGTGATATTGAATCACTGCCACCACCTATTGAGACAGGAACCCAACAGGCAGATATAATATAGTCTTGTGTATTGAAAACTTGTTTTGTAATTACATCGCCTATTTTTGTCCAGTCCGTGAGTGCATCAATGAATGTTGATGAGTATAAATAATTGCATAAAGAAGAAAACTGCGATGGACTCAAAGCATGGAAAGCGTTTCCGTTTTTCCCTGCTGTCGTAAGTATGATACTTCCTGCATTAGAAAAACCAAAATCACTTGATACCGCTTGCTGTATAGTGGTACTTGATGAAGTTGGAAAAAGTGTATCTGATAATTCTTTATCAAAAAGACTGCTAGAACGTGTTACATATTGTGTATTGCTTAAAATCTCATCTTTATAACTTGCCAAATAATCACAAGTACAAGAAATTTCATAAGTAGATTCTACATATGTAACATCATTGATAAAATAATATCTTCCAAACGTTGCGCAATAAGCAACATTCCAATCAAACGGAGCAACGTTTTGCAAAATAAAAGTTGGATTTTCTACACTTGTACCACTTTTAAGCACACATGATACTGATTCTGAAAGTGTTGGTATTTTCGTACTATTTATTCTTTTGTCTGACTTTCCAAATTTAACTTCAATTGCCATGTGTACTCCTTTCAAGAAAAGGGGCTTGAAGCCCCTTTGTTTAATCAAGTAAAATTAAGATCGCATTTTCCGTAAAATCAACAGGTGTTTTGAATGTGTAATGATTCCACCCGTTTCTAAAACCAAACCTTGCATTTAAAGGCTCAACAGCGCTCCATTGATCAACAGGAACAATTCCTAAGGTGTCAATATCCATCATAACTCCAAGAACGTTTTCAACAGTCTTGTTTGTAAGTGTAAACTTACTTGTACCGTCTGCCTTGACACCTTCTGCACTTCCCTTAATCGTCATAGGATTTTCAGGATCTGTCCAGAAAGTAACTTTCTCATAATCGCCCAACTCTGCCTTTTCTGGATGAAAAAACTCGCTGCCATTTGCCTCGAAGTAATTGCCAAATTTTGAAACTAGATAAAATCTTAAATCAGCTGCATCTGTGTGGCGGTTTACAACTTTTCCTGTAAAATCGCCATGAAAACGATTTCCACGAACGGCAAGATTTTCCTTAAGAGTTTTCATTTCGGCAGAAAGCCAGATCATAAATGGTCTAAAGTCAGCAGGATTCATGACTGTTTTTGCAGTCATAGCAAGTCCAGTTTCATTGTTATACTTTGTTAACGCATGAAAAACTTGTGTCTTTTTGCACATATTGCCAGTTGTAGGTGTTGCGCTTCCTGCATCTGCTAGGATAAGTGCGAGGTTTGCAAGCTGTGCACGTGCGATATTCTCAAGATCAATCTCATAAATGTTTGAAAATTCAGTCATTAACATAGAGAAGTATGACGCTACTCCGCTTTCGGAGTCAAAAGCAGCGTTTAACTGATTCTTCCATATAGTATACTTTCTAGCGAAAGTCTGCCCCCCACTTGCAATTGTAAGAAGTACATCATACTTAACAGGTTTAGTTCCTGCTTTCCAATCTTGGCTAACCTCCGGCTTAGCAAGCTCAACGCTAACGTTCCACTCATCATTGTCAATGTTGGAATCATTAACAATTGGCGTAAACTTACGTATATAGTTTCCGTATCTTTCCGTATCCCAAACCATACCGGAAAGTTTTCTTGAATACGGACGAATTGAGAAGATTGTTTTTGCAAGGACAGTTGGAATGATTTGATAGAGGTTGTCATCTTCCCTATCAAGTCCCATTTTAAAAGTATTCTGCATCTGCCCAAAACTTAAATTCTGTCCAGTTTTTCTACCAGTGTACTCCTCATACATAATATTAAGGATTGCAGAAATCTGTGTATAATTTAAACTAGCCATAGTCTACCCCCTTAGAAAAATTTACTAATATCTGGCTTATCGTTTGAACCGCCAAAATTAGCCTTGCCATTTGCAAGCTGCTGCGCTTTTACAAGTGCTGCTGCAAACTTATCATAGTCAAAAGAAGTGTCACTCTTTTTCTCTGGCTTTTGATCTGGCTTTTGCTCTGGCTTTTGCTCTTCTGCCGTGTCAAGAGCTGTGATCTCATCTTTACTATAGCCTGCATTTACAAGTTTTAAAATTTCATCAATTTTCATATTTTTAACCTTCTTTCTTTATTTGTTGACAGCTGTAAACAGACTCGAACTGTTACCGTATGATTCAAAGTCATATGTGCTAACCATCTACACTATACAGCATTAAAGGCGGTCTGTCTGTCGTCCCCGACTCGCACACACTGGCTAGTGTTTGGATAGTGCAACCGCCTATTTATTATATATCATTTATATAATTGTTTGTCAATTACAACTTTATAAAATATCATACCATGATACACAATCAAACGATGCTAAAAAATCGCACTGTGTTTCATAGTCTGAAAATGTAATATCACCACTAATAAACATTGGCTTTAGATACTTTTTACTGCTTGTTTGCCATCTTTCTAGTGATGAAGGCGAAGTATCAAAAACATCATCACAATGAGCTTTCATAGGTTTAGTAACGTAAAATCTAAAGTCTGACTTGTGCAACCACACGGAAAACAGAGGTGTTTTCATGTCGTGTGTGTACTCTTTTAAGTTTTGATGTCTTATTCTATCATCTTCCAAATCCATAAATTCGTTATCAAGTTCCATTTTCGCTCTGCCTTTTGGAAGATTTCTGTAAAAAGCGTTTTGTCTCTTTTTTTCAGAAATAGGCGACTTAAAAGGAAGTATGAGTGTTGTTTCGCACCTGTCTACTTGTGTGATTTCCGTTCTTTCTTTTACCGCTTTATAACAGTCTGGGATAAGGCGATATCCAATTAAAATGTTAGACATAATAGCATTTGAATTACCGAAAAACCACGTTCTTATTTTTTCCGTTTCTGAATCAGGGCGGTTTCTGAAAAGCACTTCCATGATATTTTTGTATGCTTGAAACTCATTTTTTATAGGTCTGTCGCCTTTTTGCGGTATAAACTCGTCAAAAATCACATCATAAAAGCGTGTAAAATCTATACCAGTTTTGTTTTGAAAAGTAGACAATGATACACCAACTATAAAAGGTTTATCGTTTTGCAAGTCATCATCTGACAAGTATGCCTTGCCATAACCTTTTTTGTCGTTATATTTCAAACGAATATCTTTCCCGAACCAGTCGGGTTTTACAAAGTCGCCTATAGTTGAAAAACTATTTTCAAGTGCAACGTTTGTTCGACGAACGTATAAAATAGGATAATTTCCATCATTCCATATATCACATATTAAGTGCGATTTTCCAATACCTCTGCCGCCTATTATATCAATGTATTTTTGTCCAACGTCACAAATATATTTATAATTCAAATAACCGTTTTCTTTATATAAACTCATATTATCACCTCTTTAATCTAAAAGAGGGAAGTCTAATTGACTTCCCTTCCTGCCATTATACAAGCTCAAAATTCATATAAGTGCGCCCTGCCTTACTCTGCGAACGTGTCAGCTTAAACTGTAAATTGTAAGTTTCCATAAAATCATAGGCACTTTCTGCCGTCTTGATGACTGTCGGACTTGATGTTGCAATTGTTACAACTTCACCTGTCTCAATGTTGGTATGATAGAAAATAGCCACTTCCTTATTGTCATCTGTCGTGTAGCGTACATAATCTGTGACATTTACGATGGTATCATCCGGTAAATTCTTCATTAACAAATGATTGTCATTCACCATCTTAAATATCTCTTTCTTATCAAATTCTCTTGACTGTCTTTCAATTCTCATTTTCGTTTTCCTCTTTTCTTTTATTTAAGGTTATTATCCTTTACAAGTATATAATAACAAATCTTTAAAAGTTTTGCAAATAAAACGTTATTTATTCTGCTATTTCATCAACTACAATATAATTCTTAATTTGGTCATCTGATAGACCTATTTCATAATCTCGTGCTATCATACAGCTATAGCCAGTATATTCTGTTATTGCTTCTTTGCCTTGATAATCAACAACTTTTGTTTTTGTAATACTATCGCTGTCATTATACCATATTTGAAAACCGCCACTATTCTTTATTTTGAACCCCTCTCTAAAGTTATCAAGGTTTTTGATTACTTCTGCCCCTCTTGATTTCTTGACTCCTGATATTGTACAGCCAAAATATGTTTTATCTTTTGTTTCTTTGTACGCATTAAAACAATACTTCTTTGCACCAAGAGTTTTGAAATCTTTGTATTCTGGTTCATACCTATTTTCAGATTTTACATCGCTTTCACAGTCAAAATATCCAATATAATATTTTTTGCCGTCAATGTCAACAAAAGTATTAGTTTTTTCGCACAGCTCATATATCCAATTATTTAATTCTGTCAATTTGTCAAAATTAAAGTTAGTTGCTTTGCAACTGTCTGTATCACAGTAAATGTAGCTACTCTCAGCACATGCCAAAATCCTACGCAAATGCTTTCTTGCGTGGGCTGTTGTATAAACACCCCACACATACGGCAAAACGCTTTTCTCGCTCTGCTCTGTGATAGACTTTTCATCTGGTATTTTGAAGCCGCTTGCATCAACTTTTTCCTTATATGCACTGTCGTTTTCATACATTGCATATGAAAATTCTTGCCATTCGTTTTCAAGATACAACATAACAGGGTGGATTGGATCTGTTGCCGCCATGCCATAAATGCCGTTTAATTTATTTTTGGCTTTCATTAAGTCGTATTCTGCTTCTTCCCTCTCTTTGCTATTTGGGGCTGTATGCTTTACAACTATTTTAAGTTTTGTTTTTGCTGTAAAGTACTCCATAATAACAGACCTAACATCATCTGGGATATATCCATAATGTGCGGTATAGAGTGTATCTTCTACGATTTCAATAGTGTCAAAATCATAGCATTCGTCAATGATAGAATAGTCGATATCTGTCACAGTTGTTTCAAGCTCTGCCGCTTTCCACACTCTGCCGTTGTCAGGATCTACCCCTTGCAAGTTGCGGCATTTACTTATAGATAGATAGGGATTGTATTGATCTTCTTTAAGTCTTACATTTGTGAGCTTTATTTGTGCTATCCATGCAAGATTTTTACTTTTTATATATTTTAAACATTTGGATGTTACAGGCATTTTTTCAAATGCCGTTACAGGAAACTGCATCAAAAGCAACATAGCCGGATACATGCTCGAAGCATCAAAGCTATAAACGTCATGATATATTTTCGCGCACTTTACCATGTTTGCATGAGTATCACCACCACGGAAAGCCTCTTTTAAAAGTTTATATGTTTTGTCTGTTAAAGCTAACTTCTTCTTTAGCATTCTAGTGGTAGTGCCTTTTCTTATAGCTCTTTTCATGTCACGTCTAACATAAGAGGTACTTGTCAGCGGCACAGTTGCAATTGTATCTTTATCTTTTGTAAGCATGTAACTTATTGCTTCCCACAATCCTAGAGTATCATTTATTATATATCCCCACTCAGTAGGACTAATATAGCTTTCATTGTGTCTTATAAGTGAGTAGTCCAAATCGCCTTTTGCTTTTATATGTGTACAGCCCGCCATTTTCTTCGTGAAGTTATCAAGCGACATGTTTGTGAGCTTATAACTGCACCTCAGTTCAATACCGCGTTTCTTTAATCGCCACACAAGCGGTTTACGTTTACCAGTTGCGAATACTTCGCTATAATCGTTTAAATATCCAATCATAAACGAAAATTCAAAAGGCAGATTGTGAACATAAATCACAAAATAGCGTGTCTCATTAGTTTTATAGTAAGCTTGTATTTTATCAAGTAAAGCGATAAAGTCAGACCAATATCTACCCTCTACTTCTTCGCCATCAATGCAAGCACTCCAAACATACATAAAAGCGTCAATAGGTTTTGTGACTTCTTCGCCTTGATCGTCTTTCTCAATGCGTGTCCGTGATGTTGTTTCAATGTCAAAAGTTCCAAATTGATCAATATAATAAGGGCTGTCTTTCTTTTTGCCTAAAGGTTTATGCAATGAAAAGACATGTGACGGCACATAGTCCGTCACTGACTTAACTTCTATATCATCATAATTGTTTGACCTATTTAAACATTGAACTATCATAATTTATAACTCCTGCCTTATAGACTTTGGTTTTGGCTTCGCCCAATTGCTCTTATATAGTTTGTTGGCGGCTTTAAATTCTCTAGCTTTATCTTTCCATGATAGAAAACTATTTTGTATAATCGCAACTCTAAACTCTGCTTGATCTTTTAAATTTGGGTATAATTCTTCTGATGCTTTAAAAAGTTCTTGCAAGCCCTCTCTATTGTTTGTATTTATTGCCTCTGTTAACAGTGTAACAATTTGATCACTTGAAAGCTTCGCATATTTTTTATCTGCCAAATAATGCAAGGTGTTGAAAAGCTTGTCGCGAACGCCTTTGCTAAGTTTAGATATATCAACTCCGTACCGTTCTTTAAACGTTGCTACTCTTTTATTTTCTACTTCAATGCTACCACGTGCTGTTGATGCTTTTGCTTCAAGATAGTGTAAAAGCTTGTTTTCAAGTGCTCTCAGTTCACGGATTGAAAAATCTTTGTATACAGCTTTACCAGTTGAAACATAAGAAGCGTTATAAGAAACGTGGTTATTAAAGTAGTCAACTGCATCCTGATATCTGAAAAGCGCTGTTCTATCCTCTGTGATTCTGCCTTTTGATATTGCTGTCGTTAAAGTTTTCGCTCTTTTGTTTGCAACGTTGGCAAGTTTGCCGACACGTGCGATATATTCGGACTTGCTAGAAGTGGACTCGATAGAATCATAATGCCAACGTGTGAAATATTTTGCTTGAATTTCTGTCTGTTTCATAATTCAATACCTCTTTTCTTTAATTCTTCTTTTACAATGTCATATTTATAGTTGTGTGGTGTAATTTCTCTAAAAATATTACCAATTTCATTTTCAGTGTAGCCGTGCTGTTTCAATACTAAAACAATGTGATTAACTGCATCAGCGCCTTCTTTGTATGAGCACTTCATTCCATCTTTTGGCAACTTATACCATGTTGTCGTTTTAATATCCGATACCGCTTGCAACAACAAAGCGTGTTCCAACATTTCATAAGGTGTTAACTTGCTATTTATCAATCCGTCTTTAAGTCTGTTCATTTCTTTATATCTCCTTGAGTTTTTCTTTTATTGTATCATGGAGTTGTTAACAAATAAAGGATAAATTATGAACAAAGCGTTAACAAATTATTGTTATAGTTGGTATAGAACAGTAAGACAAACAAAGCCGAACAAATGTATCACTAGCGGAGGCGACAGCCGACCTACGACCGAGGGCGACAGCCCGAGGGAGTGCCGATAG
>OIXY01000260.1_pt1 | contig 13932 bp, 9 predicted proteins | sample 1588051 | NCBI WGS metagenome assembly OIXY01 (sample SAMN03283247) | human gut metagenome | biome: human-associated habitat; material: feces | host: Homo sapiens | place: Peru | collected 2012 | reverse complement strand
AAACACAGGAGGTTTTCGGAATGCTGCGATACTATTTTGCTTACTCAACCCTGCTGCCCCTGCTGGCGGCTGCCTGCCTGGCGTGCGTATGTGTTGCAGGCATTGTTGATGGCAGTCTGATGACCGATATTCTTTGATTTGAACTTAGAGGCGATGCCTACGATTTCGAAGGCATTGTCTCCGCCCTTGGCGAGTTTGTCGTAATGGGAGAGCAGCGCAACTTCCAGGGAACGTGAAGAGGCATAGATCTGCCATTTCTCCTTCTTGAATTGCTTCATCTTCACCTTGTACTCTTTCTTGAGCTGTTTCTCCAAGATTGAATTCTGTGCTTGTGCTGTGGTGCAGTTCAGGGCTAGTGCCAGGGCTGCCACCATCATGATCATAATCTTTCTCATAATTATACCAATTTTTATTCTATTATCACTTGTTTTTTATTTTCCCTTAAGGCTAAAAATAATTAGCCTTAAGGGTAAATATATTTAGCCTTAAGGGAAAATTTTCCTGTGGTTCCGGATGTATATCTTTCCCTTCACCATCTGTTTCACTTCCCTGCCGCTCAAATCGTAGATTCGGCGGTCGGCTGGTTGCTTTCTGTCATCTGCCGTCGGGGCGATGATGCCGTTCTCCACATCATCCTGTCCCGGGGTCTGTGGCTCGCCCGGAGCATCCGGGTCGTAGACGAAGTGGGCGGTAAGCGTGGTGTGGGCTTCCGGCATCAGAAAGTTGAAACCTGCCTCTTCGCTTACCAGACTGTCGCCTTCGTACCAACCTTCAAAGCGGAAACCCTGGCTGGCATAGGCTTGCAGCCATACCTCCTGTCCTGCCTCTGTCTTCTCGCCGCTGGTTCTGTTGAACGAGCAACTGCCCTCCTTGTTGGTGTTCAGGTAGAGGCGGTAGGGGTTCGAGGTGACTGGCTCATCGGGCGGAAGAGGGTCATAGCCGAACACAGCCACAAACTTCACGTTCTTCGCCTCCATCTTGTAGGTGAATTCCTGAAGTAGTAGTTGCTGTTGGATGAGGAGGTTCTTATCTGTACCTCCTCGTCCTCGAAGTATTCGCCGCTTCCCGAAGTATAACCATACTCCGCTTCCACGTTCACCTTATATCTCAGATAGGGTTCGGGTGGAGCAGGAGGGTCGAAATCGGGGGTGGTTGCCCCAAGCTGACCGCTGCCCACAAGGAGCAGCAGCCATGCCAGGATATGATATCTTAATAGTCTATTCATGATCATTCGATTTTCTGACTATACCTTATTATATATATAACCTGCTGAGGCTTTACTTCACCATCACCTTGGTGCTCATGCCGTTCACCTTGACGATGTAGACACCGGCTGACAGGCGGAGCATTCCATCGCTATTGCTTGAAGCCACCTGAGCACCGTTGAGGTTATAAACATCTACATTCTTGCCGTTGCAGCCATTAATCTGGATGCCCTCTTCGGTAGGCAGAATGTTCACGCCAGTCTTCTTCACTACGTCGGCGATGCTGGTTACGCTGCTGTTTGGTGTCAGCAGGAATCGCTTGTTGAAGGTTCCAGCTTCGCTGGTAAACTCATAGTCGCCGTTGGTGAGGTCGATGATGATACCTGCCACGTTATCCTTCAGCAACATTGGCTGGTCCATACGCACTGCCGAGATAGTGAAGGTGCCAGACTTCTTGGCGGTGAAGCCGAGCTGAACGCTACCCATAGGACGCTCGTTGATGGCAAACTTGGTACCCTTGCCTTCCACGCTGTAGAGCTGAGGAGCCTGGGTCAGAGTCATGAACTTGGCTGCATCGCAATCCATTTCGTAGTTGCGGCTCTTCTTGTCGTTGAATACCACGCGGGTCTTGTCGCTGAGTGAACCGTCGCTTACGTTCAGGTTGATGATCATACGGCTAGGAACGAATCCGCGAGCCAGTCTTCTAGCCTTGGTTTCCTGCGCTCTGATTTCGCTACCGGTCTTGGTGAGTCGGTCTTCAGCCTTGAACTCGATGGTGCTTGAAGCGGTAGGCTTCTGCACGAAGAATGCCTGGAATGGATGCAGGGTATAGTCATCGTCGCCAGGGCGTACAGCCTCGTAAGAGTCTCCGTTCCAAACGGTGATAGGCGCCTCGTAGCTGAGGTCGTTCACGTTGTAGTAGCTGGTCTGAGGGTTACCGATGAAGTTCCAGCTAGCATCGAAGTTGTTGCCGGAAGGGAACACGTCGAGTTCCTTCATGATGTTATTGGCATCGAGCTGTCCGAATTTCTCCTTGGTTACCTTGAGGGTGAGTGTTCCAGCCTTGTTGGTCTGGAAGATATAACCCTTTCCCTGTTTGAGCCATTCCTCGTTATCTGGCAGATTAACCCATCCGCCGCTACCTTGGTCGGCACGGATAGAACCGTCGTACATCTTCCATTTATATTCTCCCGGAGCCTTGGTATCAGAGAGTTTGATATCGAATGGGAAGCTGAAGAAGTACCATTTGTTATCAGAAACAGAGATATCGAATCTCATCTTCTTGGCGTTGAGGTTTCCGTCGGTGATGAGAGTTCCTGAGTTTCCTTTATCTCCGTCGCCCTTGATGGTAACGTCGCCTGCTTCCTGGTTATCTTTTCCATCCACCTTCAATCCTCCGTCTTCCTTGATATCGATATCCGGTTTTCCGTCGAATCGCTTGTCTTCGAGTGTAAACTCCTTGTCGAGATAGAAGTATTTATAAGGTTCATTAAACTCATGTATCTCCTTAAACTGGCTCCACTGCGTGTTGAGATAATAGTTATCCACGCTCTGGGTTGGGACGTAGAGGGCAGTATTTGAGAAGTTACTGAATGTGCCTTGACTGATAGAGATAGGTAATACGGTGTAAGCGTAGACCTTCTTGAGATTGCAGCCGGTGAAAACTCTATCTTCTATCTTTTCCAGGGTACTAGGTACTCGGAGCTCTTGCAAATTAGTACAACCATTAAAAGCTTCGATACCAATGGAGTTTAATCCCGGTAGGCTAATGCTATCTAATGATGTACAATATCTAAATGCATACATTTTGATAGTTTTTAATGATGGAGGAAAACTTATCTTTCTTAAATTATCACAAGATTCAAATGCAGACATTTCTATAGTTTCAACTCCATTAGGTATGATTATTGATTCAAGAGATTTACAACCGGAGAAAGCATCTTCTCCTATTCTTGTAACACCTTCTGGAATATTTATTTGTTGTATAGCGCTGCATCCATTAAATGTGTTGTTGCCAATTTCTTTACAACCATTAAAGATAATATTCTTTAGATTAACACAATTAGAAAAAGGACCATCCCAATTACCGCCAATGTATTCTAGTTGTTCTGGTAAAACGACGGATCTTAAATTATTGCAGTTTTTAAAAGCTCCGTATATCTGTTTAACGCTTTTTGGGCATTTTACAGTTATAAGTTTAGCTAACTCAGAAAAGGCATTATCTCCTAAAATGCTATCTTGTGTACAGTAGCCTTCGTAATATTCGTATGGGTTAGCCACAATATCAGCATCCGACAGATCAAGATGATGAAGATTATCCATCTTGTTGCGGAACAACATAATGTCATAGCCATTAATCGTACCGCTAACCTTCAGAGATACGATATTATTCAAGTTATTTCTATCCAATTGCTGCAACAAACCTGGTGCATTGTCCTGGGCTGTCGTTTTAACGTCATAATCAATTTTAGCTCCTATAGGAAGTATTTGAGAGGCAAAACTTGCCCATTGTTCTTTGTACGAACTTATAGCTTCCTTTGGAACCCAAATGAGTGTATTTGAATCAAAATCCCCACCATACCAGAATGGGGGAGTAGAGGAGTTTATTGTAATGGATTCAAGATTTTCTAAGTTTGATGGATACAATTCTTTTATAGTTTCAGGAAGAGTTATTGTTTTTAAAGCATCACAACCAGAAAAAGCTCCACCATAAGATACTCCATTTGAGTTTTGGCATCCTATTGATATGATTTTTGGTAATGTTATATTAATTAAAGATTTGCAGTTTTTGAAAGCATCGTTCATTATAGTTGTTGCATTTGGAAAACAGATACTACTAATGTTTGTACCTTCAAATACTCCTTCTGTAATTGTAGTCAAAATTGGATTTCCAATCTCCCTAAGCTTGCTGCATTCTTGAAAGGCATAGGCTCCAATAGAAAGCACATGAGATAAATCAATGCTATCTAACTCGCAATTCTGAAAAGCATAGGCTCCAATATAAAGTACATGAGATAAATCAATACTTTCTAAACTGCAGTTTTTGAAAGCATTGTCACAGATGGTAGTAACTGTTGATGGCAGAATGATTTTTTTTAGTCCGCCAATGTTTTGAAAGCGCTGGCCGCCAATAGCTTTAACGGTTATAGAAAAACCATTCACCTCGACTTTTCCTGGAATGGTTGTTTCTTCATAATAGTTGCTGCAATCTGTGATAACTGCAGAGTCTTTAGCAGGAACATACATGCCAGCCTCTCCGTCCCAGTTACCCTCGTATTCAAAAGTCCATTGGTTACCAGATTCATCATTGCAAATACAAATAGCAGTATCAGCTGCACTTGGTAAAAGTGCAAAAAAGATAATGATGATAAATGTAATATATCGTTTCATATTTCTTTGTTTAATTAATTTTGTTTTTTATTCTTAATTGTATTTCTCCAGTGCCATTTCCCGTCCCCAAAGGGGGCGAATGTGAATAACCGCTGGTGGAATGACCGAAGGGAATGGAACCTGCGGATAGCAGTCACACTCTCTCCAAGCGTCCCCGGAGGGGGCGAACAGGAGCAAGAAAGGATGTGCTCGATGATGTCGAAGTATTCTTATGTCATAAGCCGTTCGTTTTATTAAGTTATTTTTATTATCATTCGCCAGTTCATAGGCTTTTCGCCTAATATTACCTTTTCGCCGGCAAAGTTACGAAAAAAAAACGAAAGTGGATTGGTTCAATTTGGTTCAATTTCATTTTCCATCAAAAAAAGAGGGTGTGGTTTGTGCCACACCCTCTTATTTCTTCGTTTAAATCCCAGATAATCGGGATGGACTATCATTTGATAGCTATCTTCTTCTGGTTCACAATATACACTCCTGATGGCAGAGATTCTATGCTTTCTGTTTCTCCGGCTGCAATCTTCACGGTCTTGATGAGCATGCCCTTTGTAGAGAAGATGTTCACCCATCTCGTGATGTCGCTGTGGATATAGAGCGTCTTGCTTACTGACCATGCATCCAGGCCCGCTACCTGCTTCATCGGAATCGACTCGATGGCTGTGGTTGCCTCGTCGAAGACGGCCAGGCAACGGGATGCCGTGGTGGTTACATTCTGGATGTACGCCTGGAACGGATGCACCACAAAGGCATCACTTACGAAGACACTGCCCGGCTTGTAATCCTGGTACGCCTCCCCAACATTCAATGCATACACACCATCCTGCTGCGACAACTGCTCGAAGTTGCTGACGAAATCCTTCTGACCATTGCTCTCCACCTCGTTGCGGGTCACCGCAATATTAGCGTTCTCGGCAGAGAAGGTAACCCTGCCAGCCAGGATATATTCATCAGAATAATACTCCGAGTTAGGCATACAGATAATGTATGGCTTGTATGCCTGGATATCGGCAGCACGGGTAAAGGTGGCTGCACCCTGACTCAAATCGTAGAGCCAGAATGGCTTCGCCTCGCCCGTCGGCAAGCCCTTGGCAAATGGCGCTATCTTGCCATTGGTCTCGTGCGTCATCTCCTGCACATCGAATGGAAGGGAAATCGTCTCGTTGCCCTCGCTGGTTCCTATCACCGTGGCCTGCTGGAAGTTACGGGTATACGTAATCTTCTTTGCCACGAAGGATGAAGGACAGAAGAAGTCACCGTCGGATGCTTCTCCATCGACGATGTCGCTTAGCGTAATCGACTCGGCTACGCCCGCAGCTACCACGTTCTTCAGGGTGGCTGGTGCAAAACTCTTGGCATTCACATACAAGAGGAGGTTTGGATTGTTGATGCCATCCAATACCTCGGCGGCGATGTTGATGTTGGCGTTCCAGGTTACTGCAGCCAACTTCCTGTTGTTGCTGAACAACTGCTTGCCGCAAGCGGTGAGCGATGCAGGCAGACTGACGGTCTTCAGATTCATGTTGGCGAATGCCTGGTCTGCCAGGGTGTTATCGCCTACGGCCTTTCCGCCTTCGGTGCTGCCCTTGATGTTCGCCTTCGCCAGATCCAGATGCTGCAGCTTCTCGAAGGAAGCAATCAGGGCGATGTCCTCGGCGTTGAGGCTGCCCACTACCTGGAGCGTGTTGCCCGTAGGTTCACCATTGCACCATTCCATCGCCTTCGCCAGATTGCCCGCCTCGGTGAGACTTGCCGTCTTGCCGTTGTAGCAATAGGCAGGAGTATAGGATGCCACCTTCGATGGGTTGAGCCACTGCTTCATGGCGATAGCCTTCACGGTGCAGAGGGTATCTATCTGGATGCCAGTCTCTGCGTCGTAGCGCAAGGAAGCGTCGCTTGGTTCGGTGCCGTCGGTGGTGTAGTAGATGGCTGCATCCTCGGTTGGCACATCGAGCTTCACGATTCTTCCGTTATAGGAAGCCTCCTTCACAGGCTCGCAGGCGAAATAGTCAGGCACATAGGTCATCACCTCCGAACTGTTGAAGCCCTCTGCCGTTACCATCGCCTTCACTGGGCGGTTGTCGGTCAGCGTCAATGCATCGGTATAGATGGTAGAGCTGCTGGTTGGGGTAGAACCGCCAATCTCATAATGAATCACGGCTCCCGCCATGTTGCTGCTGATGGTAAGCTTGCCATCGGCGAAGGTGCAGGTAGGCTCGGATGCCTTGAAGTAATCCACCGTATAACTGTTTACCACGGAAACCAGCAGTCCGTCCTTCACGGCAATCGCCTTGTAGGTGGCGTTGCGGTTGAGGCTGATAGGACCCGTATATTTCTGGCTATTCACGGTAGGCGTCGTGCCGTCGCTGGTGTAGTAAATCTCCGCCCCCTCTGTTTCCGAAGCGATGGTCAGCAGGTTGTTGGATACGTTGAAGGTAGGAACCTTGCAGACGTATGGACTGAAGATGGCTACATCCGAAGTGTTGAAGTCCTTGGCAAAGGCGATAGCCTTCACAGTCATGTTCTCCGTCACCTCGATAGGTTCGGTATAGATAGGAGAAGACTCCGAAGGTTCCTTGTCCTCGCCAATCTCATAGTGGATAACCGCACCTGGGGTGCTGCACGAAATCACCAGTTTATCATCTACGATGCTCATCACCGGAGCTGCTGCCTGCATGTCGCTGATTACGAAGGTAGCCGTGGCAGAAGTGATATGCCCGTCCATCGCTGTCAGTGCCTTGATGGTTCCATTGTGCTGGATATCAATCGCCTTGTCATACTTCTGGCTCTGGGTGGTAGGCTCCGTTCCGTCTGTGGTGTAGTAGATGCTGGCACCCGCTGTGGCGGTAGAAAGCTCCAGCTTGTTGCCGGTGCGCTTGAAGGTTGGCACGGCACAGATCAGGTTATCCACATTCAGTTGATAAGTGGTAACCGGCGAGTCGTGGTAATCGTTGCGCAGGGCTATCGCCTTCACGGTGCAGTTCTTCATCAGCTCCACCGGACCGGTGTAGAGATTGCTCTTGCTGGTAGGCTCGGTGCCGTCCAGCGTATAGTAAATCTTGGCATCGGCGGTAGGGGTGGTGATGTTGATGTGCAGATTGCTGTAGCTGATGGTTGGCGCTGCCACGGCATAGCTGTCTATCTGATAGGTGGCGATATAGGAGTCGGCACAGTCCTTGCCGATGGCTATCGCCTTGACGGTGGCGTTGTGGTCGAGCTTGAATGCCTCCTTGTAGAGTCGGCTCTGGGCATTAGGCTCTGTTCCGTCGAGGGTATAGTATACCTTGGCATCGGCATCGGTGCAGGAGATGCTCAGCATCTCGTCCTTGTAGTTGATGACTGGCGTAGGCATCGCATTCTGCTTGTCAGAGAGGCGCAGACTGGTATTGCTGCCCAGGTTGTAAACCACGGCGTAGTAGGTGCCCGTATTGAAATAGGTGGCCTTGCCCTGCTGGGTATCTGTTTCGCTGAAGCGCTGCATTTCGGTTCCGTCCTCGTTGTAGAGGGCTATCCTGCTCGCCTTGGAAGATACCAGATAGTAGGTGTTCGCCTTGTCGATGGTGAACTTCACGGCATGGAAGTCGCCCCTGCCTATCTTGTCGAGACTGATGCTGCTGTATGGCTTCAGCTCCACCGCCTGCCTGTTGATGTTGTCGGCAATCACGGTATCCTTGTGCAGGATGTTGCTCCACTGGCGGTTGCTTCCCTGAAACTGCATGCTGAAGTTGAGCTCGCTTTCTCGGCTCATCTTCACGGTGCTGCTAGCCTTGTCGATGGAGAACTTTCCGTCTTCCACCTTGGCAAACTCGGTAGGGGCAGGGATGTCGAAGAGGGTGTTGGTGAAGCTGATTTCCTTCAGGTTGTCAAGCTTCACGTTTGTCACCGACTCGTTGAATCCGTATTTATATCCGATGAGGCTTGCCTCTGCCTCCGGAGTCGTGTCTGGCTTTTCCGATGGGGCGATGTAGAACTTGTAGCTGTAGTATTTGTAGCTGCAGTCCTTCGCCTTCATGCGGATGTTGAGTGTATGGAGTCCCGGTGCATAGCCTGCGATGTCTATCTCGTTAGAGAGATTGCCTGTAGCCGTCTGGGCAGTCTTGGCGTTCTGGATGTCGTTGTCAATCCAGTAGGTATAGTTGCCCTGCAGGGTGTCGGCTGTCGCAGCTTGCGTCATGCATCCGAGGAGTGCTGTTGTAAATAATGTCTTCCACATAATCTTTTATTTTGCGGTTACTTTTGCGTTCACTTTTACTTTGGTCTTGGTGTCGTCCCAGTTTACCGATGCATTGGTTATCTGCGGACGGTTGGTTGGGGCAAGCAGGGTGGCTGCATCGCTGATGTTGCTCGGAATGCTGCCGCCGAAGATGCCCACCACGGTGCCGTCGGTGCCCAGGTAACTGCTGGCTGCCAGTTGCTCTCTAGTGAACTTGCAGGTAAACGGAATCGTAGTTCCCAAAAGTGGCTCTTTGATGAGGATGCAGTCCTGCAGGGCATACACCTGGTCGGTGGTGTTGTAGAGCGAATTGGTTACCACGCTGGTTCCGTTGCCCGGGTTGCCGTTGAAGTCGGTGTTGCTGATGCTTCCGATGATGGAGTTGGTAATCAGCGAGTTGTCGGCTCCACAGAGGTTCTTGATGTAGCAGTGGTTGGCACGGACGTTGTCGCAGTCGCCCAGGTTGATAAGCTCACTGTTGTAGAAGGATGCCTTGGCTGGTGTGCGCAGGGAAGTCATGTAGGATACCAGGCATCGGCGGCATTCGATGTCTACTGCGGCGATATCGGCACGGCTGGTTCTGAATTCCAGGATGCGGCTCTTCTGCAGGGTGAGCTTCACGGGATGGGCGAGGGTATAGTAGGTGCCGTCTTCCATCTCGTTGTAGAACTCGATGCGCAGTCCGTTGCTGGAGGTGGCATTGAGGTTCTCCAGGTTCACTTTTAGCGAATCCTTGCCCGGAGACTTGATTTCGATGCAGTCGCTGCTGTTCTGGCAGTTGATGTAGGATGCATCGGCACCGATGATGGAGATGCTTTTGCTGATGGTAAACTTGCTGGCGTAGTTGCCGTTAGCCAGCAGCAGGGTGTCGCCTTCGGCAGCCTGTTCGATGGCCTTTGCCATCTCGCCCGGCGCAAAGGAGCGGGCGATGACGCCCTGGTGCTGCAGGAAGATTCTGCCCTCGTCGGCTGTTGTGGCTGCATGGCTTACTGTAGCTGTCAGCATCATGCCACAGATGCAGAGGAATTTATAGAGTCTGTTCATCATTTTATGTCGAGATTAAACATGAGTTTATGATTGGAACTGTTGATGTCGAGCACCGGATTCTGAAGCTGGGGTGCTTCGAGGGTGAGCGAATAAGGAGTGGTTCCTCCCAGGGCACCCATCACCGTGTTGTCGTTTCCGATGCATCCCTTCGAGGTCAGCGTCTCGGTGGTCCAGCGGCAGGCGCCGGTGGTATCGAGAATCTCATCGTTCGAGAGCAGGGCGAAACTGTCGGTCTGCTTGCAGATCTTAAACGGATTGTAGGCTTCCGATGTCTTGCGGATCAGCACGTTGGTCAGGGTTACGGCTGGGTCGAAATAGCGGGTCTCTCCTTCCACCGCCTTCAGGTGGTCGATGATGGAGTTGCTGATGTCGCCCTTGAAACTGTTCATGTATTCGTCGCCGTCGTCGCCGCTTCCTCCCAGTTCGTAGATGTTGCAGTGGTTCAGACTGATGTGCAGGTTGTCGGAATCAACGATGCCGAAGTTGCAGCTGTTGATGAGACAGTTTTCAGCACGGAAAGCCTTCAGTTCTGTGCTCCATCCGTTGATGCTCAGGTTCAGCTTGCAGGATTTCAGCTGTGTATCGTCGATGCTGGCATTGATGCTGAGCAGCACATAGCTCTTCTGGATATCCAGTTTGGCGAGACTTTGTCCGATGGCAAGGTTCGACTTGATGCCGTAGAGATGGCATTCCTTCCTGGCATCCGTGATTTCGATGGCGAGTGCACCGATGTAGGTATCTTCTCCTTCGCCCACGATGCAGACGCTCTTGCTGATGGTGATCGGTTTGGCACCGTAGTAGATTTCCTTGCCGTTGCTCATCGCCTGGAAACCGTAGTTGCCGTTGGTGAGGAAGAGGGTGTCGCCATCTACACTTGCCTCCACCGCCTCTTTCAGTTTGTCGGCGGCAAAGAGGTTCACGGCTCCCTTGTGGTGCAGGAAGATGCGCTCGTTGCCTGTTGGCTTGCCCGGCATGTTGGCTGCATGAAGCTGACTTCCCGAAAACTGGAAGCTGCAGAGCTGGATGCCCAGCAGACAGGCTATCATGAATAATACATATCTATTTTTCATATTTCTGTTTCTTTCGTTAGATGATTTATATCTCTGGAGTCTCATGGTCGCCCTCGCTTGGTGTCTGACCCTCGGTCTTGAAGGTGGTCACTGGGCTGTATTCGATGCCGAGCGGACCGCGGGTATAGAAGCGGAGATAATAGGTGGTAGCCGACTTCAGGTTGCTCAGCTTGGTAGCGATGCTTCCCTGGCTTGCCGGTGCCGTACCCACCTTGACGCTCAGGGTGTTGCGGTCGTCCTCGCTGATGACAGGCTCCTTGTTTACATAAGAGTAAACCACGCCGTATTCCTGCACCTCGAACATCGCCGAGAAACTGCTGGCCACGGTGGCCTCATATCGGGTGATGCCGCTCTTCTGCACCTTGCCGAAGGTTGTGGCATCTGCAGCCACCTGGTTCACGGTGATGATTTCCTTGCCCTCCTTGCCATAGTTCACCACGATGGTAGCCTGGCGAGGCTGCAGACTCTTGTTGTCGTCCAGGGTCAGGGTGAAGGTTCCGTTCTCTGTGCCGCCGGTAGCGCTCAGGTGAATCCATTCAGCCTCAGTCTCCACGCTCCAGGTGGTGTTGGCAGTTACCTTGATTTCCTGACTGGCATTCTTGGCAGCAAGACTCACCTCGTTGGCAGAGAGGGTAGCCTTGGCAGCCGCCTGGTTCAGGGTCACCGTCTTCTTCTCTGTTCCGTAAGTCAGGGTGATGATGGCCTGGCGTTCCTCCAGCGAGGTATTGTCGTCCAGGGTCACGGTGAAGGATCCGTTGGCAGTGCCGCTGCTTGCGCTCACGTGTGCCCAGGTAACATCCGAGCTTACGCCCCATGCCGTGTTGGCAGTAACCTGAATCTCTTGCGATGCATTGCGGGCAGGCAAGTCTACCCTCGAAGGTGAAACCGTTACATTGAAGTCAATCTTCGTAGAAGCATAGACATCCTCTTCCTCCTTCTCGGTGCACGACTGCATGGTGCCAGCCAGAGCCATCAGGATGGCGAATGCCATGCTCTTGCTATATAGTAGTTTCTTCATATATACCTATTTTTAATATATTAAGTTTAGAAATTCACGAGGATGCCGGCATGGGCATAGAAACCGCCTTCGGCAAATCCGCCCACATCAGTCACCGATTTATAGGTGTCGCTCTTCTTGTTTGGGATGGCATACTCCGGATTGAGGAGGATGCAGAGATGAGACACGGGGGCGATGAGCAGTTTGGCACCGATGGTGAAGGATCCGCACGAGGTGCCGTCGGCATATTTGCCGTCGCTCTTGAGCATCTGGGTGAGATAGCCTATCTGCGGAGTGATGCCCACACGCATGCTCAATGGGAACTGGTAACCCAGTTTCACGGCGAAGCTGTTGAGTTTATAGGTGTCTATCTCCTGCTGCACGTTGGTTTCCTTGGAATACCAGTAAACCTCGTCGCTGCTTCCCAGCCCCATGGTGTAGGAAGCCTGAAGGTCGAAGTTGGAGATGTTGAGACCGATGGTTCCCGTTACGCCCATCGTGCTTCCGCCGTAGGTGAAGGCAACGCCGGCGTAGATGCCCGTCTTCTTCAGATAGGTGATTGGCTTGAGCTTGATGGTATCGTTGATTTCGGCATCACGCAATACGTTGTAGGTCTTGGTGAGCGGACGGTAGCCTTCGTGTCTGTAGGTGATTTCGTTGGTTCCGATAGGCAGTTTGGCGAAACCGTTCTCCGAGAGAAGCTTGATGTCGTTGTAGATACCCACCACCTTCGGACTGCTTACCACGAAGAGGGAACCGGTGTATGGGATAGGGGCTTTCACCTCGATGGTCTTGTCTTTCTTGGCTTCCACCTCGAAGGATGTGGTCTGGTTCTCGCAGTTCTTCTTGCGGGTTTCCACCACGTAGGTGCCGTATTTCAGGCGCTGGTACCAGGAACCCGTTCCCACCTTCTTGCCGTCGAAGTAGATGTCGGCACCGTTGGCTACGGTCAGGTTCACGGTTCCGTAGAGCAGGTCTTCATCCTGCATCTGCAGCTTCAATGATTTCGGACTTTCTTTAGTGATGTTCACGTTGCTGTCATAGTACATGTTGCCGTTTCGGGCTGTGATGTGGTGGATGCCGTAAGAGAGGTAGACGGTCTGTGGGGTCTTTCCTATCTTCTCATCGTCCACGGTGATGGTAGCACCAGCCACCGAAGCTTCCAGGGCAACATCCATACCTTCCAGGGTAAGCTTCATGGTGTAGGTTCTTGCTGCCTTGATTTCCGATGGGTAGTAATACTCGCAGGCACCGTACTTAGGATGTCGGATGGTAATCTTCTGTGCACGCTCCGGCACATAAACCCACCATTGTCCCGTCTTGTGCTGGGTGGTTACGATACCATAACTTCCGCCGTCGAAGGCGAGGTTGTCAAGATTGGTCTCAATCTTGAGCAGGGCTGCCGTCCTGCCGTTGTTGTCTTTCTTTTGTGTGCCCTTGAGGTTGGCTGTCTGGTCATACTGGTCATACTTGAAGTTTCTGATCACCAGGTTGTTCTGTGCCGACACAGCTATCGCCGCAAAAGCCAGGATACAAAAGAGTAAAAGTTTTCTCTTCATATTATCAAGTTTAGTTTATTATCATTTGCAGAAAATTCACCGCCAGGTTACCTGGCGATGAATTTCTTGTGGTTCCTGATATAGACCTTGCCCTTCTGGAGCTGGGCAGCGCTCGTTCCGTCCAACTGGTAGATGCGGTTGGAGCAGGCTGATGGGCTTAGGGTAACTTCATCGATTCCACTGCTGTTGTCTACGTTGCCCTGTCCCGTTCCGCCCGGGTCACTCGGACTGTTCGGACTGTATACGATGTGTGCCCTGAGCGTAACGTTCTGCTTAGGCATCTCGTATTGAAAGTCCTGGTCTGTGCTGATCAGCTCATCTCCCAGGTACCATCCCTTGAAGATGTACCCCGAACTGAGATATGCCGACAGCCAGACGAAGCTTCCCGCTTCCACCTTTTCGCCGCTGGTGCGGTTGAAGGAGCAGTTGCCCTCATCGTCTGTGGTCAGATAGAGGC
>OIXY01000255.1_pt1 | contig 14014 bp, 10 predicted proteins | sample 1588051 | NCBI WGS metagenome assembly OIXY01 (sample SAMN03283247) | human gut metagenome | biome: human-associated habitat; material: feces | host: Homo sapiens | place: Peru | collected 2012 | reverse complement strand
AAATATGCGTGCAAAGATACAAAATCAAATCGAATACACTATAAAAAGTCCGTAAACTTTTGAGTATTAATAACTTATTTAATAATCGTCTCGTTTTAACGGGACACTAGTGCCAACTTATATAAATTTTGTAGCGCAAACTCTGAATTTTCATAAATTGTAGGCATTTTTTTCGTTTTCTTTTCGAAACCTCTCTCCAACAACTTCTGCAGTTCATCATCAAAAGTAGGATTACTATTCTTTAAGTCCATGAACCGTAATTCTCCAGAAATATAATCATTCAAGAATGTACTCAATTTACATTTCTCTTCACCAGGAAATAAAACAGAACATTTTCGATTGAGATTATCCATCCATTCAGAATGCTCTTCATTCAATTTCCCAATTACCACTTGCTTATTACTCTCCTCATCAAGTTTGTCCCATTTCTGTATCAAATCTATCGTAATATCATCTCTACTATCTACAGATAAGACACTATCAAAAACGTCTTCGTCGTTCCATAAGAAATCACTATATGCTGCAGTTTTGTCACGTATTTCGGTAAGATACCCCAACATATAATATCGAGAATGTCTATATAAAAAGATGCCAGCTCCAGAACAGCCACTACTAAGCTCTTCACCTGTACATAGTTGACCATCAATTTGTAAATCTTTAAGATGTAAGCAATGTTCACCGACCTTTGCCACAGTAAAAAATCTACCTTTTGAAGCAACTTTTGTATAACCAACAAACAAGAATGTTCCATTAGATATTATCATTCTTGCACGTTTGACTTTATTTACATAGTCAAAACCATCTTCTATTTTCCCAATCTCCAACACAGCATAATCCTTTTCTCCATTGTCACAGATTACAATTTTCTGTACAGGAAGCAGTGTTTCTTTTGAATCCGAATACTGCATGATAGAAATCTCCTGTTCATCATATAGCACATAATCTTCATCAGTCTTATAACAAATACAATGACCAGCAGTTAACACATAAAAATGTCCATCATCCACAACAACAGTTCCCGACCCAATAGTTTCATGGCCAGAATCATCCTTACAAACAACTTTTACTGCAAAATGCTGCATTTCGGGGAAATTCCATTCTTCTCTCATAACTCTAAACTGTTTACATTATCATGAATCTCAATATTATACTTGGTAATTTCATCCTTATGAATCAAATCACCAACTCGACTCTGTATCTTGCTCAAAGGATAATTGAAATACAAATGTCTTTTCACTGCTAGGTTTCTGCATGGATGACATAACAGCTTGGCTATAGTTTCCCTATCTGGATGGTAAGATTTTCCATATCCACCATCAGTAGATATAATAAACTTCTCACAACTTATCAAATCAAGCAGTTCTACACTTATATTATTCCGACTTCCATGATGGGAAACCTTCATACAGTCTAAACATAAAGGATTTTGTGAGGAATACCCTTGACGTTTCAGATAGTTAACTATATTATCCGCCCTAGCATCCCCCGACATCAATATCTTTTTCCCATCGCATTCCAAGATAAACGCTATAGAAGATTTATTTATCAAATCTTTATTAGTTGCAACCTTAGGAGTCTCTCTTAAAGCTAATTCTTCAAATGGGATTTGCAGATTTGCAACAATTCTATTTTGTGAAACTTTCACTGTTTGAGATTCGATACGCTTATTCACAACATTCTCATACTCATCCTTATTTCGCTTCAAATCATCTTTAGTAGGAGATACAACATGAATACTGCAGAAATTAAGATTTTGTTCCTTTCCCTCATGTATGTTTTCAGTCCATTTCAATCCCTCTATCCTTTTCAAAACGGAAGCAAAATTATTAGCTTCAGAATAGGACACCCTAGTATTTGTGGAAGGAGCAACTATGCTGTGCCCACAATTACACCAAATCTCATCTACGGGAAATGGTCTATCGGAGATACGTGAGTCAACATACCTATAAAGTCCATCAATATGGTCATGGTCGAAATGAGAAAGAACCATCAGGTCTATATGCCCAAGTGTACGCAATCTGCGTGTTATTTGTAAAGATGTAGTTTTTGGGCCACCATCAACGACAACAGTTCCTTCTTTACCTTGGTCTTGGCAATGCAGAATAAATGCATCCCCATAAGAAGCTTTAAGAATTTCAATCAATAAAGACATAATCGAAAAATTATTTAATACGCATACCTCAGTCATCCGAATCTCTTCACAATCTTCATTCTCCTTATGAACTCGGATGCCAGGAAGATGTTTCAACAGATTAAAAGCAAGAAGAAGTTCATCAGAATATATTAACCAAACAATTTTACTTAATTACATTAGGATATTCCAATATCTGAGTATGCAATAAATCCAAGAACATGAGCCTGGTATAAACCGGAGAAGTTTCCGGGAAATGCTGTTCTGCTCTTTCTAATTCTTCTGTGGCATATAGATACTTAAACTTGTTGCGCTCATAAAAGCTAAGAACTTTTGGCTGATTATACGCATCAACAACCAAGAATCTACATCCTGTTTTGTTATCCTCCTGTACAAACCACGTCTTGATAAAGTTCATCACTTGTTGACCAACTAAGAAATTTCGTCCTTGATATTTCTTATTAACCCCTAGTCTTCCCAATAATACGGCAGGATAAGTACGAAGATGTTTTTGACCAGGTATAGTTCGTTGAACCTTATTAGCAGAAGGCTTTGGAATAAAAGTTGTCTTTACACTATCATTTGATACAGTAAAGAATGCAACGATTTCAGAGAACTCACCTTCATTGTTGACAAAGCAATAAGTCTTACCAAGTCGCTCTTGAGCATACAACAAGGCATTGTGATGAAAGAAGTCTTCCAAGTCTTTATCTCCTTCTGTTTCACCACAACAAAAAGGCAAAGATGCAAGTTCTGCAGTCAAAGGCATGAAGTCGCATCTTTCCATAATATCAAATTGATAATTATTCACCAGCCAATTTAATTAAAGAGGAAGTTTAATCTTTACATTTTTTGAGCGTTCCATCATACGACGGATTGCATCTTGTGCTCCTTCAGGAATCACAGTTGTGGCAGTATTTCTACTACTCTCTGCAATCTCTATAAAGCGCTCTGCAACATCACCTGTCAATACAGGAATTGTTTTAATAGCTATTGCCATAATCCTATCTCCTATTATTTAGTTTATATAACTTGCCGCCAAAGTTACGCTTTTTTCTCGAAACCACCAAGAGAATCACAAGAAATCTGCAAGTTATCAGTGAATTACCACAAAACCAGCACTTCAATAATCCTATCCACCTTTAGCAAGGCGGTCCCAGCCCGCATAACATGGCGCAGACCGCTTTGGTCCGCCAACCTTATAGGGGTCACAGGGACAGGTACCTCTGACCCACTTATTTATATTTCAGTATTCTGGGTACTTTTCAAATTCTCCATCATCACAATAGGAATAATAGAGTTCGTCCAGAGGAGAATCTTCACTCACAACTCCTGTCTGTAATTTTTGTTCGTTTGCTTTGCTTGTAGCGCGCTGCACAACGGAATAAGGTACACCGGTGAGACGCGAAAGCGTTCGGGGGCCTACACCTTGTTCATGTACCATATAAAGGTAATGCTTCTGTTTCGGACGTTCTAAGGCTTGAAACTCGGTAGCGTTAGTGGCTCCACTGAAAGTTGAAAGAAGTTGCCAGACTTCTTCATCGGAAAACCCAGTCCGCTTCGATTTTACATATATATCAAGAAACTCTTGATCTTCCTCATCAGAAAGCAGATCGCCTACGAGACATTGAAGTTCGCGTAGCGGTATGCGTCTTAGCACGGCGTCTATAGAGGTGAAAGGATGCTGAAGTATGGAATTGTATTCCAACCAACTGCTCCAACGATAGTCCTTGAGGTCAGTTACGAGATGTGGCTTCAGCGGGTTCTGATGAATATAGCGGAAAAGCTTTAGAAAACAATCCCAGTCGTTGACTGGTTGGCTTTTGAAGCGCTCCTGAAAGAGATGTCCTATACGGCCATACTTGTGATTGTAATAGTAAACGTATGACGACGAAATACGCTTCATCACATCACCTATGCTTTCATTATGTTCCTTGAGAAGGAGATGAACATGGTTACCCATAAGGCACCATGCATATATGTAGCAGTGACGTTCTGCAGGTTCGTTTGGTTCTTCGTCGATTTGCGAGGGACGGGTACTGACTGCAATTCCGCATTGACGACGGAGAATGCGAACAAAATGTGCATAGTCTTCGTCACACTCAAATATCTGCTGTTTGTTCACTCCTCGAAGTATGGCATGATATACTCCAGTTCCCGATTCTGTTCGCGCCTGCCTTGACATACGATGTATAATGAATTAATCAGATTATTAATGATGAAGTGGGTCAGCGGTACCTGTCCCTATGACCCTCTATGACCCTCATCCTGCACGCCAGATTTCTTCATTGAACTTTTCCTAAATAGCACGAACGCATCCATCACTAACATTATGACAAAAGTCAATGCAATAATGAACTGTGTAGAGCAGATGTTAAATCCACTATTCCAGAATGGCATCATCGCAACAGCATTTTCGAATAAGCCAACCACCATGGCAGATATAGTTTTTTGCGTATCCATATAACATAGGGCACAACCGTCACAAGGCATGCAATGCCCTCTGTAATCAGCAGCTTACAGCAAATTGCATCAGCGTAGCCCAAGAAGGGACACGCCTCCCCTATCTCTGGCATCCAAAACACTAGAAGCAAGAAAAAAATATTACCAAAGTCTTTTTCATAACAATTAAACTCTTAATCCCCTTCCGGATTCAATGCCCACTGATGGCTGGGCAGTCTGCCAGGAAGCAAAAAGTTCTCCTCCATCTTTTGTGTCTGCCGTCCGTAATATTTCAGGTGCTCAATTTCAAGCGTTGCCCAATTGTTTACGTCTGGGTTGTTGTGCTTGGTCAGAGGCTCAATCAACGATGCTCTGTCGTTGTATGTCGATGCAGGCCCAGCGAACGTGCCGAGTTTGTCACTCAGGGCTGTCCGTACCATTTTCTGACTGCCATAGTTGTCAAGCAGAGCCATCACTGGCTCCGACAAACCATCTCCATCAATCAATGGAGCCAACGCCATCAGCCTGTAAGGGGCAACGTCGGGGTGGTTCTTACACCAGTCCATCAACACAGGCATATTCTCCTTCTTGAAAATCAAGCCTGGGAATGGATTATGAAGCGAGGAAAAGCCAAAAGCGAAATAAAACTTTACAAAGTTATCAGCATCATCCTCTGTTGACATCAGACCAGCCATCTCCCGCCATGTGATGTCGAAATAGTTCTCAAAAAGCCGCTGCAGTACGGTTTCCACCTCATATCTCAACGTCGTGGAGTCCGAGTTTACAATATAAGAGAATACGCCCTTTGCCATTGCTCCAGCAAGACCGTCTCGTTTGCCCTTTGTCAACAATGCTCCAAGGATGTGGGAGTACTGCGGATTGGTGATAAGTTCCGGCACCTTGTCTGCCCGCTTTGCTATCTCACTCTCCATCAGTGCATCCATCTTGTCGTTATTGTGCTGACTGCTCAAATATTGCGACATCGCCATGTGCAGACCTATCTCGAATCCGTCTGGTAGCTGCATCACGCGTGCCAACAGGTCAACTCCTTCTGGCGTTGACTGTCTGTCTATACGCACATAGCTCCAATAACTTACGAACCCTCCCGCTTCAACTTTCTTCTGGGCCACCAACTCAAAGAGCTTATCTACATACGGATGTGTGAAGCCATAATTCCTTATAGCTACAAGGGAGAAAAGCAACCACTCTTTCTCTTTTGCCTCAATGATAGAAACTATCTGCGCAAACACCTCTTCCGTCACATCCTTCACGTAATAGACGAAGATGCTGCTCGTTCTCCCCTCCATCAGGTCTATCGAGTCGGAGGCAAATTGCAGCTGCTCTTCTGGAGTGCTCAAAGCCACCAACTTCATCGGGAATGCGTATGCGAGGAAGGTCTGGCTGTCATATATGTCTTTCAGCAACTCTTTGCTATATAGCTTCTGATTAACCAGGTCATCTGCCAAGGCCTCATACTTCCCATCCACTATCTTCTGTCGCTCAAAGTCAGCCATCCCCAAGTAGTCATTCTTCTCAAAACTTTCCACAGCGGCAAAGCGTGATACGAAATCTGTCTTTGTCAGCTTTTGGATAAGTGCCTCTATCCGCTGCTTGTTTTGAGCGGTTCTCAGTTTTTCTGGGTCTCGCCTTGCAAAATGCAGCACCTTCAACATATCATCCCAATCATAGTTCAGCGAGGCAGCAACCTTTTCCACCCGTGGCATCACAGCGTCGAACGACCCGAAAGCGTTCAGCGACCTGAAGTTGGAAACCAGCATTCCGATACTCTCATCCTTATACTCTGTGTTGCCGTCTATCTCTTGTTGCAGCAAGTCAAGACATCCGTTGATGTAGTCATCAATCTCTTGGTCGGACTGAGGCTCGTAGTAGCCATATACCTGAGTACCCACTTTCTGTTTGCCTCCAAAGTGGATAAAGTTTGCTGTGCTCAACGCTCTGCCAAGGGCCTTCATCACCACAGGCTTCTCTTCCTGACTCTTTATCTCTCTTTGCAGGAATGCAAGTCTCTTTGCAAGCGGCACGGATGTTGAGGGCAACCTGACAGGAAAGAGCGCCACAAACTCACCCGTTGCGTTGTTCGATATAAACTCGTTTTCAGCGCAACTCAACCGCAGGAGCAACTTTGCGGCTTTTTGGAACGTCTCTGGCTTATAGCAGAGTTTCTCCAATGTCCATACCAGCTCCCTGCGTCCATCCCTTATCTCCTTCAATTCGTCTATGCTCAGACCACCAAGGCTCGTATATAGGCTGTCGGCGACAGCCTCTGGCACCACCTCTATCAGCGAGCGATATATCTTGGAACCCACCTCTGTATTGATAAAATCCCTGAATGTCAGCAGCCTGTTCGGTTGTAGCAACTCCTTCAGCAAGTCTATCACCCTGCTGTTGTTGTCCATGTCGCGCACCTTTTCAAAGAAGGGCGGAACCAGATTAACGGCCATGCCCACTTGCCCGAGGGTTATAATGACTTGCTCCAGCTGCTGTGCCGTACACTTGTCAAACCATTCCATTGCCAGCATCTTTGAAATGGCAGGTGAGCGGAAGCGGACAAACACACCTACACGTTGCATCAGGCCACGGTCAAGATATTTCTTGATAAGTGTGTCGAACTTGTTCACCAAGACGGTATCATCCCCATTCAGCCCTGTAATATTCTTGTTCTTCGCTATTGCCTCTATCTCCTTGTGGGCATCGCCATCGTAACCGATATTCGAGAACAAAGAAAGCGTCTCTGCTATGACGCGCTCTTCACTACCTTCTGCTGCCGACAGCATATTGGCCATGAGCTTTCGGTCATCGAAGTCTCTCAGGTCGCCCGTCTCTTTGAGACCCTTTATCGCCTGAACAGCAAACAGCGGATTGCCACAGGCATTGTCTTTTATCCTCGCGCTTACCTCGTCATTCTGACCGTAAAACTTGGCTATAATACCGTCAACCACTTCCTCGTAAGCATCATTAAACAACACATATTCGCATCCGTTGCTCGGTGCTACTGTCTCATCACTGATGGCATACAGCCGGTTCTGTGCGTTCTTCCTGCCGTACAGAGTCTTGAGTTTAGCGAACAAGCCCTCATTACAATTGTCGAGTATCAGTATGGTATTTCCATATTTCTCATAGATTCTGGTCGTGGTGTCTATGACGTACTGTTCCGCTGCCAGCAGACAGTCACAATAGAGTTTTGGTGTTTCTTCTGTCTCCTTCAGCACCGTTTCCATCACCAGCCTCGTCTTTCCTACGCCATTCAATCCCAACACCCTCAAAAGTCCTTTGTTGTCGGAAATGGCTTTTTCCATGTCCTTCAGATTGCCCTTGAAGATAAACTTTCCCTCAAACTGCATTTCCTTGATGGCATCCTCGCACCGCTCGTAGGGCAACAATTCTTTATGGATATGTTCCAGTGCAGCCTTGGCAGACTTTTTCAGAGCTGTCTTTAAGTTCTCTGTCAACTCCCTCCTCACCTTTTCTGCTTTCGGTCCATCATTGGCTTCCAAATGAAACGTGATGGGTCTGCGCTTGTGCCGAATATCTATTGGTCGCAGATAGTCGTTCTCAGACACATCGCCAAACACCGTGTTGGCCACCTGTATCACCTGCCCGTAGTCCAGATGTCCGTCAGCTCTGCCCAACTCATACATCACATTCTCGTTGGGACGTTCTCTAAGTTCTGGCTTCCTGTTCGCCCACCGCTGCACCTTGTTGAAGTGCTTGTCAACGGAAATGTCAGCTATGAAGATATGGCACTCATCATTTCTCCTCAGACAGGTCGCTATCATGTCAGGAGTGCCAGGTTCGCCACCAGTACCCTGTTGCACTCTGAAGGTGATACCCTTCAGAGTGCCCTTGTTTTCTATAGCTATCACCGCTTTCTGAATACATTCCAAGATAAACTCCTTGTTGTTGAGTTTATCAGTTTTCGACGATGTCTGCCAAGAAAAAAATATACGTAATTCCATTTTCATAACCCTAAATCTTGAAACACAGGGACAGGTTTCTGTTGCATCACATACGAAATATCATACTTTTTCCGATTCCGGTCAATCTCTCCAATTGGCGAAATGATGCTCTCATACCCTTCAATTCAATCAAAACCGACCGTTTTGTTTCTTTAGGCAATTGCTGAAAGGCACTGCTATTCATTACGCCAGTCTTTTCTTTAATCAGTAACATTACCTGATTATCCGAAGGACGGCCTTTCGATGTATCTTCTATATCAAGGCATGCAACATCATCAGACAAAGGAATATTCACAAGGTCATTCAGTTTATTATATGAATAGTCCTCATGCTCCTCAAAAATGTTTTGATGATTTATACCACGCATCATCACGTGATAGATTCCCGTTCCTGAAGGTTGTCTGGATTGCCTTGCCATTAACTCGATATTACGTATTCCATTTTATCTGAAACAGAAACCTGTCCCTGTTTCTTTATAATCTAATCTTGATATCTATAACCATTTTACTGCAAGAAATCTTTAAAATCATAGTCTTCTTCTGCCAACATTCTTAAATGTTCCTCCACCGAAACTTTTACCAGCCCCTTTTCCACCAGTTTCTTCTTAACCTGATACAAGGACCTACGTATGGCAAACATAACACTATTACGCTTCTTTTGAAATGCGGTAAGTTCATAGGTGCGTATTTTGTGCCTAATCTTACCTTTTTCGTCCATCCAAGCATATCCACCTACTTGTATACTTGGCCAATAAGTTCCTTCTGGTTTATACGTCCGTTCCATCAGTATGGGCCATACAAGACTCTTACCCGTCTCATGCAAATACTGTAGCAGCAAATCTTTTCTGACAAACAACCCTGCATGACCACCATAAACCCAAAAACTATCATAGCATGCCACCGAGCCGTCTGGAGCAAGCCACACACCATCAGCAACGGAGAATCTCAGATTAAGCTCATCAAACAAGAAGGGTGATGGCAATATCATTTCACGTGAGCTGCCCACAGAATAGTCCGCATCCGAACTGATGTCATATAGCAAGTAAGATGGTTGTACCTTAAACGATGTGCTACTACTTCCTGTTTCATATTCTCTATTGATATAGTCTTGACCCTCTATTTGGGTCTTGTAGCTATCCGCCCAATAATACTCTCGGTAATAACTATAGCTTGCTTCATGATTTTCAGTACCGCTACGACCACCCAAGCCGTCTCTGTCTATTAGAGAACACATCCCTTCCCGATGAATACTATCTACAAAAAATGATTGTGCGAAAGCCCACAATTCTCTCTCCGTTGGATATTTATCTTCTTCCGAAAGCGATGAAATTGAATAGTATGCATACAGGCATATCCACTCTCTATTATCATCCCCTTTATAAATTAAATAATCTTTAAGGGATGGAATCTTCTTCCAATCCAACATCCATTTCCGATTGTCACCTCCTGATATATCATACTCTGGAACCTTGTAAGCAGGGATGCTAGTCGTAAAGTCCCTCACATCAGGATTCATCATAATGGTAGGGTCAAACCGTCGCAAATGGTAAATCGTGGGTGACTTCCAATCCCTGTCGAGTGGTTCTCCAAAATGGTTGTCTTCCAGAATAGCGGCTATTTTGTACAGTACAATCCATTCATATTTCTTTCCTATTCGCTCTATCTTATTTCCATGCCGCTCCCAACTGGCGTGTTGACCATCAAATACTTTAAATAATTGCGCATCATACCCAAAGTCCTCAAAAATCGTTTTTATTCCATAATTGGATATTTCCTCTATATCGTCTTTCCAATTATCCAATGCACTTTGAAAAACATAGCGGCCAAAATCTCCATACATTCCCCTGCTGCTATATTCGGTACACATCGAGTCAAGAATATTGTTCTGAGCCGTTATAAGCTGTGTGTCACCATCTTTATCGAATGGTAGTTTGTATTTTAGTATTTCTTCCGTCTCAACATACACATTCTTCTTCGTCTTGCAGTAAGGAGGGCACACTTTCTCGCTATCATATTTTAATGCACATCCTATGGAAACAGCATAATCCACAATACACTTGGCGAAGTCTCTTGTCAGTATATCCTCTGGAGGATTGCCGGCTTTAAAAGTTTCGTCGTAAATCAATTGTGCGATTTTCTCTACATACATTCCGCTGGCATTACCTGTGCAACACCCAAAAACAACTGCATATACCCGTTCTACAATATAGGGGTCATCAACCTTTACAAAGGTACTGATAAAATCAAGTATCAACTCCTGCTCATTCTTCAAAATATTGATGAGGGCTCTGCTTGACTTATCGCGTAGTTCAATATATGTGGTAGATAACGTCCATGCCAACAGATGAACAATATTCCTTAGACAGCCCTTCTCTATGCTGCCGATAATTGATGGCGAAGCAGACCAACCCCATTTGGCCAAAGCCATCAAAGGATTGTAAAGTTCTGTCTCCCATGAGATTAACTGTGTCCACATCTCATCCCTCTCCACCATTCTCATCGGCAAAAGAAGGGTGTCAAGCTTCTCTACCGTAATCGGCAAGTCATTCCTGAATGGATTATTTACAACAACCCTGAAGAAATTGTAATAGTCACCCTCTTCCAGCAAACTGTTTAAAAGATTGGCTCCTCCATCTGTTATAGTAGAGCGTGATGAAAGTGTATTTATGAACAAATCTTTCAGATAATCTGCATATGCCTCATCATCTGATAATAACTCAAACAATTCCTTTCCCCTATATAATGGAACAAGATCGGTCAACGCCTCCAGTTCTGATTCCGAACCATAAGTGAGATCCTTGTATGATTCATCTTTCGCTATTGCCACCCCTTTCATGTAAGCACCAATCGTATCGTATCCGAAAGAATAACTGACACCATTGTCGCTTTCATATTCGTTCAATATGCCCTCATCTACAAGGGCATCCAGAAAAAGGCCTTGCTTTTTATCAATCTCAGGGAATCTATTTAATATATCTTCAATAACATTTCGCTCAACAAACCACCTACCTTTTGTCTTAACTATTGCTTCGCTTATCAGGCCAAGAGCGTTTTGAACCAACGGGGTCAAGCTCGAATACTTAAAAGTTTCTGCCAAGCGGCCATTAAAATGGCCAAGATAGTTCTTGATAATGTCAAGTTTGCTCTCAAAACGAGGGGCAAGTTTTTCACCAGAGTGAGTCCTGCAAAACAGGGTCAACAACATCGGATTAGTAAACTCTCTTTGAAACAACGGCCATGTTGGAAGAGGAACGTCAAATGCCCTGAACATATATTCCACAGCTCCTGCAGCATTCTGCTCGAAACCAGTATGTCTGTATGAGGGGAACTGATGCTGCTGCTCTATGAACTTACTGAACCAGTTATGGCTGCTATTAGTTCTTACAGACAGAATCAGAGATATATTCTTATACTCACTGAACTCATTGATAAAACTTAGAAGGTGGTTTTTCCATAAAGACAGTCCCTTGCCTTCATTGATACCATCTATTACTATCAGCACCCTACCATGCTTGAGGCCATAGTCATCCAAAGCTTTCAGGAATAATTCCTTTTTGCTGTGTACGTCAAGAATCGTTGCTATTTGAGATAACGGGTTACTTGTATCCGTTATTAATTTACCCAAGAAGAAAATGGTTGGCAATCCTAGCTTAATTCGTTCATCCGACAGTTTTGCAAGCAAATGAGTCTTTCCGCATCCTCCTTGTCCTGTAATGATAAATGTCTGATTTGAAATGCTGGCTATCCAAGGATTCTCGCATCGTTCTCTGATTTTCCCTACAGCCGAGTGCAGTTGATCGTATCTGTAGTCGCCATAACTCAGTTTTCCCGTAGTTATCGCCTCCATCAGAATATTGTCTATCTCGTCTGCATCCTTGAGTGTCCTTTCCAGTTCTGAGCCTTCAAATTGCGTCTTGCTTGTCAACTTCTGAATTTCCTTGATGAGTATCTCTATCTTCTCAATACTTTCTGTTCCAATAGACTTCTCAAGAATCTCCTTACCTCTTCTATAATCAGATGCCAGAGTTCTCACGTCTGGTGCGAAAACTTTGGCCACACGACTATCTCTACATGTTGATGCAAGTGCTTCGTCGAAATACTCGTATGAGAAGTTTATCTCCAAGTCGTATGCCTTTCCTAAATCTTTTATTGCCTTCTTAGTCTTTAGTCGAAACCATTCCTGATTTGGGGTAAAATTAAAATTATCATTGATAATCGCAGATGCAGTAGCCAATATGTCTGCCTTGTATCTCTTAGTCCTGCTATTCAGATAGGCTGTGTAAGCTATCGTTAATAATAAAACTAAACTTATAACAGCCCATGCAGGAAGGCCATTGTCATACAGAAGTTCAATGCCGTATCTGGCATCGCCTTTCTTTACCGTGATTATACCCTTCGCAAATGAAAGCAACGTGTTACCTCCAGCAACACAGATCACTGCCCTCATATATGCCTTGTGTGCGGCATTCAGACTTCTATTTTCCAAAAAGCGTTTAACTGCCTCTGTCATTTCTTTTCGGTCCATAGATGTGCCCTTTTGGACACTTTTTATCGCGCCCTTTATCAAGGTGAGGTCAAACCAAAACACAACAATCACCCCCAAGGCGATTGTTACGACCAATATGATAAATAAAATTGCTAAAGACATCGTCGTTCTATTATTAAACTATATTCTTTTTCCCTTTACTTCAGTAACCATCTATATTTCCACACACCCTCTGAACCGCCTTTATTTACAGGCGATTCACAATCACTTTTAAAGCGATAAGTTCGAGACTTTTCATGCCAATAAACCTCATAAGGAGCAGAAGCATTAATTATATCCAAAGAAAGCGGTTTCATTACCAAACATTTATATATTTAGGATATACCCCCGTTCGTTCCTTATATTCCTCACAAAGACTCTTAGTAATTTCAGCTACACGAGCCTTTTTACGTTCTTTTGCCGCCATAAATCTTTTCATAGCAGCTTCACGTTTTTCCCAAAATTCTTTATCCAATGTATCCATAATAGTTCTCCTTTTAAATTCTTTGATTGCAATCTGCTGCCAAAGATACGTTTTTTTCTCGAAACCACCAAGAAAATCGCAAGAAATCTGTGTTAATCCGTGAATTGAAAATCGGCGACCGAAGGGAAAGCCAAATCTGTGGGACGTAAGCCTCCAATATCAGACTTCATTCTGTCTCAGGACACACACTGGCGACAAAGTTACATCTTCTTTATCAAATCACCAAATACGTTTTTGGACGCTTACTGAATGGGTATCAACCGGAATTAGTGAACGGGTATCAACCGGAATACGCAAGCCTTTTTACATTCTTTTACCGCTAAAATTACTTTTTTCTTGGAACCACCAAGAAAATCAAAAAAAATCTGTGTTAATCCGTGATATCTGTGGGACTAAAAGAAAATCAGCACCTGCATGCCGAATGCAGTGGGTCTGCCACCATCTCTTTAGAAGTTA
>OIXY01000254.1_pt1 | contig 14122 bp, 10 predicted proteins | sample 1588051 | NCBI WGS metagenome assembly OIXY01 (sample SAMN03283247) | human gut metagenome | biome: human-associated habitat; material: feces | host: Homo sapiens | place: Peru | collected 2012 | reverse complement strand
GGCTGCAGAAAAACTTTTCTTGCTCATATATATTGAAGTTTTAGAAAGATATGTTGTTAATTAGAAATACTCTCCATCCATAATCCGGATGTTTGAAAACATACGGCTTCATATTGTTCTTATCCATATTCATATATGTATTATCACGTTGGGGCTGCGACCATCCGCTAAATTCCGTACCAGGAAATGGTACCGGTTTTCCATATACAGAAAAGCCCCGCAACCAGACTTTATCATCTGATTGCGAGGCAAAGGTACGGCGAAATCCGATACTGACCAAGAAAATAACCCTGCGGTTATTTCGAGGGTTATAAAGTTATAACAAGGGTTATTTCTGAGCCGTTTTCAAGCAATTTTTTCGTCGATTCCCAACAGATTTCTGAAGCAAACCACCACATGGGTCATCGCGATATAAGGTTCTTTCTTCACGTTTCCCATCGGAGCATATCCCCATTTATCGAATGGTTTCATATAGCAATCCGAGTTGCTGATCTGCTTCAAGTCACCCTGCGTCAGCTTCACTCTGAAAGCTCCCGGGTGAATCGTATCTATCCAGTTACAGAAACCCTTGTAGTCATTCTCTCCTATTAAATGCAAATCTACGGCTACTCTGAACACAGCAATCCAGTGGCGCTGAATCTTGAATATGTACTTGCCAGATTCATCTACAGACTCCATCAGCTGGTCGATGGCATAAGCAAACTCCTGCTCAGATATACGCTTGGGGTTCAATTCGCCTTTCTTGGCTTTCATATACTTTCCAAACTCATCTATGTCCTGAGCATGTGCCACCACACGTTCTATCTGCTCTTCTAAATCAAGATGATGCTTGCGACTGCATTCCATCAGTAAATGTTTGCAGAACATCGCCTCTTTGTATTCATGGGTATCATTCATTACATCAACGATCAGGTTAACCATACCTATGGCACCTTTTTGATAGCCCGGCTGGTTGACAAAGTTCTTGGCTCCCTCATCATCAGGAGCCCAGTGATTGCTTTTTGGTTTTTGTTCTTCTTCTTTCATATTATTACGGTTTTTAAGTATATGCAAAAGCCCCGCCTAGCGAGAGCGTTGTACTCTGCTAGGCGGGGCTTGCGTTCCTTATTGTTATGTTGTTATTCTTTCGGGAAAGACTATTATAAAATCCCTGCCAGCTTTCACAAGCTGGCAGGGATAATTATAAGTAAAAGATGTAATTCGCTATTCTGATTTCACTTAGAAAATCATCTTATAGTCCTTACTGCTACCATCTGTCAATTCTATGTGTATGATTTGAATGCCTGTGGCTATGCTCGCCTTTAAACACCTTGAACCATTTCCCTGTACCCTGCTGATGATTCTGCCATTCAGGTCTATGACCTTGACACTCTTGAGCAGACCGCCGGCAGATTGCACGAGGACAGAAGAACCTTCCTGAACAATACTGATGCGCTGATCAGTATCGACAGATGTCACATCTGTACTTCCATAACGGCTTCTGATAACAAATCTGCCTAACGAGGTCTCGGCATCCGCAATAATGAGAGGAGAATCGAGTGAATAATCGGCACCCGAAAGCATATCATGGAGAACATATCCGCTCATATCAACACCCTGAATGGGTTTTACCTCGATACGGATGCTATCCTTTTGCGACAGATAGATTCCTAAAGATGTAGCGCCAGTCATCGGAAGGATATCGTATGCCTGACTCTGCTGAATACCAAATACCTTCAAAGGTGACTTCACTTCACTATCCAGAAGAGTTGGAACCCATACAGGGTTCTTGAAAGAAGAACCGTCAGAAACATCATAAGCAGTTTCAGAATTCTCCATCACCAGCATAGCTGCTGATTTGCTTCGCGTCTTCAGGCTTTTTACACACACTTTCAGACCCTTGGCTTCAGCAGGTTTACTTTCCTCAGTAGCCTTCTTGCTTCCACCTATCATTTCTGGGGTGAGCAGCAGGGTGATTTGCGTACTCGGCTCATCATTTGTGGTAACATAGAATGCCTGCATTGGGGCAATGGTGGTGGCGTTGCCCGTAGAAGCGACCTTGCTTACAGTTTGCTCTTCCATGCCTCCCGATTCATTCTCTACTTCCACCTTCACGCTGCTCACGTTCCCATTCGCCTCCAGGAACTTCTTGATATTCAGTCGGCTCATGAATGGGTTGCCCAGCACAAAGGTCTGCGTAGGAATATCCGATTTCAGCGTAATCTGATACTCGCTCTGCCCCACGAACACCGTGCGGTTCTCCGTCACTTCCTTGCCTTCCGACAGATACTTATATTCCATCGTCAAGTCGCCTTCCTTCGGAGAATCCGATTCGTAGATGAAGCGGTTTATCTTATTTGCATCTTTCGTCACTGTTTCACTAGCCACTTTCTCCTGATCGTAATCCACGAAGTAACTATATTCTTTATGCGCCTTAGGCAGGCGGATACTGAACTTATTGGTAGCCGGCAGATTGCCGTTGTCTATCCACATAGAGAAGCCCTCACCCATGCCGTAAGGCTTAGCCACGGCATTGAAGTTGTGCGACCAGGTGGCCTCGTTCACGGCAAGCGTTTCATCATTCAAAACCGGATTTTCCTTGCTGTCTAGCGAATAAATCTTACCCGGATATGCAGCCGCCCAGAGGCGCTGGTAGATGCTCGGGTTGAAGCGCTGTTCCTTCCAGTTTTCTTCGTTCAGATCCTCGAAGTAGTTCGCCTTCGTGGTGTCGGCAGGCATGAACATATCGCCCGTGTACATCTGCTTGAGTGGTGCACTCAGCAGATAGTAATGGTTCGGCTTCTGCTCCAGTTCTACCCATGCCTTGCGATAGTTGAGCGATGGCACGTTATCCACCGCCGAACGGGGTTCGAAGAAGATGTCCTTGCAGCAGTAGTCGGCTGGCTTCACTGGCGTGCCCAGCATTGGGAAGTTATCGGCATCCGACGAGATGATGGCGTTGGTGCAGCAGTAAGGCGAACCGTCGCTCCAGTTGTCCCACTTGTTCCATTCATTGGTAGATGCACTCGGAAGCCATCGGGTCTGTAATGGATGAACCTGATATACTACAGAAGAGAGTGGCGTCCAGCTGCCGTCGAAGAAGGTGAGCTGATATTCGCCCGGCTCCTTTGTGGTGTAGGTATATTTTATATTGTTCTTGGTGTCTGATGTAGAATGCAGAGACACGATGCCATTCTTTCCCGCATTCTTATCACCGAAGTAAAGATGATAATCTACTCCGGTCAATCCGGTAGCAGTTACGACAATCGTATCTCCTACGCATACATTGTTGACAACGATATCGTCTACACCATCTACGCACGACTTGTCGTCCTTACAGTCAGGAATACCATCATTATCAATATCACCACGTGTCACGAGTCCGTAGAATTTCTGCACATCCAATGCGCCTACAATATTGGCTAAAGTTAATCGCACCTCGTCATACGCTTTCTTTGGCTGAAAGAAGAGGATATTCTTATCGCCATAACCCGCTACATTAGCGGAAATCACCTTCCAGTCGGTAAATTTATCTCCCGTAGAATTACCATCCTTGAAGGTTTCTACCGTTAGCCAGTCTCCTACATTTACGGCTGCCAGGAAAGTCTTGTTGTCAATGACAATTCCCAACTGATGATGATAGTCGAGTGTTCTACCCATCTTTACGGCGAATGTTTGACCAACTCCCACACTTACCGTATTGGCAACCGCCATATAGGTATTCAAGTCATCATCCACCAGATAACCTAAGTTATCATCTACAGTAGCCACACTCACCGCTCCGCCAAATTTGGTTTCATTAGCATTGATGGTAGTATGTGAATGATTATGCGACATCACCATACTGCTACATGCAAGTGGCGAAGAACAGTCATCGGCAGCCTCCTCGATAAAGGCATAGTAGATACGGAGTTTAGAACCGCCCAGATTGAGTACACCCGAATTCCAGAGTTGGAACTCATCCATCTGAATCGGGGTGCCTTTGCTGTCGTAGGCTGGAACTTCGATAGAATATCTTATCTTTTGCAGCTTGCCTGAACCTGCGATATCTGCACCAATCGCATTGTTCTCATCTATCAGATGGCGATATACTTCCTTGCCTTGGTTATAGCAGCGTATCTGCAGGAATTGCAGGGCATGCAAATTGATTACTGTAGCATCCGCCTCTACCACAAAACCAATGCGCTTAGGTTGAGCTCTCTTGACGGCATCCGCCTCTGATTCACCTTCGTGTCGGTCGGTAGCATCGTATATCAGTTGACCATCCTTACGGTGAATTCCGATGATGCAGAGGTTATCGGCAAGATTCAAGCCACTTATATATTCGGCATACTGATCATATTCACCCTTGATAATATTGTCTCTATCCTTGAGTTCAGAGACAGAAAGCAGCGAGCCGGATGTTTCGTGAATCTTAGGCGATACCTCGTAGAAATCTTCACCCAGTTTGTTGACAAGTGGTTTGCCGCAAGTTGTATTTCCATCATTAAAACCACCTACTGTAATGGTGGTTTCATCATAACATCCGTCCTGAGCCGTGGCCCTGAAGGTATATTTACCAGGTTCCAGATTGGTAACTTGACCATCAGAGGTAACCTTTACTGGTGTGATGGCAAGAATATCGTTATTTTTCAAATCCCATGCATTCACCAGACTCCATGTTACGCTTACTTTCGGATTAGAACGGAGAGTAAACGAAGTCTGCGACCCGCAGATGTTGCTGCTGATGGTAGGATTGATCTGGCAACGGTGGGATACATCCGGCGGCAGCTTCACAAATCCATAGTGAATACCCATACCACCCACAACTTTTAAACCAAGCACAGTAAGGAATCTGATTTCACAACCCGAGAAAGGGACCTTTGCCTTGACGCTTACAGTACCGTCAGCTAACTTACCCAACGAGAGATTGAGAATCTGAGCCGAAATGGTTTCTTTCTGGACCTGTTTTCCATTATGGTCGAAGAGTATCAATTCTATCCACGGTCCAACCGTCAGATTCACCACATCTAACGCTTTATATTTAAAGCCTGTCTCCATACCTGCCTCGAAAGCTTCGGCATTGGGATTTTTATTATTCTTCATCATGAACTTGGCACCGCCCTGATAGGCTACGTCCAGAATCGGGGTGATGATGGCATAGTCGTCCAAATCGTCATTGGTCATCTTGTTTACTTCCGATGGTATGAACGGCAAAGGAAATAAGATTGCCGGGTTCCATCCCTGCATCTTGCTGAGTGCTATATCGGTCTTACCCTGACTATAGTTGTTGAAATTCTTTATACCTCCATTGGTAATCGTAAACTCAGTAGGCTCTCCCACGAAGGCATACCTTATTTCCATCAGGTTGGCAACATCAGCCTGAACACCGCCCGAGCAGTCGAGAGTGATTTCATCGAAGAGCCAATCACTCTGAGCTGTAAGCATAATACTGACATTGTCGGTTCCAGGAATCTGAAGCAGTTTCAGGGTAACACCCGAACCATCCTGACCTTCCCTTACCGCCTTCACACCCTGCAATACGCCATCACGATAGAAACCGATAGAGTAAGTCTTGATGACATCAAGAGTAAGCAAGCTGCTACCCGAACCTGCCACAACTGCATATCCTGCCACAGTGCCCTTGCTGTAATAATTATCCATGTCTCTGACACTCACGATAGGGTTTACGGTTACGCCCGCCTTAACTATGGATTTTATCTCGGCATAGTTGTCGAGCGAATCATCGGTAAGGGCACCCAGATTCTTGGTCCAGCTGGCTACACCTACCACACCAATCAGTTTGTTAATGGTGCACGATTCGCCTGTAAGGGCACGGCGGTTGCGCAGTTCACGGAATGTCATGTTGCCATATTTGGGGTGATTGTTGAACTCCACAAAATGTTTTTGCGGCGTGTCGGTTGGCAGATCATCCCAGTTGTTGGTCCAGATGGGTTTCTTGCAGTTCATGAACGAGTCTCTAACGGCAGCACTCTCGAAATAGGGACTGGTGTTGTCATCCTTGGGTTGTGCCGCCTGGATAGAGGCGGGCACAACCATCAGGAATGCCAACAAAAATGATATGAAAGTTTTGTATATAAAATGCAGTTTCATTGTCTGTTTGATTTTAAAACATAGCATAACGTCTTGATAATTCTCTTGATCTTATTCGAGCAGACGTTTTTTGTCGTCTGTAAGTGTCGTTTGATCAGCGTATGTGAAGACATATTTATGGTTTCGTCTCAGATAGAAGAGGTTGCTGACTCCATCCACCACGATAACGCCCGTAGCTGCTTCAGAAGACATCATATCCTTCGCCTTCACCTGAGAGTTGAGGGCGTAAGGACTGGCATTGAAGCCTATTCTCACGGCAAGATGGGTCTTGCCTGGCAGCACAAATGCCTTGAACACCACTTCCTTGCCTTCACCTGGGAAGGGGGCATAGGCGATGGCTGTATAGGTGCCTCCCTTTGTTGAATATTTATTGATAGGGTCACTACCCTGCTTAAAACCGTCGTAACTGGTAAGAGGCATCTGGGTAAGCACGTTGTCGGCAAGTAGGCAATACCATTGCGTCTGCAATTTTTTGCTGTAATGGGCGGCAGTGATATGAACCTCCACTTCTGCCATGCCTCTATAGAGTGTTCCTACAAGCGGCGTAGGGGTGTTGTTTCCCAGATTTTCCTTCTGGTAATCAGCAGAAGAGATGATTGGATTTTGGGTGGCATCCCCCTGCTGGTAGAGGGTGCCATAGAAGAGCTGCGGCACCGTGATGAGCTGGCGGCTCAAGCACTCTACATTAGAAGTCCGTATATTTTTTTTAGATAGCCAAGCCAGTTGTTGGGGGTGTTGGTTTTGCCATCATCATCGACCAGGTAACTCGCAAACGTGGCCTTGAACTCCTGAAATGTAGTACTTTTATTTAAATTGAGCATTTTCGTGGTAACCACATCGTTTCCCACATACTGCGGATAGGGCGATTTCTCCTGGCTATTGTAAGCGAGGGCAATGATGCGATATTCGTAGCCCCTGCTGATGCCGAAGGTGCCCTTTACCACATAGTGCTTGTGGGGCTTTCCCGAAAGATAATCGTCTTCCTTGCCGTCTTCTACCGTGGGTTTCCCTGTAATCACTTTGTCGTTGGTAGGGTCGTACTCGAAGCCCTGGATGTCGTTGACTGCGGCATCATAGGTTGCAGTATTTTCTCCATTGTGCTGAACTCTTCGGCGAAAAGCTATCAGCCTTACGGCATTGACGTTGTCGGTCTCGGCATATCCGTAGTCCTCGCCTATTGTGCCCGACGAGGAAGAGGATCCTGCACCAGGAGGAGCTATACGGATGTTTCTGCCATCTTGCTTGGCATTGCCATCGCTGCCGCTTAATCCGCCCAGGGTGATGGTGAAGGGAACAGTCGTAATCTCGTCGTCCTTTTCAGAAGGCTGATTCATCCCTACATCTCCATTGCTGCCATCCGGATAAGGTGGCAGATCGGCATCGCTGCTGCATCCTGCGGCTAGTGCGAGGAGGAAGCAAAAAACTGCCGCCATGCCTATCCTGATGGCGTTCATCTTGATGGAGCTTATCTTACAGATGCTAAATCTTGATTTCTGCATATTCTATTTTCGTTTTTATGCTGTTTTGTAACGTTTATTCTGTTTCAAATTCATGCCTTTTTTCGAAGGCTGGTTCTATCTCAACCTTCACTTCGGTCATCACTGGCTCGTAATACTTCTTCAGGTCGTATGGCTGGTTCACGGTCTTGCTCTTGGCTCCCAGGCAATACAGGTGGTTTGCCTCGATAGGGAACTTGAACTTGTCGCCAGTGGCTGCTGACAACCTGATGTTGTCGTACCTGTGGTGCTTGCCATCCGTGTAATGCAGATAGAAGGTGGTCTCGTTCTCGGCCAAGTTCTTGCTTTTCTGCATTTTTTCCTCTGGTGTAGGCATCATGAAGTTGCTTATCATGTAGCTGTTTGCCTTCCATCCTTTCTGTGAGTCTTCAGCTCGCTTGAATATGTTCTCTGTAGCATCTACGGTCCATCCGTTTGAGGGGGTGAGGTCGATGGTGCCCAACGTCTGATAAGTCAACGGTTCAGCATCTGCTGGTGCCTTCTTCTGCCTGATCAGCGTTTCGGTGGTGATGCCGGTGGCTACAACGGATAGAGAGGTGGGCTTGAAGGTAACGGTGCTCCCGTCTCCTGCTGCATTCGACTCCACCTGTGCCGGGATGTTTTCTACGTAAATCATCAGGCCAGCCACGTTACGGCTGGCGGTCAGCGTGCGGTGGAAGTATTTCGTCTCTTCCGTTACGAGAACGGGGGCTTTCTCTCGGGTATTCTCGTCTTGCAGAATGCCGCTAAACAGCTCTGTGGTATTGAGGATACCGAGTTTTGCGCTGTTTTTTGCCTGCTCGGTGAGGGCGATTCTTGCGTCCTCCAGTTTCGTTACGTTTTCAGTGAAGTTTGGTTCTGTAAGTACTTTCGTTGTTGCGTATTTGTCATCTCTGCCTATGGCTAGAAACTGGTAGTAGTAGCCGTTCTGCAGATAGGGTTCGAAGGTGTATAGATGCTGCTCGGGCATGTTCTGGTGCTCGGCAGAATAGTAGGGTTCTCTATTGTTGAATGCGTCAACGGAATAGTAACCATTCTTGGCTGCTTCCGTTTCAATAGGGATGCAATAGGTATATGCTTCTTCTGAGGTGCCCTTCTTGTCTTCGGGGCATCTGAAGACGTAGATTCTCATATCATTCACCTGCTGTGCTCCATCCCACGTATCAAGTTCTCGTGAGCCGGTCACAACACCTGCGCTTACACCCACTCTCATGTTCAACTTCACGGCATGCGAGCCGTCGGCGAGGGTATCAGGCGCATCATTGCTTGCGCTGCAGCTCATTAGGAGACTGGCAGCGAGGATTATATTTATAGATTTTCTCATCATATTCGTCTATTCGATTTCAATGTTCGCCTATTCGATTTGAATGGGTATTACGTATAAAATGAATAATAAATTAAATATTGTGATGTTGGGATAATAAGGGATGCGAGTGCCTATAGCGGGCACCGTGCATCCCTTGGATATATTTTTCTTAATACTGCCTATATTATGAGCACGTAGTAAGATTATTCATCACCCAGCTCCATCTTGTGGATAGCCTCCCAGTTGTCGTTCACCTTCAAGATGAGGTTCTGAGATTTTGACAAGTCTTCTGGCTGGTCAGTACCTGGCTTTGGTTTGTCTGGATCTGGATCTGGTTTTGGAGTTGGATTACTTGGATCTGGATCAGGTGTACCATTTGAAGTCTTCACACCCAAGTTGTACATGTGGTTACGAACCACGTTGAAGATAGAAGGACTTACGTCTGTAACTCCATTTGCTGCAACCGTATTTACATCTGCTGCTGGGATAGAAACGGTCCAAGTCCTGATGATATTGTCATCAGCATCCAAGAGTTGAAGCTCCATGGTGTTCTTACCCTCTGCGTAATTAAATGGAATGACAAAGTTGCTTCCGAATACAGAGCCCTTCACAACCTGAGTCTTTACACCACCAGGGTGGTTCCAGCTGGCATCTTCAGCATTCAGCAGACCGTCATTGTTTTCATCACCATTAGGGAACCATGTATTCAAATCGATAGAGTAGAGCACATAACCATTGTCGCCGCCTTTGAACTGTGCATCTGTAGCAAGTGCAGCATCTGTTGATTTAGAACCATTAACATAATACTTGACAGTGCTGCCAGTTGCTCCAGCTTCTGTGAATGAGCTGTTGAAGTTGTTGAAAGTCAACTTATCATTCTTATCTCTTACTACGAGACGAAGGGTCTTGGCAGTTTTGCCATCAACTTTGGCAGGGATGTTACAGAAATAACCGAAGCTACCAGCTACCTGACGATGCAAGGTTACAGCCAATCCATACTCATCACCTGGAGTAAGGTTGGTAATTTTCTTATCATCGCCGATTGTAAGCGCTGCATCACCTGCAAATACTTCCTCTGCATCTTTTTTGCCTGCCTTCAAGGTTGCAGTAATATCACTGTAAGTACCAGTAAGGGCTGCATCACTTGTTACATCCAAAGCATAGGTGTAGTCACTGTTATCGCTATAACCTACAGCCATAACCTTGTAGCTACCAGCCTCCAGTCTATTATTACCCTTCAAGGAAATCGTAAACTGGCGACCATGGCCACCTTTGTTATAAGTAGTACTCTCTTTCCAGTTCAACTTCTTGTCATAGACAATAGTCTTCTCGCCACCATCGGTTCCGTTCTTGTAAATCATTACGCGAACATTCTCGATAGTCTGCAAAGCCTGTGAAGAATACAATGGGCGGCCTGCACGTGTTGTCAAGCCATCACCACTACTTGCTACCTGCAATACAATCTGCTGTACTGCCTCATTCTGACCCTCTGTGCTAACCACAGCGTCGTCACTGCTACATGCGCTGAACAGCAAGCTGCTTGCTGCAAGCGCAAAAAACATACCTTTTTTCATAAAAAATAAATTTAAAAATTAAGTTATATTAATTATTAATCCAATATCATACCGTGAATTTCCTCCCAGTTGTCATTCACCTTCATATAGATGGTGAAGCGATGGCGGTTGGAATCGAACACGTACTTTAATACCGTAATCTTATTGCGCTCCATGCTTACCTTCACGTCATCAGGTGACAACACAGAAGAACTGCTGCCTGCGCCTTCGCCACTATTCTTATAGAAATTGACATCCACCACTGACTCATCCTTCTGGAAAGAAGGAGCCAGGAAAATAGAGGTCTTGGTCTTGGCGCCAGCTTCAATTTCCGATTCATGAAAGACGCTGGTCTCTTCAGAATATAGGAAACTTGGATTTACGATTCCATAGAGCTGGCTTACTTCAGTATTCATCAGGTGATACCCCGCAGGAAGATTCTCTGTCCATATAACCAGTTTTCCCTTGGTGCGCTCCATCTCGCTGGTATAGCAATAATGGTTTTCATCATAGACGAGGGTATCGCAAACCTGATAAACATCATCGCCCTGACTGTGCTTCGAATCTAGCAACAGCTCGTTTTTATCCAGATTGAGTTCGCCTCGCTTCCTCATACCTCCCCATACCGTAAAGACGTATTTTCCGAAAGGCATGTCGGGGTCGAAGCTTACGGGATAGGCGAATCCGTCACCCTCTACTCCGAAACCTTTTTCTTCTACGACAACCTGCTGAGTGCCGTCGTCGTTGAGTCGGCTCAGACGATAGGATAGAGACGGAACAAACAATCTAAAAGCCTGATTTTCATCTTGTTTCTCTTCGGGTGCAGTCTGGTCGACATTGAAATAATTCTTGTCTTTCACCTCGATGTTGATACGCAGAGGAGGACATTGGTCCAGATTTTCACGGACGCACGAGGTTAATGACATAGCCAGTGCCATGCCATACATGATAAATTCTAATCTTGTCATACGCTGTTATTTATTCTATGATCTCAGCCACATCCACCTTGCCTTCTTTCTCGAGTAGGATGGCAAGATTGTTGGCTGCAATCTTCGACATAGGGTAATATTTCAACGTCGTCTCATACACCTGCTTCTGCTTTTCTGCGCTCTCTGCAATCTGTGCCACATGCAGGAACTCATCTTCGCTGAAGGCATCTGGGCGGAGCTCGTACATCTGCAGCATTTCTTCATCGGTGGTGAAGTTCTTGATGATGTATGTGTAGGTGTATTCCACGCTACGGCTCTTCTGCAGATACTTCTTCTTGATGCTGTTCCAGATAGGCAGGCGGCGGATATAGCGCTCCTGCACATCATCGTTGAAGTTGGCATATTTGGTCAGGATGTTCTTCACCATCGTGCTGTCGGCATCGCCGGCGGCCACCATCGCATCCAATACTGGCTGCCATCCTTCAGGGCGTGAACCGATACGGGCTATCTTCTTCACCTTGTCGCCATTTTCTATGTGCGCAAGCAGCCACTTCAGGGCTGAGTTGGCACGGTTGCGGGAAAGTGGGGTGTTAAACTTCAGCGGGCCGTCGGCTGACGCCAGACCATAGATGCCCAAAGAAGTGAGGGTAGCGAGGCTGTCGCTGAGCACTGGAGCTATATCGCTCAACATGTGGTCGAGCTCAGCCTGGTTGTTGCTCATCTTGAGATTAATATCATATTTATTGATAGCAAACTCAAGTCGTGCCACGCCCTTTCCTGCTCTTATCTTCGGCTTGATCTCGAAGGTATGCTTCATCCAGTTGAGGTGCAGTTGCTTCTTGATTTCCGGACGGAACACATCGGCTATCTTGGTATGGCTGATGGCACGGCATTCGCCGCATCCGTCGGCAGAAGCCACTGCCACGAGGCTTCCCTTATGGAAGTTTGCAGGCAGGGTAATGGTGTCGTTATATAACACGGATAAATCTACTTTTGTATCCGTAACTCTCTGTGCAATAGAATCGTATGGGTCAGCAATACTATCGAGCACCCATTTACGTTCCATCTTCTTTCTGTAGATAGGCGCATCCAGCACTATAGGCTTGTATTTAGCCACGATGCTGTCGCTGTCTGTCAATACGGGTATTACGAAGAGACGGCTTCTCTTCGAGAAATAATGCTTCGGGATATGAACCTGAAGGTTGAGTGCAGCCTGATTGCTGCTATCTGGCAGGAGCATAAAGGAGTCGGGAGTACATGTAATCTTTTTATCACTTACTATGTTCTGTTTGCTGCATGAAGACATAACCGTCAGAAGAGCCAAACCTATACCAGCTATAGCCAGATATACTATTTTGAGTTTCATTCTATCATCCATAATATTCTTTGTGATTAAATGGTGCACTTTTTTTAAAAGATATAGACTAATGATAGTGCAGCCTTGGTAGGACCGATATAGTTCTCGTTCTTCTTTTTCTGGCACTTGATGCAGGGCAAGTTAGGGCTTTGCTTGTACCAGAGGTGGGCGTATCCCACACCGATGGCTGCCTCCAGGTTCCAGTGAGGGGATAAAATCCAGTCGTAACCGTATGTTACGCCTCCGCCAGCCAAGTAGCCATCGTAGAGCTTGCTGCCAAAACCTCCGTAGAATTGAGCACCATGCAGGTGGATACCTACGAAATGACCTTCGTACTTCTCGCACAGCCAGTATTTCATTTCTGGCTGCACCAAGAGAAGGTGCATCTTCTTGTCTTCCCTGAATGTCCAGGGGTTGTATGCAACATCTGCTTCCAGGGTTACCTGGTTGCTGATTGCCTTTTCTACGCCCAGATTGAGTGTGGTTGTCACCCAGTAGAGTCCGTTCGTCTTCAGAGCGAAATCTTGTGAGTAACCTGCTGTTTTAATTGCCAAAACAACAAACAGCGAAACTGCTTTCTTTTTCATTTATCACTTACTATATTACTATTTATCCGAAATTTTAATGTTGCATTGTTGTCAAGAAATATAAAACATCGTTTTTAAGCAACATAAAACATCGTTTTCAAGCAATATAGAACATTGTTTTTAAGCAATATAAAACATTGTTGTTAACTAATATAAAACATTGTCGTTAACCAATATAAAACATTTTTGTTAACCAAATATAAACCTATTATGACTTATCAAATGGTCCTCAACATTATGTCAACTAACCCCCTTGTATATTACTTGGAGATTGATTTCTGGTTGCAAAAGTATATAATTTCATGTAGATTCTGCAAATTACCCCCCCCGATTTAACTATACTTTAACACAAATAAACGTATTTTTAGTTAAATAATAGTTAAATTGAGGTAACGAGTGGATATATTCACGGCTTTCTCATCATCAGGAGCCCACTGGTTGCTTTTTGGCTTTTGTCCTTCTTATACTACTATTTTAACTCCAGCTGCTCAGCCGACAGCCCTGTTATTTCCATCACAGTAGCTACATCCATACCTTTTGCCAGCATCTTTTTGGCAATTTCGAAGCTTCGCTGATTCATGCCTTTTTCCATTCCTTCAGCCAGTCCTTCTTCTTTTCCTTCTCTCTTAGCGGTATCAATCGAATTCTTGATATCACGATACGCCATTTTGCTGGCTTCGTACTCTCGCAGCTCCTGCTACTCCGAACCGCACAATTTATATGGCTATCTGATTTATTGACAAGATATAGATAAACTTCGAAAAAAATCTTCTTGATGATGGCACATCAGGATTTGGCCCGGTTTGACTCAATTACTCAGTT
>OIXY01000252.1_pt1 | contig 14192 bp, 6 predicted proteins | sample 1588051 | NCBI WGS metagenome assembly OIXY01 (sample SAMN03283247) | human gut metagenome | biome: human-associated habitat; material: feces | host: Homo sapiens | place: Peru | collected 2012 | reverse complement strand
AACGACTGGGTAGGCTGGATAGCATAGTTCTGCTTATCCAATTCTGTAGAAGAAATTGCCTTCGCTTCGCCATTCTCTACAATCCAAATTGCCTTCTGCAAACCTGTATTAGCCTCGAAGAACTTAGCCATCGAGATAGAGCAGGTATATGGATTGGCAACGAGATAGAATCCGCTGGCGTTATCAGTTCCCAAACTCTGGATCTTCTCTGCGAGATGCTTCTCATCGTTATTGAAAGCAACGAGAAGTCTGCCACGACCTTTAGGATCCTTCGTAACCGAAGTTTTGCTTGAAGAGTTCCCAGTTCCGTTATAATCGAAGTACTGATATTCGGTATCAAACTTTGGCAAACGGAGGAGTGCCTTCTTGGTCTGATCCTTTGGCAAGAGCGCATTACCCGCCTTGATAGAGAAACCACCGAAGGTTCCATCTGCGGCATAGCTCTCGTCCACCTTATTATATACATGGCTCCAGTAGCCGAGATTCATATCAACATTTTCTGGAGCTGCTACACTTGGGTAATGAGATGCAGGATACTCACCATTAGGGGTGATTTCCTTCACTTCACTCTTCATCCAAGCTCTCTGATAAACCGGATACTTGCTCCGGCTATATACATTCGTATCAAACGTGATATCCGTAAACGCCTTGGTTTCCTGTCGTCCGTCCTTTGCTGGCACATACATATCACCGGCGTAGATATACTGCAGAGGCGAAGCCATGGTGTACCACTTGTTAGGTACCAGTTCCTTTTCTACCCAAGCCTTGTCATATACCAGATAGCACTGGTCGCGAAGTTCGCCCTGAGGCTTGAAGTAAATCTGATGGCAGGTATTGCCATAGAACTTCTCGCACTTCAGATTGCCATCAGCATCAAATCCTTTATTGGCATCCGTCTCATTCCAGATTGCCATGATGTCGTACTGGATATACTTCGTGGCTTCATTACCCTTACCGTTAGTCAGTTTGGTAGCAATCTTATTGCTGCTACGGTAAACTATGTTACCGAGGTCAGGGAAAGGCTTTCCTTTCAAGTTGTCAATAGTTACCTTGGTAAACTTCATTGGCACATAGCTGTTCAGCGTAGGAATCTCCTGTGCTGAAGTTGGCGTACCAGACACGCTTTTGCCATAAGCCAGATAATCGGTATACCCATTATCATACAATTCTGTAGAAGATGAGCGATGCCAGTTGGCATCATTATTCCAGTTGGCATTCATTCCGCCATCGGCAGTAGGTGTCCAAGTAATGAACTCCGGTACTATCTTCACCTTGAGATAAGACTCACCAGGGCAATTGGTAGTTCCAGCTGTAGCTGCTCCCTTCTCGTAAGCGAATCGGAGTACATAGTAGTATCCTTCGTGGAAGTCAGCAACTGCAGCATCATCAAACTTGAGGTTGAGAGTAGCCTGAGTCTTTTTATCAAAAGCAGGCAACTCTTCGTTCTCCAATATTGCAACCTGAGTATTCAACTTCGTTTCCCATAAAGGATCGTTTGTAGATGCAACAATTACGCTCTTCGACTTAACAGCAGGGGCTTTACTATCATCAATGAAAGTAAGTGGCTCAGTTATAGCTGTTCCCTCTTTCATCGTAGCACTATGAAGAGGTACCTTCAAATATCCATTAGAAGCCTTCAACTTCTCCAGCTGTGGCAAACCGATACGAAGCGAAGCCTCATAACTGCCATCATTGAATGGATAATCCACATCGTTGAAACCGAAGTTAAGCTGTGGTCCATCCTTCATCACACGCAATGGTACTGGTATTGCACTAGTACACAACAGATAGGTCTTACCATTTGGCGCAGTATATTTAATATAGCCATCACCCTCATCATCGTTACCTTCAAGCTGCATATAGATATAATGAGTATCTCCCAAATTAATATTTTTCTTCTCGATAGCAATTTCATTGCTGGCAGATGCTGAAGGATCTATCTTATTTCCTTCATCCTTACCATCAAGATACCAGAAGAACTTAACACCATCCAATGTAATTTTACCACCCGTATTAGGGTCAGTTGTAACCAATTGTCCCTTGATTTTTATCTCATAATCATCAGCTGCATCGCAAGGGATCTTATAATCAGTCACGATCTTACCATCTGTATCCGTAATGACTGGATGCTGGCTAATCATTTCAAACCAGTTACTGTATACCGAGCAGACTTCAGCAGGTGTGCCCCAATTAGCATTTCCCTTGGCTGGATCCTCTGTAGATACAGATACATAATACTTCTTACCCGTAGTCAAAGGAAAGTCCTTATTGCTGATAACAATATAGGTTTCACCTTCACTATCTTGCTCAATCATATTAGTACCATCGATTTCAAAGTTCTTACAGGTTTCCTCTGAATCGTATACATCAACAGTACCATATTCTGTGCCAGGAACTGTACTTGTATTACCGGTCGTTCTATCCTTCAAGGTATAAGAATAATCCGTATTTACAGGATTACCATCTTCACCCACAAATCTGAAATAGATCTTTGTATTTTTATGTCCCAAAATCGCATTCAAAGTCTCGTGGATAGCACGTATCTTCAGTTTGATGGTTCCAGTTGTAGCACCGTTACATACCGGCTTTTCCTGAATCACCTGAACCTTAGCAGGCGCTAGATACATACGGATATCATCTACAGCATAGTCGGCACCATCAGTATTGCTACAGTAATTATCAATCTCCAGTCGGAAATCTGAATACTGCTCTACATTTGACTCTTTTTGCAAAGTAATCTTACCATATACCTGGTACCAAGTTGCCGGTTTCAAGTCTTCTACATTAGTCTTAAAATCACCAGACGAAAAACTATGTATCAGGTGTTTTTCAACAATATCATCATTGACATTTCTTTTAACACCAAATAGTTTAAACATAATCTGTGGCTTAGTATCCGCTTTAGTCATGTCAGCAACACCCGCTGTGAAGATAAGTTGCTGTCCTGTACAGAGATCTGCCGTGAAATCTGCAGCGGCGATTTTTCTACTTTCGTCTGATGCATCCACATAGAGGAAGTGGCCATACTGAGAACCATTGGTTATCTCATAAGTCTTATCATGTAATATTCCACTTTGCCACCAAAGATATCCATCTTTAAGTGACTCACCATTACCGGAAATACCATTAACATTGGCAGATTTATACAAGCAATAATCTCCATGAAGTGGAGAATGACCGATAGCCTTCAGACCATTATAATTAGTAGCATCGTAGTCAATCAGATCACGATATACGAAACTATAAGCACGGCGATCCCATTTAGATGGTAAACGGTCCTGGTTGTCATCCGGACTTGTAGGAGCAGCCACAGTCTGTTCTACATCATCGTCATCAAATGTAATTGGCTTGGTAGCCATTTTATAATGCTCGTCAAGATAACTAATCAGTCTGTTATTTAATCCAGCCTTAGTTATCTCATCTTTAGTCATCGGATGATTATTCATGAATCGAACATCAAAGTTGGCAATAGGACAACGGTTTCCGTCATCATCCATTGCATATGCAACTATGAATACAGGATCTCCATATTCAAATGTAAAAGTCTTGCCAGTTCCTGTCAAAGATACAGGCGTCCACTCTTTATTAAGATCTCCCATCTTCAAATCAAAGAAGCGTTGGGTTTCAACAGGTGTAAGCTGAAGACAATAGGTCTTAGTCTTATCATACGCCCACCATTCAATCTTAGTTGCCTTGCATAATTTATTTTTATCGAAGTCGGATTCTACGAGTTTGTCCTTTTCAGCTGCATAATATACTCGTTTAGTGAAACCATAAAAAGCTCCATCTTGCTTATATACACCATTTGCTAATGGATGGAAATAATATTTCGTAGCATCTGACAATTCCAGTCGAAGAGTAACAATAGAAGAACTTTTATCCTTCATACCAACTGTTATATACTTACCATCCTCATAAGTTCTATAACCTGCTCTTTCAAGATTTTTGCCAATAGCCGTATTCATAATATTATCTGCTAACTGCTTGGCAGAACGGATATGGAAAATGTATCTGATAGAGAGCGTAGGCTCATGTACAAGATAAGTTTTTGTAGCATCTAAACCATCAATATAACGGCTCACATCACAGGCAATGTCTTCACCAGTCCATCCATCAGATGAAGCTCCTGCAGGTGCAGTATACATAACACCAACATTCTTACTAACAGGGTCTTGAGGAAGATTGAAAGCAAACAAGCCATAATCATTACTTCCCGATACAATATGATTCAGAAGAGTTGATGCTCCGGTCCCTGTAACTGGACTTAAATTATCATTAGCTTTATCTGTTTTAAAATCATACCATCTGAAATAACCTCGTGGCTCAAGTGGCGTTCCCGATCCTATTCCATTTTCATATTTGTCGAATGGCAGCACTAACTCTACTTGCTCATTAGCATCTTTCACATAGACATAGTACTCCCATTCAGCAGTCTGCTGCATACCCTTTTCAAATGCAGTATTAGCATGGCCTACATAATGATTGAAAGGCATGTTGTACTTTGTTTTCAACGTAATATTATACAATGCATTCAAAGTTGGCTCCTTCTCAACAACACCATATTTAGTAGTCAATTCAGAGACATTTTTGGAAATAACAAAAGATAATTTTATGTTATCCCAAGACTCATCACTAGGCAACTCTAAGGTAACATCCAAGTCTTTTGCTTGGATTGAGGAACCTGTATTATTAAAGTAAATATAGTCAAAAGCATTACGCTTCTGTATTTTTTCTGAAGAAACTGTAAGATTATCTACTTTGGTGTCATCTGTATGCTTTATAGTCCAACGTATATAGAAGTCCTTAATATCTTCTTTAGACGAAACTTCTAAAATCTTTTTTATTTCATCATATACAGAAGCACCACTGAAGATACATTTGTTTCCTTCTTTTAAAGCATAAGCAGATTTCACCGAAGTAGGATCATTTGCCTTGGTGAAAGTTACAGCATCAATATCACTCTGAGAATAAAGCTGATAAGTTATGGTTATATCAGCAGTTTCTTTATCCGACTCAAAATCATTACTATTTGAAGCCTTAAAGATAATTTGATACCCAGATAAGTTTAATTTGTCATTAGAAAAAGTGAAATTAAAAAGTTTTTCTTTATCACCCCATGAATAATCATTCTGTGAAAACATATAATAATTTCCAACTTTCTTAACTCCTTCATTAGAAATACTGTAATCAAAATCAGAATCAGAATTATTTCCCCATCGAGCTAAGCCGAAATTATCTAAAGAAACTTGATTGCCATCTTTATCTTTAAAATAAATCAAAGCATAATCGTATGCAAAAGCATTATTCTTCCACATGATGTCACATAAGTTAATGTTAACCTTATGTACATCATTTAAAAAGACATTCTCTCCCCATATAGCATTTGGCAGCAATGCAAGCATTGCTACCAACATATATCTCATTACACTATTAAAAATCTTAGACTTAAACATAAGCTTCAATGTTTTTTAATATAAGTATATTATTCTATTTATATTTATAAATATGTCTCGTATATTTACGAGCAGCATAGCTTCTTAAATCCTTGGTGAAAAGCATCTTGTATGTAAGATACTTGTCTGTTTCACCCGGTACAGGGACGGTGACCTGATAGAGGGCGCTCTGCTTGTCTGCTTTGTCATCATTGAAGATACCTTCGAAATAGCCAGTGGTTGTATTCCATGATGGAAGGGTTTTAAACACCAACTTGGCATTAGCAGTTTCATCAGCCATACCTCCTTCTTTGATTAACTCCCATGTTACTTTGGTATTATCGATACCAGCTACCTCTGTGTCATCACTTGCCTTTACTACCTTTGGCTGGATATGGAATTCCTCTTCCGGATAATAGCAGGTATAGGAAAGAGTGGTTCCGTTATCTCTTATGGATGGATAGAGACCGATGGCTGTGAAGGACTGAACATCAAACTTCAACTTATAATCATCTAATGAGATTGGGAGGATGTGATGGTCGTTGCGAGCTATCGTTGTCCAATCCTTGAACAAGGCGTAACGCTTGACTCCTGCTGAAGTATTCAGGTTGATGATGAAATACTTGGAAGTATTGCCCGCTGCGCTTTCATTCACATAGAATGAAATCTCTTTATAATCCGTAGTACCTGCTGGTATCGTCACTGCAGGAGACAACTTATAAGTATAATTCTCCGTTGCAGCCTGCTTTACCAGATTCGGAATACATTTAACCTCATCATTATCTGCACCAGATGACGCATCAGAATGCTTTGGCAACAACATGATGTTTTCAGCATCTGTATTATCTTTGCTGTTCTTAGTGATATCGCTGATGGTAATATCATTGATTACCAAATCTGTAGAACTTGGATTCTTAAACTGGAGTGTAACCTTTGCCAGCATTCTTACTACCCAAAGATTAGTTTTGTCTGGCTTACCAGAAGCATCAATTTTTACTTCCTGCTTATTGCTCATTGGAATGCCTTTGGTAGTAACATCGAAGCCATTACCATCCATCTTCCATTTCTTATCATCAAAATTGACGGTTGCACCTTTTGAGATGCCAAGTTCTGTAGCTGTTAGATTAGCAAAGGAATAAACCTGATAGGTAGCTTCTCCTTTAGGAAGATCTGTTATCGCAACATCATCTTTAATACGATTACCATCCGATACATTTTTGTTCTCTACAAAAGAAACAACCTTGTTGTCTTTTACAAAGGCTACCACCCAGCTCTTCATGTTTTCCGCATCTATGCCATTTTCCCATGACAACGTAGCTCTGGTTCCGGAAGAAGGAGCTGTAGAAAGAGTCATGTGGACGGTAACCTTGTCGCCTGGGTTATCGCCTCCACTGTCTCCCTGTATAGGGTCAGCACTATCTGTGGAGCAAGCCGAGATAAAGGCTAGCACCATCAGAATCAATGCCATATGTATCGTTCTAATCGTTTTCATTTTCTCTGAAAGTTTAATTTCAAACTATACTTTCTGTTTATCTATTTGTCTTTACATTGTTGTCTCTTCATGAGTATAGGTTGCCCATTTTCTCACGTTGAGGGTAATCTTCATTCCATCCGGTCCCTTACCGGTAATTCCATCGATACGAACTCGATAAATGTTATTGCGGACTATGCCGTAATGCATTGGGTCGGAAGTTTTACCTGCACCAGTAGGGTCGCTATGTCGAATAACGTAGGTATAAGCCTTGTCTTTTCCTTTCGATTCATGACCAGCTATTGGCTCTATTTTTGTTGCATCCCAGTCTTCTGCCTCATAATACTTACCCTTAAAGACAAGACCTGTAGCATATTTCTCATTATTATTAAAAGAGGTGTTCTCTTTTATGTAATCGAGGATATAATAAGCAGTCTCTGGATCGTACGGCTTTGTACCACTAGCCCTTGAACCACTAGAATACGAATGGGTCTTTCCAGCATCACGAGTCTGATAAAAAGATTCATAAGAAGCTTTTGCCCAATTCTCGTTAGTATTTTTAGGATAATTAAAACTAGCCAAGCTCTTATCTTGAGATGTTGGATCTACAACATAATTGGTGTTCTGCTTGTTGCCATCAGCTTCTTCCAGCCCCAGATACTTTAAATTTGCTAATGATGCATCCGTAGCTGTGCGTCGGAAGACATATTCCTTAGAGGTCAACACATTATAAGGACGAACGTACTCTAGCACAAAGCCACCGATTATATCGGTTCCTGCCGTCTGGGTAACATTATAGCAATAGTTGCACAGATGGGTCTTGTCATCTAACTTATAACGCTGAACATGGGGCATAATATCTATTCTTGCTGCCAGACGCTCAATCTCGTGATTAAAAAGATAAGGATCATCTTTTGTTCCACTACCGGTTTTCTCAGTTAAAGAACTCTGTCCACGTGAAGACATCACGAATGCTGAAAAGCCGCTTAATTCTCCTTTTTTGGTAAAGGTAGCATCATCGGTGCGCTTAAAAACATCAGTAATCAACTGATCTCGCACTTCTGATAACTTACGACCACGATAATCTGATAAGTCCCCAACATTAGCGATGACCAGGAAACGAAGATTGGTATCTTTCAAAAACTTCGGATCAACCTCTACAGCTAAGGTACGTTTGCCATCAGGAGTTACAGTTGGGAAATAGATTACACGATCTATGGTAGTTTCGCCATCTGTTAAATCTGTCTTGTCTGAATGAAAGAACAGCATAGACATATTACTTACTGCTCGCTCATATGTTTCTCCTTTATGATCACCATTGCCCTTTTCTCCTCCAAAAGGGGTTGGTTCAAAAGTTTTATCATCATCTGCTCTTGTTGTTTTAGAGTCCTCACCAGCTACGTTTATTGAAACTGACAAAAACACTTTGCTATTGTCATTCTCAACAGGCAAATCGCTAGTAGTGTCGCTCGCACAGGATGCGAACGGCATCACCAGCAAAAGGGCTAGCAATGAGCGGATTATCGTTTTCATCTTTAACATACACTATCTTTATTTTTATCGGCTTACCATGAAACCTGGTAGAATTTATTTTTCGAGTTCTTCGAACTGGATGCGCTTGCTCCAACTCAGTACATTCACACTAATGGTGATGTAGCAATACTTGAGCTTGCCACCCTGGATAAAGAACTGAAGTTTGTAATCGTAGGCACGGTCTAGGAATTCCTGTGCACTGTAACTGTACTCCTCGCTGGTGCGAAGACGACTCAAGAGGTCTGGCAGATCTACATTGACTACCGCATTTCCGGTCTCCTTACTCTTAATGAGGAGTCGCCCATCCAGGTTGTAATCTTCGTGCTTCAAAATGCGGGAAGTCATAAAGTCAGCATGGGCTATCTTGCCTTGCTCAGTCTCATCTACCGTATTCCATGTAGCATGAGGGGTATAAATGAGTTTACGGCTCTCATCGAGAGAGTTATCCCAAAGGATGCGGGCATTATGGTCTTCGATGGTCATCGTGTAGTCGTTGACATCCATATCCTGTGGAGAGTCAAGATCACGAAGCGCCACATTGATCTTCTTGGTATCACGCACCAGAGAGATGGTTGCATAAGAAGGTTTTGTGGATGAAACCTCTACTGCCTCCAGCAGTTTACCATGCCAGAGGGTATCGAGCGGAAGGCTGTTGTTGACAACCTCATCATACTCACCCTTGTTTTCATGGTCGAGATTCACTTCCAGTTCCTGCATCTTATCTCCTGTAGCCGATGGAGTGGTACGAACGAACTTGGCACGGCCTGAAGTTAACTGGTCGGCGTATGCATTCTGTCCGGCAAGGGCAAGGAACTGATATTTACCTGGCTGTAGGTTCTCGACGTGCATCACGTAATTTGGGTCTTTGAGAGGCGATGATAGCGCAGAATTCGTCTCGGTCTGTTGGGTTATATAGTTTCCGTTCTCGTCGAATACATACAGCGTTACCTGTCCAACATGGTCGTTGAACATGTCGGCACGCTGGAGGTTGTAATCATACTTAAACTTCACATATACACCATTAGGACAATCGCTGTAGTCCTGGTGCCACATATCGTTGCACGAGGTGACGACTGTCAGGGTCATGGCAGCAGCCATGACACCCTTCAACCATTTATTTATCTTCTGCGCTATCATATCGCTAATCAATTATTGTTTTCTATATTTATCGTTTTATATTACTCACCGAGAGTTGCACCTTGTGTACGCTTAGCCCAAGAAAGGACGTTGATCTTGACAGATACATACTCCTTCAAATTATCATCATCATCCGGAATATTACTCAAATCAGGTATTGTAGCATGTCCAAATCCCTTTATGCCGGAAACACTGATTTCATACCAGTTATTACGAAGCACACCATATCGACCTAGCCAGTTTTGTTCTGCCTTACCATCTGCATTAGGATAAGATGTTGTTTTACCATCGGCAGACCAAGGTGTCTCAGTATTATCAAAATGACGAATTGGAACATAATAGTAATTAATACCACTCTTAACATGCTCTAAATCTTTAACTACCACTCCACTCTTCCAATTTTCTAACTGTTCTGTCGTAGGTGTAGTCGTCCAACGGCTATCACTTTTAGCTGTTACGGTATAAGAGACAACACCCGCATCAAAAGAAGTTTCTGATACTGTCAACAAATCCTGTGCACTGGCTGTACCAGAAATATGAGTTTTCAAATCCGAAGCGTTTTGAGCAACATATCGGGCAAGAATCAATTTCTCGATAGTCGTTTTATCATATACAACAGTAGGATCAGAATCGACAGTATAAAAATCTGTCATAGGAGTATACTTCTTGGTTGGGGCTGCATCATTATCAGCTGTAAAGAACTGAACACCAACAATAGCACAAGTAGTACTTTTAATCTTCTGATTTGCAACATTAAATGTATTCTCTAAGCAATACTTAATCTTTGTCCGATCGGTAGAAGTAACTTGTGAATTTCCTAAAGCACCTGTTGTAAATGAATCATAATTAGGGTCAATAGCCCAATATGTACGATACAACTCTGAAGCAGGGATAGCTGTATCATCGTTCAAACTCGTTGTGCCAATAAATCGGAATTTAGATGTTGCACCAGCAGCTTCATATGAAGCCCAGTCATTTTTCCAGCTGCGAGTAAAATAAGTCTGTTTGTTGGTATTTGCCAACTCCCAACCGGTAACAGTATAATAAAGTTTCTTACCTGCTGTTTTTACACCTGTTACTTCAGTAACCGTACCAGTATAATCTGTTGTCTGTACTGGTGTCATGGCTGTTCCCATTTCAACCTTAGCTAAAGCACGCTCTACAGAGATATCTACAGCCTTTGTTTTTGCAGCTTCCGGAGTCTTCTGAATATTTTCAGGCTTAATAGGAACCAAAGTATTAACTTCACCATCAAAAGTAGCAGCACCGACCTTTGTTGCTAAAGGAGCATTGGTCATCAAAAAGCCAGAACCTTTAAGAGTTGAAGGACTAACTGTTAAAACCTTAGACATTTTATCACCGACAGTATAGCTCAGGCCGTTATCATTCAAAACTACCAAAGCATAAATATTATTAGTAAGCCCCGAACTACTAATCTTAACAGTCTGCTGATAACGGGTAGTAATTTGCTTATTTTCTGCTCCAGGAGTAGCAGAAGTTAATGTGAGAGGATACGCCTGTACAAAGGTTGCACTAGCTTCATCCGCACCATTAAAAAGCAAAAGCTTAGCATCTTTTACTTCATACTCTTCAGCAGTGCCATCTTTGAAATTATCATTGGCACGTGAAGTTCCAGGGTTCTGTGTTGGAAGATTGATGGCAACAGCAACATAACCATCACCATTCTCATTGAAACCTGAGTTGTTACCACCACCATTCAGATCATCGCTACTTGAACAAGAACCGAGCATCAGCCCCGCCAATGCAACGGAAAATAATAAAGTTTTCTTCATCTTGTAAGTTATTATTGTTGTTATTAATATTTTATTTCTTTACTTATAACCGTTCTTAAAAATCCATTATTTTACATTTTTATATATTTGGTTTACTGATTATCTAATACGTTATATTTGAGGTATTTTCTGAAGTTGTACTTAGAATATTTTGACTGGTTCAGGAGACTGTTCCAAGCCAGGGCAGTGCCCTGACTCTAAGGAATAGCTATCTTATCCTAAACAAACAGTATGTATAACTTTATAGATTCTGTAAATTTTCTTTCGCAGAAGCAATACCAGCCTTGGCAGCCTGCTCCAGGTAATAACGAGCTTGCTTCTCGTTGCCCTTCAGTATCTCATAAACACCTCGGGCATTCTGGGCATTCGGACTGGTCCCTGCCTTATCGAGATAAGATTTCGCACCATCTGCATCACCGGCATTCAAACGGGTAATGGCTGCATTCAGATTCGCTGTCTCATTCTCTGGAAACATGCGGACGGCTATCTCCATCACATCATTAAACTCCTTGCTGCCTGGCTCGTAAGTCTGGGCTACCATGAACATCTCCTCCTGACTCAACTGCTGTGGCTTGGTCTTGATAATCTCCTTTGCCTCTTCCACATCAAAAGGTTTCACCTTATAAGTAAGGTGGTAGTCGGAATGGCGGAGCGCAGGATACCAGGTGTCGAGCATAAAGCGATACTCTGAAGGATACTGCTTTTTAATCTTCAACTCGCGGGCATCCGGATTCAGACTCTTATCGGCAATAATCGCCAAAATGGCATCCTTATGCTCAAGGTTGCTACCTTTAATATAAGCTATCAGACCATCCCAATCCTCTGGAGTAGAAGAAACCGTGAAGAGATTGTTTGGCAACTTCACCATTCGGCGGACATATTCGGTCAGCGTCTTGGCACGGTTTTTTGCCAGATAATCATTATGGGTATAAGGACTCTCCGGTGATGCATAACCATGAATATTGATGCCGCTCACTTCGAGATTCTTATCTTCCTTCAATGCATTGATGGTACGGATGATGCTATCCAACTGTGCAGGATTACGGCGATAATCTGGATGCAACTCTATGCGATCTACCGGGAAATCGATATAAGCACGCTTATCAAGATGACGGACCTTGACCGCTTCTACCTCTGGACGGACGAAAGAAGCTACCGGCTGGCGACGACGAGTGATGGTAAAATCAGTACCATCCTGCAAATCACCACAACCGCAGAGGTCCTCGTGAATTTCGAGATCGTAGTTCCTTACCTTGGAAGACAGAGGAACGGATGCCAGATACTTCACGGTCTGCTGCTTCTTGTTGTCTCGCTTCACCACGGAAGCCTGAGGAGAAAGCTGCAACTGTTTCTTTCCAACCCCTCGGTCAAACATGATCTGCTGTCTTCTACCGTTGATAACAATCTCAGGCATCTTGAGCAACTCTCCCTTATGCTTGATCATCGGAGTATACACAAGCTGGTTGTTAGTAGGGAGATCCAGGGAATCGAGATTCAGATCCATCATAACCGTAATAAGGTCATTGTGATGCGACATCTCTACATGAGATATCTGTATCTTTTCAGCAGCCAACTTGAGACTCTTGCAATCCTGGGCTGCAAGAGGCATAGCCATCAAAAGAGAGCTGAATAATAATATGTAGTTCTTAAATTCTTTCATACTCATAGATTATGTTTAATGAGTTACAACATATAAATAAGAGAAATGGCTGCCTTGGTAGGACCCACGTAGTTGTCATGAGATGACTTCTCCTTCTCGCCACAGGCACCACACTTGAACTTGTCGTACTGGATATAATCATATCCGAAACCTACAGAGGTTTCCAGATTCCAGTGCTTGGAAAGAGGCCATTGATAACCAGCGGTCACACCACCACCTACATACCATCCTTCATAGCGATGATTACGTAGAGATTTGAAAATGCCTAGGGGTAGCTTCACTCCTCCTGCATTAAACTGTCCGCCCATGGCATGAACACCCAAGAACCAGCCATTGAAGCTCTGGCAGAACCAGTAACGGTATTCTGGTTGCAAAAGCCAATGACGGAGGCTTGACTGGTCGCCACCGGACTGTTTCCAAGGATTGAAGCCAAAGAATACCTGAGCGGTATGCTTCTTGCCTAAGGCAGTCTCGACACCGAGATTAGGAGTTGTTGTAGCCCAATATAAGAGGTTGGACTTGACTCCTGTGTTTTGCGCATAATTAGCTAGTGATACAAATATGAGTAACACTGAAGCTAAAATCAATCGTTTAACCATCTATTAAAAGAGTTTAGTTAAGTCTATTTATTTATTTCGTTTTTACTATATCAATAGGTAATTATATAAATTTACCGTTTACATGATTATTCGCATTTTCTTGGGGCAAAAGTAGGAAAAAGCTGTGAAAAGGAGGTGTATAAAATGTATTCATTTAGTGGAAAGAATCATTTTAGTACGTTATATTACTGATTTTATAATGAAAATCCACCATTCATTAACATTTTATACATAAACATCACTAAAGAAGATTCACCATAATTTTTGACAGGAAAATATATAAAGGTAAAAAAGTAAAAGAGTAAAAAGGTAAAAGAGTAAAAAGGTAAAAGGGTAAAAAGGTAAAGGAGCTGGGAGGAGCTGTGGGAAAAAACTGGGCGATAAGAAAGCAGAACTGCATGAAAACAAAAAAGCCTCAGAAATCTTTCGAAATCTGAGGCTCTTGATAAAAGGAGGCGGCTACCTACTCTCCCGCATTGCATTGCAGTACCATCGGCGCAAGTGAGCTTAACTTCTCTGTTCGGAATGGGAAGAGGTGGGACCTCACCGCAATAACCACCTGATAAT
>OIXY01000250.1_pt1 | contig 14349 bp, 7 predicted proteins | sample 1588051 | NCBI WGS metagenome assembly OIXY01 (sample SAMN03283247) | human gut metagenome | biome: human-associated habitat; material: feces | host: Homo sapiens | place: Peru | collected 2012 | reverse complement strand
TGGTGGACCGCCACACCTGCGCTGTGATGCTGGAGCTGGTGCAGGGCGAGGGCGGCGTTGTGGCGCTGGAGCCGGAATACGTGCAGGCTGTCCGCAAGCTCTGCGACGACAAGGACCTGGTCCTCATCGTGGACGAGGTGCAGACCGGCGTGGGCCGCACCGGCACCTTCCTGTGCTGTGAGCACTACAACCTCAAGCCCGATATCGTCACGCTGGCCAAGGGCCTGGGCGGCGGCCTGCCCATCGGTGCCGTTCTGCTGAACGAAAAGACCGCCGAGGGCATGGGCCCCGGCAGCCACGGTTCCACCTTTGGCGGCAACCCGGTGGTCTGCGCCGGTGCCAATGTGGTGGTGGACCGCATGGACCAGAGCTTCCTTGCCAATGTCAACGAGCGCGCCGTCCAGCTGCGTGCGGGCATCGCAAAGCTGCCCCATGTCAAGAGCATTTCCGGCATCGGCCTGATGGTGGGCATCGAGTTCTACGACCTCAAGGCCGCAGATGTGCTGGCAGCCTGCCGCGAAGCGGGCCTGCTGGTGCTGACGGCCAAGACCCGCCTGCGCCTGCTGCCGCCGCTGACCCTCAGCGAGCACGATGTGGACATGGCGCTGGAGATCCTGAGCGAGGTGCTGGGCAGGATGGAGCCGACGGCTCCGAAGGAGCAGGCATGAAAAATCTGCTGAAAATGAGCGACCTTTCCCCCGCCGAACTGACCCACATTCTGGATGTGGCAGACCAGCTGAAAGCGGACTGCAAGGCGGGCCGCACCGCTCCGCTGCTGGCGGGCAAAAGCGTGGCGCTGATGTTCTCCAAAAACTCCACCCGCACCCGCACCAGCTTTGAGGTGGGCGTGTACCAGATGGGTGGTCTTGGCAACTACATGAACACCGCCGAATTACAGGCCGGGCGCGGCGAGCCTTTGCGGGACACCGCCCGGGTGCTGGGGCGCTACTACGACTGCGCCGTCTGGCGCACCTACCGCCAGCGGGACTTGGAAGAACTGGCCGAACTTTCCGGCATTCCGGTGATCAACGGCCTTACCGACTACGCCCATCCCTGTCAGGTGCTGGCTGACCTGATGACCATCCGGGAGCGCCGGGGCACGCTGGCAGGGCTGAAACTCTGCTTTGTGGGCGACGGCAGCAACATGGCCAACAGCCTGATCGTGGGCGGCCTTTTGGCCGGGATGCAGGTATCCTGCGTCTGTCCCCCGGGCTACCGCCCGGCAGCGGATGTGCTGATGTTTGCCCACCAATACGGCAATGCCTTCCATCTGACCACCGACCCCGCCGAAGGTCTGCGGGACGCAGATATCGTGGCCACCGCCGCGTGGAACACCACCGCCCCCGGCACTGCCGAGAGCGAGCAGCGTCTGCGGGATTTTGTGGGCTTCCAGCTGACCGGCCGTCTGCTGGAAAACGCAAAGCCCAACGCGCTGGTGCTGCACTGTCTGCCCGCCCACCGGGGCGAGGAGATCTCCACCGCCCTGTTCGAGCAGCACGCGGACGAGATCTTTGACGAGGCAGAGAACCGTCTGCACGTCCAGAAAGCCGTGCTGGCGGTGCTGCTGGCGGGCAAGTAAAACGGTTTTGAATGCCCGCCGCGTGTGCTTTGGGCATCAATAGCGGAAAGAATATTTTTATTGCAGTTCCGGAATGCCTGCGGAGTTTGGCGGGGCAAAGCCCCTCCATCTGCTAACGCAGACCACTCCGCTGCTTGAAAGCCCCACTGGGGCTTTCATTGCTACGCAACCGCCGCCTTTTCGGAACTGCTTTTTTACAGGAGGGGACGCACCGCCCGTATGGTGATTTTACCCATAATTTTGTGCCACTTTTTGGCAGATGTTGCGGACAAAAGCACTTTATTTTATTGAACTTTAGTGCTATACTCAACTTAGCATTTTTTGCCTGCTCCTACTGTTCCGTTTGGGGGAACAGCCGGGGCAAATCGATCAACAAAGGAGAGAATATCATGAAAAAGCGTATTCTGAGCATGATACTGGCACTCAGTATGGTGCTCTCCATCCTCCCTGTGTCCGCATTTGCAGATGCAGGGGCAGCCTCCGCCGCCAGCAGTGACGGCGAGACCGTTTATGAAGAGAACTCCGTACAGTTCTCCGTGTATGTGACTAGTATCTATGGTACTGATACGGATTATAAAGAGTTTAAATATGCTGCGGGTGATTCTGTCGAAATCACCGCACCCAAGCGGGATGGCTACACTTTCCAAAACTGGGTCATTTCTTATGGTCTGCCCGCGAATACGGATGTTACCCAAGAGACTATCCACTTTACGATGCCTGCAGGCATGGTCGTCTTGAGGGTAGAAACAAAATTGGACGTCTCCGTGAAGGAGTATCTTCTGGTTGTGGAGGGCGATAACTATAAGGAAGAACAGCACAAGGAGGGCGATCCGATTGAGATCACCGCACCTGATCCTGATAAGGAAGGCAAAACCTTCGACCATTGGGAAGTAAGTGGCTTGCCTAGTAGCGTGGTCACCAACAACAAGACCATCAGCTTTAATATGCCTGCGAACACTGTTATCCTGACCCCGAAGTATAACGAGCTCTCTGCCAAGAAGTACTTCGTGTATGTGGACGGCGGCGAAACTAAGGAGCACGCTGCGGACGAAACGGTCAGCATCACCGCACCACCTGCGAAGGAAGGCGAAACCTTCGACCATTGGGAAGCGAATTGTGAGCTCGCAGGTGCGGATCTTAACCAAAAGACCATCACCTTTACGATGCCCGCACGCGACGTTACCCTGACCCCGAAGTACGACAAGTGCAAGTATACTTTGACCGTGAAGAATGAGAACGGTGAGAACAGTAGGGTAGAACAGTACGAGGCCGGTCAGCTGGTCAGCTGCAGAGCATCCGAGGTGCCAGGCAGCACCTTCATCCGTTGGGAGGCAGAAGGTCTGCCCGAGCAAGAAGATCGACCCGCTGATTTCTTTAAGAACCAGACGATCAGCTTCCATATGCCCCAGGGTAATGTTACCCTGACCCCGCAGTACGCCAAGCAGTACAGTGTGAGCAGGAACGGTGTGAAGTATGGGAGCTACCTTGAGGGCGACACTGTCACGGTCGAAGCACCTGAGGTGCCGGATGGCTACATCTTCACCGGTTGGGAGCCTAATAGTCTGCCCAAGGGCGCAGTCATTGGCGACAAGACCGTCACCTTTAAGATGCCCGCAAAGAACGTGACGGTCATAGCAAAGATTGAACCGATTGTGACCAAGACCCTCAAGATCACCAAGGCGAAGGTCACCCTGCAGGACGGCAGCGACGTTGCTGACCTGAATGCTGTGCCTGTGGGTACAAAGCTGGTTGTCACCGCAGACGCGGACACCGATACCAGCGTGTTCAAGGGCTGGAAGTGCACCGGCATGGAGTTGACCGAGGAGCAGAGCAAGGCCCGTGAGCTGAAGTTCGAGATGCCTGCTCAGGATGTGGAACTGACAGCTGAGTTTGGTGCTCCTGATCCTAAACCGGAGCCCACTCCCGATCCTAAACCGGAGCCCACTCCCGATCCTAAACCGGAGCCTACTCCCGATCCGGAGCCCACTCCCGATCCGGAGCCTACTCCTGATCCTAAACCGAACCCCGATCCCAAGCCGGAGCCTACTCCCGATCCGGATCCCGCTCCCGCACCCAGCGATGACGGAAGCGCTGCAGTGATCGTGGCGGCAACCGCTGTGGGCGGTGTAGCCGTTGGCGTGGGTGCCTACATGGTAGGTACTACCGTCTACCTGAAGAGCGTTCTGCCCGAGGGTGTGGCGATCCCCGCTAACCGCCAGCAGCTGGCAGTTGCACTGTGGACCGCCGCAGGCAAGCCCGCTACCCAGAGCACTGCTCTGTTCAACGATGTGGCAGCCGATGCCGCAGAGCTGCAGGCTATCCGCTGGGCAGTGGATACCGGCCTGATGACTGCACAGGACGGCAGCTTTAATCCCGGCAGCCGCGTAAGCCGCTGGGAGGTCATCCGCACTTGGAAGAACTACCAGAAGCGTGGCTGAGCCCGCTGACCGGTAACGACCCCTTATAACCCCGCAGGGGCTGCTGCACAGTGCTGTGCAGCAGTCCCTTTTTGCGTTGGCGGGCGTTTTCTGCCGCGATTCCACCCGGTAAAAGGCATTTTGAGCCATTTTTGGAGGATTTGTGAAAAAAGGCTCTACTTTTTCCGCCATTGGTGGTATAATGCAGGTGCAGAGGAAACACTCTGAAAATATGCCATTCCCATAATTCCTATAGAGCAGAAAACCGTCCGGTAACCGCAAGCCGGGCGGTTTTCTGTTTTTTGCGGGTGTGTCCCGCAGTTTTTGCGCTTTCGGGGCGTTTCAGCGCATTTGCGGGGCGATTCGTGTCTGAAATCGTCCAAGGCGGGCAAAAAGTGGTACACTGAGTACAACAAAAGCGCCCGGCTTGGAGGGCGCTTGAGAAGGAGAGGATCTTATGCAAAAACGGCTCATCAGCATGGTTCTGGCGCTGAGCATGGCGCTGACCGCAATGCCGCTGCCCGCCCTTGCCCAGAGCGCCCCGCCCGACACCGCCAGCGCTGCGGCACTGGCAGAGGAAAACGGCGATGTCACCGATATCTTTCCAGATGACTGGTCTGGCAAGCCCATGGGCGACCCCTTCGGCGGCAGCAAAGACGACTGGTCCTACGATGAGGCCAGCAATACGCTCACCCTGAAAAACGGCGCTTTCCAGCTCCACAACTACAATCATGACAGCTACAATAATTGCATCAAATGGAACCTGAAGATCGAGCCCGGTGCCACCCTGCAGGAGGCGCGGATCGGCTCGGAATACCATAACGGCTACACCGTGACCAACGCAGGCACTATCTCCGGCGGCACCTTCTACGGCAAGGTGATCTGTGAAGCCGGGGCTGTCATCAGCGGCGGCACCTTTAAAGGAAATGCCATTGTTAATGCTGCGGGCGGCGAGGTCACCATTGAAGGTGGCACCTTTGAAGAGGGTAGTTATACCAGCGGCGTGACCGTTAAAGCAGCGGGTACCCTTACCATCAATGGCGGCACCTTTAAGGGTAAGTACACCTGCTCCGTGGATATCAACAATTGTGAAAAAATCGTCATCAACGGCGGCAGCTTTGAAACCTCGCTCACGGATCTTGAAAGGACAACGGAAATCATCATCAACGGCGGTCTGTTCAACGAAAAGCTGTATGTTGCAGGAGATAAATGTACCGTCAACGGCGGTCTGTTCACCGCTGAAAATGACCCGCTGCCCGAGGGCGCAACCGTCAAGGGCGGCTATTTCACGGCAGAACACACAGGGCTTGTAGCCATCGATGCATCCAAAGACCCGGTGTACCTCCCTGTCGCGGTGGCAGCGGACGGCACGGTGAACGAGTGGTCGGCAGATGCCTATGACACCCTCTATGTTGTCTCCGGCAAAACGGTGACCCTGAGACCTACCTACAATCTGAAGAGCGTCGTCAGCGGCGGCACGCAGTTGACTTATGACCCCAAGGACGGCGCAGTCAGATTTACTGTGGGCAATGAAGCTGTCCAGCTTGACACCATTATTTGGGAAGAACTGGTTGTTGAAGCAAGCGGCTTCCCCCGGGGCACGTCCAGCGGCAACTACGGCGCAAAGGGCAAGGGCTGGTCCTTTGAGCCGGAGCGCGAGCACGCAGAACTGTTTTCGAAAACTGTCCCCACCCTGATCATCGAGAAGGACACCACACTGAACTTTGACGAGGTAAAAAACAACGCCGGTACGGTAAAATTTGCGGTTGAAAACTACGGCACCTTCAGCGGTACGCTGAACTCCACCCGGTATGTGTACAATAGGGAGGGCGGCGTCATCACGGATGCCACGCTGAACAGCCCGCAGGACCTTTATAATGACGGCCTTGTGGAGGATTCGGTGTTGTGCGTTAGGCACATCACCAACGGCAAACGCGAAACGGCGCAGCCCGCTACCATCTGCAACTCTGCGCTGGATATCACCGGCTGGTCGCTGGCAAACAGCTCTACCTACAAGGCTGTGCTGGACGGCTGCTATAACAGCGCCGGTTACACCGGCACTGCCGTGATCCAAAACGGCGGCACGATCAAAAACAGCAAGAGCACCCTGAAGCTGGTAGTGGAAAACACGGCCGGCTATGACGGCAACGCAAAGTTCAACCAGCCCATTATTGACGGCGGCGAGTATACCACGGTTTATAACGAGGGCGGCATCATTCAGGGCAGCCCCACCATCCACGCACTGGTGGCAAAGGATACCAAAGACCTGAACGGCGCTGCGAATTACTACACCCTGAACTACACCGCACCGGAGGACGCCGAATACTATAGAAGATACATCAACGGCGTCAACGGGCTGCTGGAGGGTGTTTGGGACGCAGATGCCTCCACCCTCTACGTTGACACCGACTGGAACACCATTTCGGTCACGACCCACGCGCCCATCAAGAGCGTGAACGGCGTAGCCTATAACGGCTCTGTAGCCGATGGAGAACGCTACAACAGCACCATCGACCTGCGCAAGTATAACATCCCGCAGACCCATATCCTCAACCTGAGCGCCACCGATGAGGGTGTGGCAGCGCTGCCGGATGCAGATCCCGCAGACTTTGCCTTTGTCCTGCCCAACGACCTGACCTATGACGGCAACCCCAAGATGGTGAAAGTGGACGTGAAGGACAACGCCACCAAGGACTACGGCGCTGTTACCGTGACCTACAAGCAAAATGGTGTAGCGCTGAGCGTCGCTCCCGTTGAGCCGGGCGATTACACCTTTACCGCTGTGGTAGCAGCTACTGCCACCTGTGCGGGCGGTGATGTGACCCCGAAGGATAACATGTTTACCATCTTGAAGGGCACGCTGAACCCCAAAGACTTTACCGTAAAAGAGCCCACTGACCTGACCTATGACGGCAAGCCCAAGGAAGTGACTGTGACAAACAACAGCACCAAGGACTACGGTAAGATCACCGTGATTTATGAGATGAGCGGCGGCATAGTGGTCCATGGTGCGCCTGTTGAGCCGGGTAAATATTACTATTCCGTCGTCACCGAAGGCAGCGCACGGTACAAGAGCGGCTCTGTGGCAGATGGTACGTTCACCATCACAAATGACGTCAAGCCTGCCCCCAAACCGGAACCTGACCCCGCAGACTTTGTCTTTACCGTGCCTGCAAACGCCGTATATGACGGCGAGGAATATGGTGTGACAGTGCGTGCATCTGCCGGAAAGGGCTATGGCAATGTTACCGTGACCTATATCTCCGGTACAGAGAAGTTTACCGCAGTTTACGATGCGGACGGCGCGCTGCTGAGCGGCAAGCAGCCTGTAAACGCAGGTGATTACACCTTCACCGCTGTGGCAGCAGCTACCGACAGCTGCGCGGGCGGCGATGTGACCCCGAAGGATAACAAATTTACCATCCAGAAGGCCGAGCTGAAGGCAACGGATTTCAACATTCTGGTCAGCTACACTACCGTCAGCGATGGACAGAGCTATATAGCTTATATGAATGAGCAGAGCCCCGATTCCCCGCTCGTTCTGTTCTACGGCGATGAGATCACCGGGTACAAGATCATTCCCTATGCGGATGCCGCTGATAAGCCTGCTGCCTACACCGCTGCCGTCATGGGCAACTATTATGCGCTGGACGACAACGGCAACAAGATCGGCACCGGCACCGGTACGCCCACAAAGCCCGGGCACTACCGCCTGAGCATCCGGGTGACCGCCGATGCAAACCACTATGCGGAGCCGGAGCTGCGGAACGAAAACTGGGTGCTGGATATCTGGCGCGCCCCGCTGTACATCTCGGACTTTACCGTGACGGAGCCTGACTTGACCTACGACGGCACCGCCAAGGAAGTAACGGTACAAAACAACAGCGACAAGGATTACGGCGAGATCACCGTGACCTACCGGAACGACCCCTACAATTCGGACGGCGCGATGCTTGACGGCGCTCCCGTTGAGCCGGGCGTGTACTACTACATCGTCAACGCCGCAGGCGGCGCACTGTACGAGGGCGGTCTTGTGGCAAGCGGCTCGTTCCGCATCAAAGAAGCTGCCAAGCCTGACCCGAAACCCGAACCTGACCCGAAGCCGGAGCCCGACCCGAAGCCGGAGCCCGACCCGAAGCCGGAGCCTGACCCGAAGCCGGAACCTGAACCGGAAAAGATCTATCAGCTTACCGTTGCCGGTGCAGACATCACCCTGCCCGAGGATGCAGACGCCAGCGCCCTGAAAGCAGGGCAGCTGGTCAGCCTGACCGCTTACCCGGACACCGCCACCGAGCGCTTTGCCCAGTGGGTGGTGAGCAGTTCTGACGGCAAGGAACTGACCCTGATGGATAAAGCAGGCGAACCGCTGACAGAGGACGCCTTTAAGCAGCGCACCCTGACCTTTAAGATGCCCGCACAGAGCCTGAATATCACCGCCGAGACCACCGCAGTGGAGCAGCCGCCGCAGGAGGACAGCACCGAGTACAGCACGCTGCAAACGGTAGCCATTCTGGCCGGTACAACGGCGTGGTTTGCAGGCGGTACCGTGCTGGCCTACGAGGCCGTTACCGGCAGCATCCTTGCAGACCTGCTGCCCAAGGGCACGGCCATCCCGAGCACCCGGGAACAGCTTGCAGTGCTGCTGTGGAGCACCGCAGGCAAGCCCGAACCCGCTGCACCCGCTGTTTACAGCGATGTGGCGGAGCCGGATACCGCCAAGGCAGCCCGCTGGGCTGTGGAGGCCGGTCTGCTGCCCGACATGGGCGAGGGCGTCTTTACGCCCGGCAAGCGTGTGACCAAGGTACAGGTCATCCGCGCATGGAACCAGCTGAAAAAGCTGGGTCTGGCGAAATAACAATTGCCATCTCCCGATCGATCCTTTCCAATAAGCGCAACAAGGCCGTCCGGCGAATGCCGGACGGCCTTGTTGCATTGCCCCACTCATGAAAAAGGAGTTCTGAAAAGGCTGCGCAACCGCAGCCTTTTCAGAACTCCAAAATTAAAATAATTCTTCCGCTGCAACAACGACGACCGCCGCCAGCGGCGGAAACAGGGAGGAGTTGTTGGGGCAGCGGCCAGCAAGACGCGAGTGCCGCCCAAGGCACGAAGCGGATGCTGGGTGCCGCAACCCGGAAGACGCGGAGAGCATTTTCAATCGTTCTCCACCCCGGGGCACCCGGCGGCGTGCCATGCGGCGCACAGCACCTCTTTTTCCGCCTTGGAAAGCTTTTTCAGGGCGGCTTCCCGGCGTAAAGCGGCGCGCTTGTCCGCGCAGCGCTCTAGATAGGCAAAGCCCACCGCGCCGTGGGCGCGGGTGTAGCGCGCGCCCTTGCCGCTCTGGTGCGCCTTCAGCCGGGCGGCGGGGTGGTTCGTCCAACCGGTGTATAGCTGCCCGCCGGTGCAGCGCACCATGTAGACGTAGGCGGCGTCAGGCAAGGCGTCCATTGTTTTTCAGTACCTGACGGCAGGCCGCAAGGGCGGTCTCCTTGTCCTTGGCGGTGATGAGGAAGCGGCTGGCGTGGCAGAAGCTGATGCCCGGGATGCCGCTCTTCTGCTCGATGACCTCCTGCGGCTGCCCCGCCCAAGACTGGGGGAAGGGCAGCTTGGACTTTTTGGTCTTGTGGTCGGTGACGCACTGAGCGCTCCACCCGCCGCGCTGGCTGGGGTACACCACAAACAGGGCATCGGTCTTGTACAGGCCGTTTTTCCACGGCAGATAGCAGGGCAGCACCACGATGCCGTCGCGGGAGCTGCGGTAGGCCTGCTGCACCTTTTCGTCCGCGCGGTTCACGGCGTTGGCGCTGTCGATCTGGTTTTCCAGGATCTGCTTTGCCACAGCCACCGCCTTGAAAAAGCAGCTGTCCTGATCTTCTTTGGAGTCCCACACCGGGTTGAAAAAGCCGATGGCATCGCACAGGCTGTTCTGCTCGCCGGTGTTGTCGTTCAGGTCCAGCGGCTGGATGAAGTTTTCGTCAATGAGCCGCGCCTGCCGCTCGCCCACAAGGCCGGGGCCCAGCACCCGCCACAGCAGACCAAAGGCCGCGTAGGGCACGCCGTTGGGGCGGTACTCCCGGGGCTCCTGATGGTGGTCGAACATCCCGAAGCCGATATCATACACGATGCCGTCAAAATCGTCAGGCACGGTAAAGCCGCGGGTGATCTTGATATCCGGGCGCAGAATTTGCAATAGCGCCGTTGCAAACACGTCATCGGCATGGAACTTGCCGGCGTGGGTAAAGCCGTTTGCGGGAATTTTCATGGATTTGATACCTCGTTCTCTTGGGTGTATCTGAAAAGTCGAAAATTTAGTCTATTTCTACAAACACAGCGGGATTTTGCGTTAAACAGCCTTGAAATCCACAAAGGATTCCTGCGGCTATTTGCCTTAAATCCCGCTTGTGCTTGCGAAATATCCGTCATTTTCTTTGTTTTCAGATACACCTTAGTTTCGTCTGGTATCAGTATAGCACAATCCCGCCCGTGGGACAACAAAAAGGAACGGCAGTGCTGCCGTTCCTTTTGTGTGGGACGATTTGGAATGCGCTCCGCTGCGCTCTGCGCATATTCAGAGGAAGATATCTTTTTAATTTCGGGGTTCAGGAAAGTCTGCGGAGCTTGTCGGGGCAAAGCCCCTCCATCTGCTAACGCAGACCGCTCTGCCGCTTAAAAGCCCCACTGGGGCTTTCATTGCTGCGCAAACGCGGACTTTCCTGAACCCCTTTTTCACAGAGAAAGAATGTTAAATGCAGTTTTCCGCTGTGTCCCCTCCCGTGAAAATGGGATAGCGGAGCGTCCGCAGACGCTCCGCTATCCCGAAATAAAAATAATATTTCCGCTGAATATGGCTAGAGCGAAGCGGAAGCCATTTTCAATCGTTCTGCAACAAAAAGGCTGCTGCACAGCGGTTTGTGCAGCAGCCTTTAACAGTTTTGCTTATAGCGCCGAATAGCCGAAGCTGTTTACCAGCGCGTCAATGTGCTGCCCGGCCTTGCACAGGGGGCAGTCGCGGGAGTCGAAGCTGGCGTAATCCGGCAGACTGGTGGGGTCGAAGATGGAGGTGACCGGGTAGCCAAGGCACTCATGGGTGGTGGCAAAAATAGCCGAAAGCCCGGCCACGATGCCGCCGTAGTAGTTCACGGCCTCCACGGCTGCCTGAATGGTGTAGCCGGTGGTGATGGATGCCGCAAGGATGAGCACGTGCTTGCCCTTGACCATGGGGGCAAGATTATCCCGCAGAATGATCTGGCTGCCGGAGGTGTATTCCGGCGTGACCACATAGATGGTCTTATGGGCGTTCATATTGGTAAAGCCGTCCTTGGTCAGTTCGTTTGCAAGGCAGGTGCCGATGACCTGTGTGCCGTCCAAACAGAGCACGGTATCCACGATGGTGCTGTGCTGGTAAGCGCTGACCAGCTCCTTTGCCACGGCCTTGGCCTCGGAAAGGCGGGTCTTTTGGGTGGTCACGTCGATGTAATAGTTGATGTGGCTGTGGCTGGTGGCAAAATGTCCCTTGGCCACCCGCAGGAACAGTTCGCTTTTGCTGGTGGGAAGCTTGACCATGTTGATCATTGTACAGCACTCCTTTTTTCACCGGGCGCAGCTGCGCCGCAAAATACAAAACAGCGCGGCAACACATTCTGGTTGCAGCGCTTATTTTTCTTCTCTGCTTCTTTATTGTACTGAAAAATGCCGCTGTGCACAAGACACAAACCTGACGAAAAACCTTGCTTTTTTACAGACATATCGCCGAAAACTTGGATGCAAAGGCCGCTGCCGCCCGGAAAGGCGCACAGCAAAGGGTGCACAGCAGCAACACACGGAAATCGATTTTCCGAATGAAGGCTTCCCCCGGTCGGGGGAAGCTGTCATCGCAGGTGACTGATGAGAGCGCGGGACAGCAGCTTTTATCCTAAATACCCCTCATCCGTCTGCTCACTACGTTCGCAGCCACCCGCTCCCCCTTTTGTCGCTGCGCGACATTTTCCCCCGGCCGGGGGAAATCTGTCCCCAAGGGGTGAAGGCTTTTGCTCCGGGTCGAGTAAAAAGATTCCTGTAACGGCAACAGCTTTTTTGCGCAACACGGAAAATTTTGCAAAAAGGGGCTGGTATTTTTGCGGGTTTTGAGTATAATATAGAAGAGATAGTTCAAATTTGAAGTAAAAAGGAGAATCACATCCATGGCACAGGCAAAACAGGATATGGGCTCTGGCAGCGTAAAAAAGCTGATGCTGCAGCTCATGATCCCGGCGGTCGTAGCACAGGTGGTCAACCTGTTGTATAACATCGTGGACCGCATCTACATCGGACATATTGCCGGCATCGGCGCGGCAGCGCTGACCGGCGTGGGACTGTTCACCCCCATCCTTATGCTGCTGAACGCGTTCGCCATGCTGGTGGGCGCGGGCGGCGCACCCCGTACCGCCATTGCGCTGGGACAGGGCGATAAGGAGCAGGCAGAAAAGATCATTTCCAACAGCTTTACCATGCTGTTGCTCTTTTCGGTGGTGCTGACCGTGGTGTTCTATGCCGGAGCGCCTACCCTGCTGCGGCTCTTTGGCGCCAGTGACGCTACCCTGCCCTATGCGCTGGCGTATAGCCGCATCTACATTCTGGGCTCGGTGTTCGTGCTGCTGGTGCTGGGCATGAATCCATTCATCACCACGCAGGGCTTTGCCAAGACCAGTATGCTTACCACCGTCATCGGTGCGGTCATCAACATTATCCTCGACCCCATCCTGATCTTTGGTCTGGGTCTGGGCGTGCGGGGCGCTGCCATTGCCACCGTGCTCAGTCAGGCCGTGGGCGCGGTGTGGATCCTGCACTTCCTCACCGGCAAAAAGACTATCCTGCGCCTGCGCAAGGACTATATGCGCCCGGAAAAGCAGGTCATCCTGCCGGTGATGGCGCTGGGCATCTCCACCTTTGTGATGATGTCCACCGAGAGTTTGCTGTCCATCAGCTTCAGTTCCAGTCTGGCGCGGTACGGCGGCGATGTGGCTGTGGGTGCCATGACCGTTATCACCAGCGCCTCCCAGCTGTGCACCCTGCCCATTCAGGGCATCTGTCAGGGCGGTCAGCCGGTGATGAGCTTCAACTTCGGCGCGGGCAAAAAGTCCCGTGTCAAGGAGGCGTTCCGCTTCCAGCTGACCCTGTGCAGCGTCTACACCTGCCTGTTCTGGCTGCTCATGATGCTGGCGCCGGGGGCTGTGGCGGGCATCTTCACCTCGGATACGGCGCTGATCGACTACACCACATGGTCCATGCGCATCTACATGGCAGGTATCTTTGCCATGGGCTTCCAGATCGCCTGCCAGCAGAGCTTTATGGCGCTGGGTCAGGCCAAGGTCAGCCTGCTGCTGGCCTGCCTGCGCAAGATCATCCTGCTGATCCCGCTTATCTTCATTCTGCCGCACCTGCTGCCGGACCCGGTGTTCGGTGTCTTTCTGGCAGAGCCGGTCAGCGATATTCTGGCCGCCACCATCACCACCATCACCTTCTTCTCCCGCTTCAACGGTATTCTGGAGCGTGGCGCTGCAAAGGTGTAACGCAGACGATTTGAATGCGCTCCGCTGCGCTCTGCGCATCATCAGCGGAAAAAATATTTTAAATAGAGCAATGCCGGAGCGTCTGCGGACGCTCCGGCATTGTATTTTCAAGGGAAGGGTTTGGGGACGAACTCCCTCAGGCATCGCTACGCGATGCCAGCTCCCTCGGGGAGGGAGCCTTTGGCATGGTGGGAAGGTTTCTTATTGCACTTGACACTTTAGCGCTAAGGGCAACGGCGTGCGCCCTCTCCGTCATCGCTGCGCGATGCCACCTCTCCCAAAGGGAGAGGCAAGAGCACTGCCGGAAGCTTCCTCATTATGCCTAATACTTTAGCAATGGGCTTTAAATCTTGGCTCCCCCTTCGGGGGAGCTGGCGCGGGAGCGCCTGAGAGGGTTATTAAACGGCCTCCGGCTCACCAAGAGCCAGAACCTTCGTCAACTCGGACTGCACCTTGGCGTTGGTGGCGTCGGTGACGGCCAGCACATCGGAGTAGAACTTTTCCATCTCGTCGCGGGTGGAGAAGGTGGCTACATACATCTGGTTGCCCATGGCACCGGACAGCGCCTCGGGGATGCGGTCTACCATGCGCATATTGTCCTGATACTTCTGCATCAGCTGCTCGTGGCTGTAAACGAAACTCTTGCCGTCCCGGCGGCCGGCAAAGGCGCAGTAGTAGTGCTCACCCACCGGCATATCGGTGCCGCCAAAGGCGATCATGTCCGCCCAGATCTTGTACACGTTGGTGGAGCGGGCAAAGTCGATCATGTCCGGGGTAAAGCCGCCGCAGGGGCGCATATTGACCTCCA
>OIXY01000245.1_pt1 | contig 14493 bp, 7 predicted proteins | sample 1588051 | NCBI WGS metagenome assembly OIXY01 (sample SAMN03283247) | human gut metagenome | biome: human-associated habitat; material: feces | host: Homo sapiens | place: Peru | collected 2012 | reverse complement strand
TGTGTCGAGACCGATGCCCTTGATGGCGTCGATAACCCACTGGTCGATCTCGTCGGCGAACTCGTCGAGGTAGATGTCCTCGTCGGCGTCCTCTTCAGACACTTCGCGGAATACGTCGATGGTGTACTCTGTGAGCAGCGATGCGAGCTTGATGTTCAGACCGCTGCGGCCGATGGCGAGGCTCACTTCCTCTGGCTTCAGATATACCTCTGCCTTCTTGTTCTCCTCGTCAATCTTAATGCTCGACACCTTAGCCGGTGAGAGCGCACGCTGGATGAAGAGTTTTGTGTTGCCGGTGTAGCAGATGACGTCGATGTTCTCGTTGCAGAGCTCGCGTACGATGCCGTGAACGCGGCTACCCTTTACGCCGACGCATGCGCCTACCGGGTCGATGCGGTCGTCGAAGCTCTCTACTGCTATCTTGGCGCGCTCGCCGGGGATGCGTGCGATGCGGCGGATGGCGATGAGACCCTCTGCGATCTCGGGCACTTCTGCCTCAAGCAGGCGCTGGAGGAACATCGGGCTGGTGCGCGAGAGGATGATCTTCGGGTTGTTGTTCTCGTTGTCAACGCGCTCGATGACGGCGCGTATTGTCTCGCCCTTGCGGTATACGTCTGCCGGAATCTGCTCTGCCTTCGGGAGGATAAGCTCGTTGTTCTCGTCGTCTACCACGAGCACCTCGCGCTTCCATACCTGGTAAACCTCGGCTGCGATGACCTGGCCTACGCGGTCCTTGTATTTGTTGTAGAGCGAGTCGTGCTCGAGCTCAAGAATCTTCGAAGCGAGGGTCTGGCGCAAGTTGAGGATGGCGCGGCGACCGAACTTGGCAAAGTCGACACGCTCCGACACGTCTTCGCCCACCTCGTAGTCGGGCTCTATCTTGCGTGCCTCCTTGAGCGACACCTGCTTGTTCTCGTCCTCTACCTCTCCGTCAGCCACTACCACACGGTTGCGGTATATCTCGAAGTCGCCTTTGTCAGGGTTTACGATAACGTCGAAGTTCTCGTCGCTTCCGAATATCTTTGCGAGAACGTTGCGGAAGCTCTCCTCCAAAACGCTTACCAAAGTAGTGCGGTCGATGTTCTTTGTCTCCTTAAACTCCTTGAAAGAGTCGAACATGCTCACCACGTCGTCTTTTTTAACTGCTGCCATAGCTTATTTGAAATTTATTAAGTATTTTGTATATTTCACTTTGTCCATCTGGAAGGTGTGGTCTGTGTCTACGAGCTGCGGGCGCTTCTTGCCTTCCACCTTCTGCTTCTCCTGCACCGTCACAGTGAAGTCGTTGCCCTCTACGGCTTTGAGTACGCCTTTGTACTTCTTTCCGTCTGCGTCGAGCACTTCTACGTCCTTGCCTACGAAGCAGTGGTACTGCTGAGCCACCTTGAAAGGCTGTCCCAGTCCGGCTGATCCTACTTCAAGTTCATAGTCCTCTTCGTCGCGGCTGAGGTGGTCTTCGATGAAACGGCTCAATTCTACGCAGTCTTCAATCCACACGCCGTCGGCATGGTCAATTTCTACTACGATACGGTCGTCGGGGCTTATCTCGATGTCAACAAGGAAATACTCCTTGCCGTCAAGCCACTCTTCTACGATACTTCTTACGGTGTCTTTGTTTATCATATATTGCATTTATAAATAAAAATGAGGAGCTCTCTCGGAGCCCCTCATTCCACTGAACGATGCAAAATTACTAATTTTTCGCAACGTTTGCAAATATTTACTGAGTTTTCTACCCTGTTTCGGGCGTTTTATCGTCTAAGCCACGGCTCTGGGTTGAGTCGGGTGCTGTTCTTGTGCAGCTGGAACTGCAGTATGCCTTCGCCGCCGACTGATCCGAGCGCCTGACCGGTCGACACCTTTTGGTCTTTATGCACACCTACCGACGTGAGATTGCAGTAGACCGAGATGTAGACGCCGTGGCGCACCATCACGAGCCACTGTCCGCCGATGCCGTACACCGCACTTACTATGCCGTCGTATACGGCGCGTGCCTGGCAGCCTGGCTGCCCCTTGATGTTGATGCCCTTGTTGTCGAGCGTCACGCCGTGCAGACCCTCGATGGTGTTCTGTCCGTAGTGCGACACGATGCGGTAGCCGCCCGATACAGGCATGGGTAGACGTCCGCGGTTTGCCTCGAAGCCGCCCGACATCATGCGGTCTACCGACGACACGGTGTAGGTCTGTTCCACTTCGCGCTTGGCGTTGGCAATTTCTTTCTTGGTGCGGCGCTCGTCTGCCTTTGCCTTGCGCTCTATAGCCTCGCGCTGCGCCTCTGCCTCGCGAGCCTGCTGTTCGGCGCGTGCCTTCTGCTGTGCTGTGGCTTCGCGAGCACGCTGCTTGGCGCGTTCCTCTGCCTCGCGAGCTTCGCGCAGTCGGCGTTCGTTCTCGGCGCGTGCTCTTTCTGCCTCGGCACGCTTGCGAGCCAACTCCTCCGCACGGCGCTTCTTCGCAGCGGCGGCTTCGGCAGCCTTGCGACGTGCCTCCTCCTCGGCACGCTTGCGCGCCTTCTCCACTTCTATAGCGACGAGTCGGTCGATCTGCGCATTGAGGGCGCTGGCGCTCTTGCGCTGCTGGGCAATCACGCTCTGTATAGTTTTCTGCTGCTTCTGCAGCGAGTTGACCATAGTCTGCTGTTCGCTCTGCTTGCTTTCGAGTGCGCGGTGCTCCTGTCTGCCCTTGTTGAGCATCACGTTTTTCTGTCCGCGCACCTGCTGCAGCTGCTTATGCTTTTCGTTCACCTGCAGCTGCTTCGACTTCACCATCTCGCCCTGCGCCTTCTGCCACGACGAGTATTCGCGCACGAAGCGCAGACGGCGGTACATCTTGGTGAGACTCTTCGCCGAGAAGATGAACATCAGGCGGTCCTGCATGGTGTGCTGTCTTGAGATGTAGCGCATCGACTTCACGTACTTCGCCTTACGCTCCTTCAACTGCTGCTGCAGCGTGGCGAGCTGGGCGTTGAGCAGTCCGATGTTGCCGTCGAGGTGCGTGATGTCGCGCTGTATGCCGTCGATGTTCTGCTTGTGGCGGTCTATCTCGCTGTTGAGGATGAGCAGGTCGTTGAGGCGCTTCTTCACGTCGGCTTTGTTGGCGCGCAGAGCCTCCTCCTGTTTCTTTATCTCTTTCTGAATGCCCGAGCGCTTGCTCTGCAGTCCGCGAATCTCGGCTGTAGAATACTTTGCGTTGTTCTGCTTTGTGCTTCTCTTCTTCTTTGTAGCGGTTTTCTTGCGCTGCGTTGTTTTCTTTTTTGCAGCGGTGGTGGGCTTTCTTGCCGTCGTTGTCTTCTTGCGCTGAGTGGTTGTCTTCTTTGCGGCGGTTGTCTTGCGCTGCTGTTGCTCGGCGTTGACGCCGTTCGCCGTGCAGGGCAGGGCGAGAGCTATCAGGGCGGCGAGCATTATGTTTATTAACTTCTTCATTCTTGCGACGTGTTTATTGCATCAATTGCGCTGCGTTTTTTACTGCAGCGATGTTATCTTGCGGAGTAGTTCGTCTACCTCCACCTTGCGATACTTCGACGACACCTCGGTCTTGGCGTCCCAGTCGGCGCTTGTCTTCGGTGCAGACATCTGCAGCGTCACCTGCGCTGCATGGTTCTTGCCGCCGTAGTTGGTGTTGAAGCCGAACTGCTGCGTCATCGGGAACTTCTTTGCGCCTACGGTCTTGAAGTCGTCGTAGCTCCAGGCGAGCGACGATGTGCCGTGCGCAGCGCTGCGATACGAGATGTCGGCGTTCTTGATGAGCGCTGTGGCTGCGTCTACGCTCCACTTGAATGTCATGTTGCCGCTTGAGAGCGACACGGGCACACGCGAACCTGTGGCAGTTATGTCTGCTGCGAACTTCTTCAGGTCGGCGGCAGACAGGTGCTTGGCGCCGGGCGCCGTGAGCTGGTTCCAGAACAGCGACTGCAGGCTGTAGAACGAGATGCCGTTGTTGGCGAGGAAGCTCACCTCCGAATAAGAAGCCTTTATGTACTCCTTATGGTAGCGGTCGATGAGCAGCACATAGTCGGGCGTGAACTCTATGCGAGCCAGTTCGCTGCGCAGGATAGGCATGAGCAGCTGGATGCGTATGCACTCGTCCTTGCGCATGCTGAGCTTAGCGGGCACCGTAATCTCCTTGCTGCCAGTCCTCAGCGTGAAGTCGCCACTGGCGAGTATGTTCGCTGTGGTGGCGTTGTTGTCGGCAATGCGCTGCACGAACTGCAGCGACTGCTTCTCAGCCGACTTCTCGGTCTGTGCGTGTGGCAGCGAAGGCAGTTTTGTGCCGTCGGTGATGGTCTTCTTGCTCGCACATGAAGCCATGAGCAGCATAGCCATGGCTATTGGGGCGTATCTTAATATCTTCTTCATCTTATTATTGTTTTCAGTTCTGTTTCGTGGGTTTTTCTGTTTTGTTCGGGTGGTTGCATGCCGCGGCAGCGTCGGTGCGCTACTTCAGCTTGCGTGTCTTTATCTTGCGTTCGAGCTGAGCCTTGTCGCCTCCGCTCTCAATCGCCTTCTGCCAGTATTCTACGGCTTTCTGCTTGTCGCCCGTCATCAGATAGATGTCGCCGGCGTGTTCCCAAAGCACGTTGCTCGGGTCCTTGTCGTTGGCGAGAGTGAGGTCGATGTACGCCTTCGCCTCGTCGTAGCGCTTCTGCAGGAACAGGATCCAGGCGTAGGTGTCGAGGAATGTGGCGTTCGTAGGTTCCTCCTTCAGCGTCTTCAGACTCATCTCTGCTGCGCTGTCGAGGCGTGTGTTCTGCATTGAGAGATAGTAGGCGTAGTTGTTGAGCACCTGCACGTTGTCAGCCTTCATCTTCAGTGCCTCCTCGTATGCGCCGAACGCCTCGTCGTACTTGCCGTTGCTGTAGCTGATGTCGCCGATGAGTCCATACATGTCGGACGCCATAGTGCGCTGTGTCTCGTCGGCGTTGCTGAGGTCGACGGCGCTGAGTCCGCGTTTGAAAGCGTCGTAAGCCTCGGCATCCTTGTCCTGCTGCACGTAGGCGAGTCCCATAAAGTAGTAGAACATAAGCTCCTCGGGTGTGTATTGTATGCCCTTGTCGCAGAGGTCTACCACCTCGTTCCACTTCTTCTCCTCCCACAAATTCTGCGTCAGCGTGAGTCGTGCCGACAGGTTGTCGGGCTCGAAGGAGAGCGTGTGGGCGTATGCGGCGTTGATGCTGTCCTGCGGCATCTTCTTCAGACGCATGTACACAGCCTTGAGGTTAGACAGGTCGGCGTTGTGCGGCGCTGTGCGCATCACGCGGTCGAAGATGTCGAGCACGATGGTCGAGTCGCCGCCCTGCTCCTGCTCGTTCTCGCGTATCGCCTGCTGCAGCATAGACAGCTTCGTCTTTATGTCGGTCTGCTTGCTGAACAGTATGTCGTCGCGCAACTGTCGTGCCTTTGCGTCGTCGCCCGTGTTGCGGTAGTAGTCGTAGAGCGAGTTCAGTGCGAACTCGTTCTGCTTGTCGTCCTGCAGCGCACTCTCGAACCACTTGAACGCCTCGTTCTTGCGGTCGTGCTGCATGAGCCAGTTGCCGAGCATCACCTTGTACGACGGTTCGTTGGGATGGTCGTCGGTGAGCGCTTTCAGTATGCGGTAGGCGTTCTTCTTGTCGCCCTGCTGCTCGTAGATGCCCATGCGCATGAACGAGAGGTCCTCGCTCGGTCCGTCTGCCTGCTCCATGCGGTCTACGGTGGAGAGCATCTTCGCATAGTCTTTCTTCGCATCGTAAAGGCGAACCAGAATCTCGAGCACGTCGCTGCGGTCGCGGTGGTGGGCGTAGAGCTGTTCGTAGGCTTCGATGGCGCGGTCGTACTCGCGCTGGTGTATGTATGTCTCGGCTACGTTCTCCAGGTAGTTGTCGTTGTCGGGCTGCAGCTCGGCAGCTCGGCGCATATACTCGATGGAAAGCGAGTCGTTGCCGCGTTTGGCGTATGCTATAGCCTGCGAGTAGTAGACCTCGGCGGCGTCGGGCCGCATCTTGCGGCACTGCTCCAGCAGGTCGAAGGCAGTGGAGTCGCTGTCTATCTGTCGGCACACGGCGTCGAGATAGAGTCGGTCGAAGAGTGGCGTCTCCTTCAGCAGCGAGTCGGCTGAGATGCTCATCGTGTCGCACTTCTGGTCTACTGCTGCTCCCGTGCGCGCTCCTCCTATTGCGAAGAGAGGGGCGATGGCTGCCAAGGCTATCGCAAAGAGTATGATTTTCTTCATTTTTCTTCTTCTTTTATTGTTTGGGAGTGAGTTGCCGATGGAGGGCTAACCGTAGGAGGCTTACTTCACTCCGGTATGTCCGTATCCGCCCTCGCCGCGCTCGGTCTCGTCGAGCTCCTCAACGAGGCAGAACTCGCCCTGCTCGTGGCGCGCGATTACCATCTGTGCGATGCGCTCGCCGGCTTCAATCACGAAAGGCTCGGTAGAGAGGTTGATGAGCAGCACGCCCAGCTCGCCACGATAGTCGGCGTCGATGGTGCCGGGCGAGTTGAGCACGGTGATGCCGTGCTTGAAGGCCAGACCCGAACGGGGGCGTACCTGCGCCTCGTAGCCCTCGGGCAGCGCAATGTGCAGTCCGGTGGGGATGATGCGGCGCTCCATAGGCTGCAGGGTGATGGGCTCGGTGATGTTGGCACGCAGATCCATGCCTGCGCTCTGCGGTGTGGCGTACGCCGGAAGCTGCTGCGTTCCGCGGTTCACTATCTTTATCTTTACCATTATGTGTTTCTATTTTAGTTTATGACGTAATGTTTCAAACTGCAAAAGTACTTAATTATAACGAGATAACGCCGTTTTGGAGTATTAAAAAACTGGAAATGGCGACGCCGACTGCGCATTCTTCTTGTCTATTCGGAATAATAGTTTTAATTTTGTGCTATAAACGATAAAACAAAACCACTATGGCAATGAACTGGCAACAACTCATATCTAACAAGCGTCTCGGACAGGAGCTGCGCCACCCTGAGCGCCACGACGACCGCTCGGAGTTCAAGCGCGACTACGACCGCCTTATCTTCTCGGCGCCCTTCCGCCGCATGCAGAACAAGACACAGGTGTTCCCGCTGCCGGGCAGCATCTTCGTGCACAACCGACTGACTCACTCGCTCGAAGTGGCGAGTGTGGGCATGTCGCTTGGCAACGACGTGGCGCGAGCCTTGAAGCGTGTTCGTCCCGAACTCTCTGGTACGCTCTTCGAGGAGCTTGGCACCATCGTGAGCACGGCGTGTCTGGCGCACGACATGGGCAATCCGCCGTTCGGTCACTCCGGCGAGAAGGCTATACAGGCGTTCTTTCGCGAGGGTAGGGGACTGGCGCTGAAGGAGCGTGTGTCGGCGCAGATGTGGGATGACCTCACGCACTTCGAGGGCAACGCCAACGCCTTCCGACTGCTCACGCACCGCTTCCACGGACGCCGCGACGGCGGCTTCGTGATGACTTACTCTACGCTGGCTTCCATCGTGAAGTATCCTTACTCGAGCGAGTGCGCCGGCAAGAAGGGCAAGTTCGGCTTCTTCTGCTTCGAGCAGGAGGCGTTCCAGCGCATCGCCGACGACCTTGGCATGCTGCACCTCTCGGCTGAGGGCGAACCGCTGCGCTATGCACGCCATCCGCTGGTCTACCTCGTTGAGGCTGCCGACGACATCTGCTACGAGATAATGGACATAGAGGACGCTCACAAGCTGCGCATCCTCTCCTACGACGAGGCAAGCGGTCTGCTGCTGGGCTTCTTCGGCGATGACGCGCGCCGCCATATCCTCAATCGCATCGACGAGGAGGGCATCACCGACAACAACGAGAAGATTGTGTATATGCGTGCTTGCGCCATCGGACTGCTCGAGAGCGAGTGTGCGAAGGCGTTCGTGCAGCACGAACTGGAGATTCTTGAAGGCAAGCTGCAGGGCTCGCTCATCGACCATGTGTCTCCGCTCGTGAGCGCCGCCTACCGCCATTGCATCGAGGTGAGCGTGCAGCGCATCTACAACTCTAAGCCGGTGCTCGACGTGGAGTTGTCGGGTTATAAGATTATGGAGACGCTGATGGATACGCTCATCGAGGCTGCCACCGAGCCCGGCAAGTTCCACTCGGAGCAGTTGCGCAAGCGCTTCAGCAGTCAGTACGATATCAACAGCGACGATTTCGAGACGCGTGTCATGGCTGTCATCGACTTCATCTCGGGCATGACCGACATCTTCGCGCTCGATATCTATCAGAAGATACAGGGCATCTCGCTGCCGATCGTATAGGGTGCGGCATCCCCAGTCGTACCCACGCTGTCTTCTGCTGCGATATACTCCCACGGATTTCACAGATGCACACAGATTGTTAGGGTGCCTTCAAGGGGGTGCACTTGTCTCAAGTGCACCAACCAAGCAAACAGTGCCCTCTGTCTCTATTTTGTAGTTTTGACCACCCTCCACGCTGTTTTCTGCTGCGGTGTTCTCCCACGGATTTCACAGATGCACACAGATTGTTAGGGTGCGTAGAATCAACAACGGATTTATCGGATTAAACGGATTTTTTTGGTGTCTTCAAGGGGGTGCACTTGTCTCAAGTGCACCAACCAAGCAATTAGTGCACCAACCGGCAACAAATGAATGCCGTTTGCTTTGTTGGTGCAGCTGAGACAGCTGCACCCCCTGAAGAGTGCCGTTTGCTTTGTTGGTCCAGCTGAGACAGCTTCACCCCCTGAAGAATGTCATCAGCTTTGTTGATGCAGCTGAGACAGCTGCACCCCCTGGATGGTACGTTTAAAACAAAAAAGAGGAGTCTCGGTGTTTGCCGAGGCTCCTCTTTGTCTTTATTATATGCTTGTCCGAGTGTCAGACTTAGCGTACTATGAATTTCTTGTTGTTACTTACGAGAACGCCGTGCTTGCTTGTGGCTTTTCGACCGCTCAGGTCGTAAAGAGTGGTGTCGGCGAGCGTTTTTTTTTCATTCTTGTTGTTCACAACGCCATTGATGGCAGAAGACGGGTCGGCATCTACGCCGCCGAACATGAATACGCTGTTAGCAGGCAGAGTGAGTGTGAGCTGCTGGTCGATGTCGATAGCCTCGCCCTCGGTGAGACCCTCCAGAGCTGCCTGGTCGTCGAACGGCTTTGTGAGGACGATCTTGCCAGAGATATTAGCCGGAATCTCCAGAGCCTCACGCAGAGTGAGAGTGATTGACTTCGCCTTTGTGTCGCCGTTGCGCAGGGTGAGTGTCGACTTCTTGCCGTTCCATGCTGCCCAGCCGTATATCTCGTGGCTGTAGCCGTTCCACGGATTGCCGCCTACCCAGTGAGCGTCCATCAGCACGTCTGCGTTGTCCTTCTGCCACTTGATGAGGTCGGCGAGGTCAGACCACAGCTTGCCGTTGTTGATGTTGTCCATGAGCTTATAGTCGTTGTAGAGCTCTACCATGCCGCTACCGCAAGCGAATGCGCAGCGCAGCTCGTTGAGAGCGTTCTCGTAGTTCATGTTCTTGCTCACGTCGCCGTGCTCGGTGAGGATGAAGCCGTGAGTCATCAGCGTGTTGATCGGGCAGAGCGGAGAGTCGGTAACGTAGATGTTATATACCTGCATGTCGCGATATGTGATCCATGCCTCGCGGTCGTTCGGGTTGGTGCCGATCTTCTTCCAGTCGGCGTCCTGACGCCATGTGGCGTCGGTGATCTTGTACCAGAACGGCGAAGCCCATGTGCCTACAGTAGTGTTGAAGAAGATGTCCTCCTTGAGGTTATCGCGGATGTACTGCTCCATACGGATGATGCCCTCAGCGTTCTCGTTGCCGGTGTCGCCCGGGTCGGGACCAACGGCTGTACCCTGTGCAGAGATGCCGTCGAACTTGAAGAAGCCGAACGAGCCCTTGCCGTTCTCGTCGTGCTGGTTCTTCACGAGGTTTGTTGCTGCTGCGAGGAATGTGTCGTAGTATTTAGGGTTAGAGAGCTGCATGCCGCCGTTGTTCTTCCAGTAGTTGCGACGATATTCGCCGCTCTGTCCGTAGCCGCCTACCGGACCGAGCCAAGCACCTACGCTTGCGCCCATGTCGGCAGCCTGCGAAGCAATGTCGCGCATCTCTCTTGGGAAACCGCTATGGAATGTCCATGTGCCGTAGTTGTCCCATCCGTCGTCGATTACGAAGTTCTTCGGAGCCACGTTGTAGCGGTCCCAGAGGCTGCTCTTCCAGTGTGCCAATACGTCGAGCACGCCGTCGGCAGTCATGTTTGTGTACTCTCTGCCAGGAGCCGCATTGTTGCGGTCGATGTTGAGCTCATACCAGCTGATGTAGCATGGGTTAGCACGCCAAGGCACTGCACGCTCGCGCTCAGAGTAAGCCAGGAACGAACGGCGCTTCTGTGTCTCGCGTATGTTCTTTGAGCTCTGCTTGCCGTCCTGCGCGATGAGACCTACGACGGCAGACACCTTCCATGTCTCGCCCTGCTTCAGTGTGGTGTGGCGGCTCCACATACCCTGAATTACAGAGTAGTCGGTGTTAGCCACGTCTTCTACGGTGTTGAAAGCGGTAGGAGTCTCAAGACCAGCGAATATCTTGTCGTTCAGAACCACCTTGCCGCGTGTGTTGCCGATGGCACCCGGCTTGCTGCCAGCAGCCTTTGTGTCCACCTTGTACGACATCGGTATGATGCTGAACATATCCACGTCGTCTACGCCGGTGAGTTCCATCTCGGTGCGCAGGTAGTGGCTGCCCGAGCGCAGCACGGCGCGCCATACGATGCTGATCTGCTGTCCGTTGTACGAGTATGTGTAGTTAGCCTGCAGAGCCTTGCCGGCATAGTGCTTGGCGCCGCGGATGGCGTTCGGCTCGGCAGCGAGGTCTACCAGTTCTACCTTTCCGAGAGTCATCTGGCTTGCTGCCACGCTCACGCCCGAACCGAAGTTCACGTAGAAAGGCTCAGTGCCAGCCACGAGGTTCATAGCCTTAGAGCCGAGGAAGTAGATAGCCTTCTCGGTGTTGAGGAAGCTTGCCTGGAGCACGTTGTTGCCCAATGTGTATACGTTGTTCTCCTGCCATGCAGACGCGTCGCCCACCTTGTCCTGCTGAATAGGATAGAGCCATGCGTTGGTGTACGGCTCGCTGTCCTCGAGTGTGGGCAGGTCGTAGTATGCTACGGTGATGGTCTTTGTCTCGGGGTCGATCTGTACGGTGGCGAACTTGCCTTCCTTCTCGGGAGCGGTGACGTCGCTCGGCAGCAGCGAACCGCTTACGGTGATAGTCTCGCCGTCGTTGTATGTCTTGCCGTTGATTGTGACGCTTGCACCGCTAACGGTGTACGTGTTCGACACCATCTCATGCAGCACCCATGCGCTGCCGTTGTCCTGCTTGCCGTTGTCCTGCCACAGGCCCACGGTGATGGTCTTGTTGTCGAGCGGGTTGAAGTCGACGCCGCCGTGCCAGTTCATGTACTTGTCAGCCTTGCCGGTAGAGGTGATAGGCTGGAACTCGTAGGCAGCCGAGCCGTTCTGCGCGGTTGTCTTGTTAGCCTTCCACGGCTGAGCGCTCGCCTTGTCGCTGATGAGCTTAGCCTTGCTCGGACCGTTGCTGTAGCTGTAAGCCTGGTCGTAAGAGACCCACACCTTGCTGTCGACGTTATAGATGAGATACTGGCCTTCTGTGCTTGTGGCATAGAAAGCGAACTTGCCTGCGTTCTCGCTCTTTTGTGTAGGCGAGGTGTACGGTGTCATCGTCAGCCCGTTGCAGTTGCTGATGGTGTACACTCTCTCGGGGTTGTTTACATTCGCCGAGGCAGTGATGTCACTGGTCTGTGCCCATGCCGAAGTTGCCCCCCCCAGCAGCGAACAGCGCCAATGAAAGAAGATAACGAATACTCATTGTCTTTTGTCTTGCAACACTTTTAGTTAGTAATAAAAAATAAATAGCTGTGTAACAGAAGATAGTAGTTAGTTCTTGAAGTATAGTCTGTCATTCCACGCCTTGTCATGTTGTAGAGTCAGCTTGCTTCAGTGTTGCAAAAATTCAAGTAGCTTTGATTCTACAATAGACGCTGCAAAGTTACGAATAATTTCTGATATGTTGGTTGTTTTTCTATGATATTTCAATGGCACACTTGTCTCCGCTCGGCTTTGCCGCTTGCCAGAGCAAGGAGTGCACCGACCGAACAAGCAGTGCATCAATTCAAGGGGGTGCACTTGTCTCAAGTGCACCGACCATGAAGTGCACCAACCGAGCACATGAATGCCGCCTGCTTTGTTGGTGCAGCGGAGACCGCTGCACCCCCTGAAGAATGTCGTCTGCTTTGTTGGTGCAGCAGAGACAGCTGCACCCCCTGGAGGTTAGTGGCTGCGTGGGTATGGCAGGAATGCCGTACCCTCCTACATTAGCATCCGCTTAATCCGAAAACTACACAGCCAACGAATCCGTTTAATCCGATAAATCCGTTGTTAAATAACGCAAGCAGCGATGTCCTCCCACGGATTTCACTGATGCACACAGATGGTTCGGGTGCGTAGAATCAACAACGGATTTATCGGATTAAACGGATTTTTTTGTGCCTTCAAGGGGGTGCACTTGTCTCCGCTCGGCTTTGCCGCTTGCCAGAGCAAGAAGTGCACCAACTAAGAAGTGCACCAATCAGGCAATTGAATGCCGTCCGCTTTGTTGGTGCAGCTGAGACAGCTGCACCCCCTGATGTTTGTTCCAAATCATTAGAGTGAGTTCTGCGTGTTCTGCGTGTTCTGACTCCTGCGCTCTGAAAATTTCTCAAAAAAAACTTTGGAACCCTCCGCCAGACCCCATGCAAATATTGTACAAGTGAGTGCAGCGAGAAAGTTCATTATAGAGAAATGGAAGTCGTGTTTTTAGGTTTAAAAAGGCGAAAGTAGGACGAAAGGCAATAAAATCTGAGGGTTTTTAGTGGAAAAACATAGAAAAACCAAACTTTTCGTGAGACTTTACATGGTAATAGCTATGCTTTTACACGGTAATAGCTATGCTTTTACATGGTAATAGCTATGCTTTTACATGGTAAAGTCTCACGAAAAGTTTGGTTTTGCTGAAGCGGAAACTGCACACTTTGGTGCTTAATGCTGTAAGGTGTTGTGCACCATGCGTTTATGCTTGCACATTCCGAACGTGCTCAAAACTCGCGAAAAACTGACAACGGATTTTGTTTTTGATTTTTCGCGAAATATGGAGGGTCAAAAACGACAAATATCGTCTTGGCAAAAAGTGTGCCAATGCGGAGCGCTCCCACAGATTCCATTCTGCTGAGATGTTCTCCCACAGATTTCACTCTAAGTTTGCAGAAGAATGCGACGCAGTCGCATAAACGTTAAATAATCAAGGTAAAACTATGATTGCTAAAGACAGTTTCGTACCTTTGTTGTAAAAAGGTAGAATCGGTCTGTCGAAGAGGTAAACCAAGGATTACGCTAGTCGGAAGACTATAATCTGTTTCGGACCTCATCGACATAGTTGCAAAGACCAGATAGAAAGTTATCGGCTCTGAGCCTTGTTAGAGTGTTAGTCCATACAACTATTGACCAATCCTACACAATAAAACTCGTACAAAGATATGAAGAATTTATTTATCGGAGTTGATTTTTCGAAAGAAAAAGTTGATGTGGCTATCATTTTTGCAGATGGACTGACAGAAACAGCTGCACGAGTGTTCAACGAGTTCAAGACAACTGTGTCTGGCTACAAGCAACTGGTCAAGTGGGTGGAGCAGAACTCATACGGCATCGACTCCTCCCTGTGGCTCTTCTGTGGCGAGAATACGGGCGACTACAGCAAAGGACTATGCAACTTCCTCTACGGCAAAGGCTACGACATGTGGCTTGAGAACGCCAAGAGCATCAAGGACGCATCAGGTCTGAGACGCTTGAAATCGGACCGTGCCGACGCCTCGATGATTGCCGAATACGCAATGAGAAACTACGATAAAGCCATTATGTACGAGCCACTTAGCGAGTCACTTGCACAACTACGCGAGTTGTTTCTGTATCGTCAAATGGTAGTACGCCACAGATGCAGTTTTCAGGTGCGTAGAGGCGAGAAGAGACTCACCATGGAGAAATCGCCTATCAAGACGATGATCTCGCAGAGCGGAAGGCATATCGTGTCAGAACTCAACAAGGAAGTTGAGAAGATAGACAAGCGAATCGCCGAGCTCATCAAGTCGGACGAGGAACTCACCGAGGTGTTCACCATCGTGACTTCGGTGCCTGGTATAGGAACGCAGAACGCTGTCTGCCTGATGGTATACACCGACAACTTCCGTCGTTTCAACTACGACTCACGCAAGGTTGCCTGCTACTACGGCATTGCCCCATTCGGTAAGGATTCGGGCACTAGTGTGCATTCTGATCCACATGTGCACTACATGGCGAACCGCCAGATTAAGGCAATGCTGACGCAGGCAGCACTGGCTGCCGTGAACTTCAATCCCATTATGGCGAGGTACTACATGCGTCTCGTGGAACGCGGAAAGAAGAAGCAGGTTGCACTGAACAATGTCAAGAACAAACTTGTGCATTTGATCACTGC
>OIXY01000236.1_pt1 | contig 14789 bp, 19 predicted proteins | sample 1588051 | NCBI WGS metagenome assembly OIXY01 (sample SAMN03283247) | human gut metagenome | biome: human-associated habitat; material: feces | host: Homo sapiens | place: Peru | collected 2012 | reverse complement strand
CCTCTGGTGGCGGGGATCACCTCACTCCGTCAGCCCTAACAGATAATCGGTCGACACCTGATAGAATTGGGCAAGCTGGATCAGATGAGGAATCTCGGGGCATTTATCGTGCTCCCATGCGTAGACTGCCCGGCGGGTCACACCCATGGTTCGGGCAAGCTCGGTCTGGGTATAGCCGTGCGTCAGGCGAAGGTGCTGCAAACGTTCTGATATAATAGTCATGGCTGCTCTCCTTCAATATAATGGGCGTCCTCTCACAGCCCGGCGGATCTCTGTCTTTACGGGTGCATTTTTAAACAACGTCAAGGGTAATGGTGCCGCCTTCTTTGGTGATGATCTCATACTTGGTAGTTTGAATGTCCCGCAGTATCAGCTTTTCAATGCTCAGGATGCTGGCAAGGGGGACAGAAAGCATGGTGTGTCCGGCTATGAAGTGCAGCTCTGACTTGTTCTGGTGCGTGTGCAGCTGGATGTCTTGGAACGCGATGTCTGCCCCGGAAAAAACGGCGCACCCGCTGGCTTTGCACTCGGATGTCTCGGCAAGAAAGGTGTCAATAGCGATTTTATAAGTATCCATGAGGAGCCTCCTGTTTTTATATACAGCACTACTCTCACTCGTGCCCTCGCTCTCTGTCCTGCTATGATTTAGTCAGCCTTTACAAACAGCTCCATGCAGTCGGCACAGATGACCCGCACTTCCTTGGTGCTCCGGATGATGGTACCGCACTTGGGGCATACCCACCGCCGGGTGCTGCTCTTTGCTTTGGGAGGTTTCGGTGCGCCGGTCTGGCTGCTGCCGGGTGCCTTGCTGCCCGCTCCGGTGCCTGCCATATCCGACCACGCCAGCCGTTCGCCCATCTGGATATCCTGCCAGCCTTGGAAGATGATGAAGTCCAGCAGCTCCTCGGACGGGCTTGTGATGGTCCAGCCGTATTTCTCGTGGTGGTCGACGGTCAGGCCGTGTGTCTCGGCCTGCTCCTTAAAGCGCCGGTTGTGGTAGACCCCGTTGTTGCTGGTGTCCTTGATGCCGGTCTCCATGCAGTACTCGTGCACCATCTCATGCAGCAGGGTGGATGCGGTCTCCTCGATAGGACGGTCAAGGGTAGCCGACGAAATATTGATCTCATACTTGTTCTCACCGCCTGCCTGCCAGACTTTGGAACAGGTGATATGACCATAGGCGGACGGGGTCTTTTTCAGGCTGATGATAGGTTCGGGCAGCTTGCCTGCAAAGTAGTGCTTGTTGAGCTCGCGGAACATCTTTTCCAGCTGACCAGCAGCGCGGGAGGTTTTGACAGTCTGTTTCATGATTTTTCGAACCTTTCTCTTGATAAAAAAGGCCGGGACAGGTATAATATTGGTGTAGCCCGCCCCGGCGGGTGTTGTGGGCTCTGTACAGCGCAAACTTTGGTCAGGGAGCGCTGTATGGGGCTTTTTTGGGTGATGTCAGGTGATGCTCAGGCGGGTGCCGGTGACCGTTTTGCTGTACTGGTCGTACAGGTCGGGCGCTACGGCCTTGATGGCTTTGCTGTCCAGTCGGGTGCTGGAGAAATCGGACAGGCGGACTTTGTGGCAGCCTACTTCCAGATAGTTGGTGGAGCGCTCAGCCAGTGCCTCGCGGATCTGGATCTTCAGCTGTTCCTGTTCAGCCTGTGCGGCCTCAATCAGTTGGGCGGCCTCCTTGTACTGCTCGACAAGGGTCAGTAAAACGTTGATACTCATGTGTGTACCTCTCTTCAAATCGTTGGTGAATGGTCGGATGTGAGAACCGGTGTTCCCGATGGCATGAGTATATCAGTTAACCGACAGTATGCCTATTCGCAAGTTGACAAACGTTAACCGACACATATCGCGGAAAATTATGCATAATGTCAGTTAACTGACTATACTATAATAGGTGTATATATGGCGACAAAAGAAGCACATAATCGAGCGAGCGTAGAGTATAACAAACGACAGGATAATATTATGATTCGACCCTCCAAGGAGATGGGCGCAATAATCCGCCAGTCTGCTGCAGCCGAAAACATGAGTGTGCAGGGGTATGTTTTGCAGACCCTCTACGCAAGAACCGGCGCAACAGGGGGCGGGGTGGTTAAAAATCCAGAGACGAGCTCCCTTTCCTTAGAACAGCGGAGTTGTCTTATCTCCCCAGACCGGGAAAAAATCTTGCGGGACATTCTGCAGGATATCGTGCTGAACACCGCTCTGGGCGAACGAACTGCGCTTTCGGAGATGCTGGTGCAGATTATAAATGAGAGCGTAGAGCAAAATGCGGACAGCGTTTATCAGACGATGACGGATTCATTGCTGTAAAATCAGCCTCTGTCTTTCACAGAAATGTGATCGGCAGGGGCTTTTTTGCGCGAACAAATAGCCCGATTTAGAGCAGGTAGTAGCTGCAGTGACGGGATGCTGATTGTACCTATATATAAATAGGGGCAGCAGGGGAGAGGATAAAAATTATGTAGTACTGTGCGATATACCTTGTCAGAACTCCTGACCAATATGACAGCATATACCGGCTTTTCAGCGCGAGGGGACGCTCTCTATTTAACGGTTGTCATTACATCGGGGTTGCTATCACACCTGACTGCACTCTCCAGCGCCTTGGACAACTATATGACCACACATTTTGTCCATCGATGATTTCATCTGGAACTTTCATGCGAAACTGGGCAATGTGCAAAAAAGTTCTGGCTGAATCGCATTTTTTTCTAAAACATGGATGGATACATTTCCTCGGATTTCTATTGATTCCCAGATATAACCATGATAGAATAATAAAGAGAATTCAGACGGCCACGTAGAAGAACTGGTATCCTCTGTTTTGTGATGGAAGGATACGCCTTGATTGCGGTAAGGAGGTGAATCCAGTGGGCTTATGTCTGTTTGCGAACAATCATGTGATAGATCATGAGGAAATCCGAATGATAGATCAAAATAAAAAGCCCACTGCTGTTTCCCTTGCTGGCGTGATGCGCAAAGGTGAAAATGAAGTGGGCTTGTTGAGGTTCTACAAAAATGTGAAATATTGCATACTGGAAGCAATGTACATGCGGCGCTTGAGCTGTAGCATGACGTTCTGGTTCTTATTACGGCCACATTGCATTTGAAATGACCTTGGGCGAAGCTGTCGTCCGAGGGCTTTTGCTTGCCCGGAGATCAGGAATAACGGTCTGCCGGTTTTAGGAAAAGAGGAACGGTTATCTAAAAGGAAGGTGCTTGCGGGAACGGTGTGAGTTAAAGGGATTACTTTATAGCTTTTAATGCGCAAGCAGCATCCGCAAACTGCATATCGCAAATATGCCGTGTTGATAGGGTACTATTTCTAAAAATTGCAATAAAACGAATGACGATAAGAAGTGCATAGACAAGGATTTATGTGAGGAGAAAAAATGGCTACGAATACTGTTGGAATCGATAAGGAAGTTGAAGTTAACCGCAAGGAAAATCTGCACGACCATCGCCTGTATTGGATCGGGCGTCGGACGCAGGATGTGATCCTGTCATCTTTGGCATTGGTGGTACTGTCGCCTGTCATGCTGGCTACGGCTATTGCAATTGTGGTGGATGACCCGTCTGCTGGTCCTGTTTTCAGTCAAGAGCGCATCGGCCGCAACGGCAAGCCCTTCAAGTTCTATAAGTTCCGCTCCATGTGCCCCAATGCAGAGGCAAAACTGGACGACCTGCTGGATCAGAACGAAATGGATGGTCCCGTGTTCAAGATCAAGGACGACCCCCGCATTACCCGTGTGGGCAAGTTTATCCGCAAGACCAGCCTCGATGAGCTACCGCAGCTGTGGAATATCCTGAAGGGCGATATGAGCATCGTTGGCCCCCGCCCGGCACTTCCCCGCGAGGTCGAGCAGTACGGCGACTACGAAAAGCAGCGTCTGTATGTGACCCCCGGCTTGAGCTGCTACTGGCAGATCGCCCCGCACCGCAACGACCTCTCTTTTGAGGAGTGGGTGGATCTGGACGTGAAGTATGTCAAGGAGCGCAGCTTCTGGGTGGATTGGAAGATTATTTTCAAAACGTTTAAGGTGTGTCTGCTGGGGCGTGGGGAGTAAAAACCTCCGTAACGCACAAAGCCGCGAGACGGTGGGTGCAGAATACTAGTAGATTAAGCGCTAGTCGAAAATATACATAAACAACAATTTGTAAGAGGAATATAGCAGAATGTCAAATAAGAAGAATCTCCTGATTTATGCTCATTACTATATTCCAGATACTGCGTCAACGGGGCAGATTCTCCGTGAGCTGGCGGAGGGTATGCTGGATAAGTTCAACATCACGGTCATCTGCGTGGTGCCTAGTTACTTAGGAACTATCGAAGAAAAATACAAGACGCAAAAGTACTACGAAGAAGAAATCAACGGCGTGAAGGTTTTACGAATCCGTGTGCCGGAGTTCAGCAAGACCAATAAGAAAAGCCGTGTGAAGAACATCCTCTCCTATTTCTTTGGAGCAATGGGCGCGACCTTCAAGGTTGGCAAGATGGATTATGTGTTCTCCATTTCCCAGCCTCCGATCCTCGGCGGTTTGCTGGGTGTCTGGGGCAAGTGGGTAAAACACGCTAAGTACATCTATAACATTCAGGATTTCAACCCGGAGCAGGTGCTGGCTGTAGGTTACACCAAGAGCAAGTTCATCACCGATGCCATGATGTGGTTCGACAAGTTCAGCTGCAAGCGCAGCGACCTTGTAATCACAGTCGGACGCGATTTGGTGGAGACGGTGGAGAACCGTTTCAAGGGAAAGAAAGTTCCTAAGACCGTTATGATCAACAACTGGATCGACGAGAATGAAATCTATCCGTTGGGTGAGAATAACGAGAAGGTTCTGGCCTTTAAGAAGAAGTACAGTCTGGATGGAAAGTTTGTCATCATGTATTCCGGCAACATTGGCCTGTACTACGACCTTGAGAATTTGATTAAGGTTGCGGAGAGAATCAAGCCTGGCACCAAGACTGCCGATGGGCGAGAGGTTGTATTTGCTTTTGTTGGTGCTGGCTCTGTGCTGGACAAGTTGGTGCTGTATGTAAAAGGGCATCACATGGACAATGTGGTTTTCATTCCGTACCAGGATAAGGCTGACCTTATTTACTCTTTGAACGCTGGTGATGTTCACTGGTGTGTAAACGCAAAAGGTATTAAGGGCGTGTCCTGCCCGTCGAAGGCATACGGAATAATGGCGGCAGCTAAGCCCATTTTAGGAGTGCTCGAATCTGGCTCCGAGGTTCGTTGCCTTATTGAGGATACAAACGGTGGTCTCTGCTGTGAGCCGGGCGAGTATGATAAGGTTGAGGAGAACATCCATTGGTTCATCGATAATGCTGGTTCCGGTAAAGACAAAGCAATGGGAGCCAGAGGCCGTGAAAATCTGGAAAAGAATCTGACCAGAAACGTGTCGGTGAGAAAGTACGCAGAAGAGATTCTGAAGCTGTAAAAAGGAGGCTAGAGATATGAATAAAATCGAACAGATGGCATACAATTGGATAAATCACTATAATGCGAAGTACTATTGGAATATAAGATCCCGTTTGACTGATAAAGATGATAGCACATCAAAGGTAGTTAAAAGATATTGGCTGTTCAGGTTGAAACTTATGGAATCGTATAACAACGCATCTTTGGGGACTTATATTAATCGCGGAGCCATATTTGAAGGAACACCGATCCTACCACATGGATTACGCGGAATACATATCACAGATAAAGCGCATATAGGGAAGAACTGCACAATATTTCAGCAAACTGTTATTGGGGTTAAATATTTAAATGGGGGGGGGGCCGATAATTGGTGACAATTGTTTGATAGGAGCAGGCGCGATGGTTCTTGGTGAAGTCCGAATTGGAAATAATGTTGTCATTGGCGCAAACTGCGTCGTTGATTTTGATGTTCCAGACAATACAACTGTGGTTGGCCAAAAACCTAGAATTATAAGAAAATAAGCTAGATTCTAGCGGTAGAATAATAGAAAGGGTAAAAACTATGGCTGCAGATATTACTGCACTTATACTTACAAAAAATGAAGAAATCAATATAAAAGAGTGCATAGAGTCAATTTCCAATATGGTTAAAAGAATTGTTGTCATAGACAGCTATAGTACTGATAAAACCGTTGAAATTGCACATACCTGTGGAGCAGAAGTTTATCAGCACCCGTTTGAAAACTATGCTAAACAATATATGTATGGAGTTGAAGTAGCAAAGCCAGAAACAGTATGGACGCTAAGAATTGACGCGGACGAAAGGTTTACGCAAGATTCGGCAACAGAACTGGAAAAATTGTGTAGTGAAAACATGGAATCTGACGTAACCGGCATCACCTTGCGATTTAGAAAAAATTTTCTTGGGAAAGATTTATATCATGGTGGAGTTTATCCATGGAAAAAAATGAATTGCTATAAAACCAAATATGGTGCAATTGAAAACAGAAACATGGATGAACATATTATCCTAAGCAAAGGCCGGGTTATTGAGATGAAAAACGACTGCCTTCATTTCGACTTTAAAAGTTTGGATTTTTTTATCAATAAGCACAACTGGTATTCATCCCGGGAAGCCTTGGACTACTTCGAGCATGAGAAAAAGCACGCTAACAAAGAAAACTCTGATTCGAGAACATGGATTAAAATGAATGTATATTATAAATTGCCGATGGGAATGCGTGCGCATTTTTACTATTTATATAGGTATTATGTTAAAGCCGGATTTCTTGACGGAACAGAAGGAAAAATATACGCTTTCTTGCAGGCATATTGGTATCGATATTTGGTAGATGCGAAAATCTATGAAAAAGAAATCATGAATAAGATTCAAAAGGGGCGTAATTGATATGAAAAGCATGAATATTGTAATGCCGATTTCAATAAGAGATGTGAATACCATTATAAACAATAGAAGTTATTTCATTGAAAATTTACCAATCAAAGAAATAATCGTAATAGGCAGTGCTGAGGTTGGGAAGGCAATTGAAAATATAGCAGATTTGATGTTTATAAATGAAAATGAAATCTATCCAGGGCTTAACTATCATAGAATTCAAGAAATTATTGAAAACAGAACAGTAAGTGGGAGAAGACGAGCAGGGTGGTATTTGCAGCAATTTATTAAGATGGCATATTGTTATAAATGTGAAGACGAGTGCTATTTAGTTTGGGATAGCGATACAATTCCGCTTAGAAAGTTGAGTTTTAATAAAAATGATAAACTGCTTTATTCATTAAAAAATGAGTTCTATGAACCGTATTTCGAGGAAATAAGAATTTTGTTCCCTCAAATTATGCAATTTAATGATAAGGGGTCGTATATAACAGAACATATGGTGTTTGATACAAATATTATGAAGGAGATGATCGGAGAAATTGAGGCTAATAATTGTATTCCAGGAGATAGCTTTTTTGAAAAAATCTTGAATTCGATTCCAGTGCAAAACATTTCACTGTCTGGATTTAGCGAATTTGAAACATATGGAACATTTGTTTATAATTATTATCAGAATAGATATGCGTATAGACAGTTAAATGTAATGCGGCATGGTAAAATTTACTTTGGCGAAAAACCGACAAATCAGGATCTTTCATGGGCAAAAGAATCATATGACACGATATCGTTTGAACACTTTGAAAAAGAATGGATGATACTTTCCTTTTTTGCAAGAAAAAATGCGAAAAGCAAAAAAAGAACAATGAGAGAATATGATGAAAAAGTTGGGAAATATATTGAATTATATCATAAGTTGAGGCGTATCATAAAAGAATTGCTGCGAAGATAAAATTATTTTGGAGGATATCATAGTGTTGAGTGTGATTGTACCTGCTTACAATTCGGAACAAACAATAGAGAGTTGCATCGCATCGGTGGTGCAACAAAATGTTGGTGATATAGAGTATGAGATTCTTGTTGTTGACGATGGATCTACAGATAAAACAGGAAAAATACTTGATCGTTTGAAGAATGAGCAAGCGGTTCTTCGAGTTTATCACATTCCAAATGGCGGAGTGTCGAACGCACGAAATTATGGTATATATCATGCTAAAGGCGAACAACTACTTTTTCTGGATTCGGATGATTTCCTTGAAAAAAATTGTCTTGAAGAACTAATGAAGTCTTATGAAAACAATAAGGCTGATCTCGTGGCTGCAGAAATTGTTGATGAGTGTGGGACATCGTTGGCGGCAAAAAACTGGTTTAAAGCTAAAGGATCCTTCGTCGCATTGGATGCTGCTTCGATGGGAACAAATATGATGTATATTAGGATGGGGAGTGCAGTAGGAAAACTTTATAAAAGGTCGATTATATTAGACAACAACATATTCTTTGATGACAAAATTGCTTTAGCGGAAGATTCGATTTTTGTGCATAAATACATGCTGTCATGCCATTCTATAGAAAAAAATGATAAAGCAATGTATGTAGTTAGAAATGTCAACGAAAATTCGCTTTCAAAACGCTATGTTGAAAACATTGAAGAGTGTATTGATTTACAAATTTCTGTGATGAAGTCGGTCTTTTCAATGTATCCATCGTATGAAAAAGAATGGTATAGCCACACAATGGATGTTGATGTCAGCGGATGTACGATATTTGCCAAAAACTTGTTTTTGGCTGGATGCCCGCTAACATTAAAGCAAAAGTATAAAGAACTGAAAAAATATATAGCTATAAATGATCGCTTAAATTCCATACGTAGAATGAACTCTGAAAATGGACCTAAAAATAGGATTGATAAATTTCAATGCGCGATTTTGAGTACTGGTTCAATAGGACTAATAATGCTTTTTTATTGGAGTAAAGAATCGATAAAGAAGTTGAAGCTGAAGGTTCTTAAGAGGGGGAACAGATGATAATTATCAATTTGCGCGGTGGGCTTGGAAATCAGATGTTTCAATATGCTGCAGGAAGAGAGATTGAGATACAAACAGGGAACAAAGTGGTATATAGTAAATATTACATTACAAGAGAACCGAATTATCAGAATCATATAAATTCCCTGCAAAATCTTAGCGTTTCTGAAAAGCAAGAAGTGAATTTATTTTATGGAAAGCTGTTAGCGTATTATAATAAATTGAAATATTGGATTTGCTTTAATGCAAGCGCAAAAAAGAAGAAAAACACTAATTACAAAGAGATGTTAGATAGCCGGATGCTTATAAGTAGTGAAGTTCATTCGGCTCCACCGCTATATGCTGTAAAAGACTTTACATTTATTGATTGCTATTTCCAGAATGCATCGCTGTTCGTGAATTTTGATCGGTATGCAGATGAGCTTAAAGTATCAAGTGAGTATATTCCCAATATGGCCAACAAGTTAATGCTGAAAAAAATACTGTGTAGTAATTCAGTGTGCGTTCACATTCGGAGGGGAGACTATACATCTTCAAAGTGGGCGAAAGATTTACTGGTTTGCGATGAACAGTATTATAGAAAGGGATTCGAATATATTTTAAATAAAGAAACCTCACCTGTTTTCTTCGTGTTTTCTAATACGCACGAAGATTTGGAATGGATACAAAATAATTATGACTTGCCTGGTCAGAAAGTTTATGTTGATCTTGAAAATAAAGACTTTGAAGAGTTGTATTTAATGTATCAATGTAAGCATTTTATTTTATCAAATAGTTCCTTTAGCTGGTGGGCGCAAAAATTAGCGATAAATAAAAAGACGATAGTTGCTCCTAAAAAATGGAACAATAGAGAAGAAGATTTTTCTGGAATATACGAGAAAAACTGGACTCTTTTATAAAAGGTATAATATGAAAGTCGAAAAGAAAAAAATACAGATATTTTTTTGGACGTTGATTGCTGTCTTGCTAGAGGAGAACTTTTTTTATATATCATCAAGAAATTCGATTTTTTTGTTGTCTGTAATAGGAGTGTGCTTTTTAGTGTACGAAAGCCCACATATTGTAACGAAAAAACATTTCTGGAGAAATTTCCTGCTGTTTTGGATCATAACGATATTCTATGGTATTATGCTGGCGAAAATCTATTATGGTCAAAGTATACTGATTGGCTTATATGGAAGTCATTATATTTTTATCGCTGGATGGTATTTCTACTTTACAGATTTATTAAAAGATAAGAAAGAAAATGCTGAATATTTAGTGGCTGTCCTTGAAAAGATCGGGGCAATACTTGTTTTAATGGTGATTATTCAAGGGTTGTTGGGAGAGAAAATACAAATACTTAATTTGGGGTATTCTGAAAGAAATGGGATTCGAATTGGTGGCTGCAATATTGCAACACCAACATTGCTTCTTGCTTTGGCAGACGAAATGAGAAAACACAAAATTGATAAAGTCTTAATTATTATTGAAATGACAGCATTTCTCTTCTTTTTTGCAAAGTCGCGGAGTTTGATTCTTTTGGTAGTTTTTTGCATGGTGTATATGTATTACTCTCATTTAAAGACAAAACGATTTGTTTTAAAGAAGTATGAGATTTTTTTTCTACTTGTACTTTGCATTATTGGAGCAATAGTAGTTATTCCTTATACATTAAGCATACTAAAAGAATTGTTTGCTGAACTTACCTCAATATCTGGTACGGGAGGAGTTAGAACAGAGGAGATTATATATTATACAAAATTGATGAAAGAACATTCTTTTCTCGGAATTGGTGTTTTGGTTGATCAGTTCCCGAAGACAAAATACATATATCGAACCATTGACTATCTATTTACAGAAGATATTGGAATGCTATCGATTATCTATAAAACGGGCTTTTGTGGCGTTCTTTTAGTATTTTACCTAATTAGAAACTTATGTAAAATAATTAAAAGTGATTTGCGAGAGAGTTTGGCAAGTTATTTATGTACCTGCTGGATAATTTTGATAACAGTCGGTTTTTTGACAATTCAAATTCTGGATAGTAAATATATGATTATTTATTTTCTACTACATATGAGTATTGTAGAGACGGAATGGACTTCTCAACATAGCATTACTAATAAAATTGTAGTGAAGGACTAAGGAAAATGGCAATTCTAAAAAATAGTGGAATGGGATTACTTAGTCAACTGATTAAGATCTTTTTTACATTTGTTACACGGTATTTCTTTGTTAAGTATATTGGTGTCGAAACACTAGGTATCAATAGTACATTTTCATCTGTTTTGGGAACCTTGGCTTTGGCCGATCTTGGCTTTCAAACAGCAGTTGCGTTTAGGCTTTATCAGCCATTAAATGAAAACAATGAAGCTAAGGTAAATGACATATTAAATGTATTTAGGGTTGTCTATACAGCAGTTGGGACATTTTTTCTTGTTGCAACATTTCTTTTGCTACCGTTTCTTAGATTTATACTTTCAGATATTACAATCAATTTTAATATCTATTTGTACTTTATCCTACAGTCGGTTGCGTCAGCAAGTTCATACTTTATTGCATACAAAAGGGTTCTTTTATATGCAAATCAAAAAGACTATGTCGCAAAAATTATTGATTTATTGGTTTTAAGCGCACTAAATGTTATTCAATGCATTTGCTTAATGACGTTTAAGAATTATTATATTTACCTTATACTTAAAATACTGGAATCCATTATTTCAAATTTAATTGTAAACGGTTATTGTCATAAAGCATATCCGTATCTGAAAAAAAAATCTGTTGATTGGAAAACATTTAAGGAAATTATATCGGATGTTAAAAATGTGTTTGCCGGGAAAATGGCTGCATATATCTATAATTCAACAGATAATATTATTGTGTCCGCATTTGTTAGCACAATAGCGGTGGGGCGATTGGTTAATTATACTACAATATCAACAGGGCTAAAAACACTGTGCAGTAGCGTTATGACGCCAATGGCACCATTTATCGGAAATGCAATTGCAAAGGATATAAATGTTTCAAAGAGGAAAATCTTTAATGTATATCAGTATGTAACGTTTGTGCTTGCAATTTTAATAGTTGTACCTGTATATATTATGCTTGAAGACTTTGTTCGATGGTGGGTCGGAGATGGCATGATAATGAGTCATGATTTGTTGATTTTGTTGATGATTGATCTTTACATTAATATTATCCACGGAAATACTTGCGATTTTATCAATGCGGCAGGGTTATTCAAAAAAGAAAAGTATATTAATATTATTGGTGCACTTGCGAATATTATTGTTTCACTGCTACTTGTGAAACCCTTTGGAATAGTAGGTGTGCTTATAGGCACTTGCTTTAGTCAAATGATTTTCTGGACGGGAAGGAGTTGGATTGTTTTCTTTTACTGTCTCAAAGCATCAGTAAAGGAGTATATTATCTATTGGTGCAAAAATATATTATATATTTTTGTGGTAGTAGTTTCAGCAAATATGTTTAATTTCATCTACAAAACGGTCAAAATGAAAGTGATTTACATTAATCCGATTATTTCATTTCTCGTTTCAGGAATATTTATTGAAGCTCTCTTATTTACAATGCTGATAGCGATATTTTATTATACTGAAGAAGAAAAAACGCTTTTACGTATTGGAGCCGATTTTTGGAGAAATAAAAGTCAACATGATTAAACTAATTGATAGAATTTGGAATTTTGCAATGCTACGGATTAAAGATGTGACAGTTTGAGCAAATTTAATTATTAACGGGAAGATTTATGTGCATGGAAATGGGAAAGGCCTTAGCGTAGGTGATGGGTGTATTATCAACTCTAGTGAATGCTCTAACCCTACTGCGGGGGGCACACACCTATCAATTGGTAAAGCGGAAAATTAGTCATTGGAAACAATGTCAGTATGAGTCAGGTTTCGATTACATTATAGGAGTATATTTATATAGGAAACAGTGTAATGCTTAGGACAAATGTGAAAATTTGGGATGCTGACTTTCACCCGATTGATGCCGACAGAAGAAACAAGGGGATGGAAGGGAAATGTAAACCAGTTGTTATTTCGAAGGATGCCTTTTATTGGTGCTTGCTCAATTGTTTTAAAGGGGGTTATTATTAGCGAAAATGCAGCAATCGGTCTGTTGCTACAAAGGATGTGCCTCCAAATCAAATTTTGGCCGGAAATCTTGCAGTATATCGTTCGGATATAAAGAAGGAGAAAATTGGAGAATGCAAATGAAAACGAGAAGTGAAATCGTGGATATATCTAGGGGAGCTCTAATTATTTTAGTTACGTTAGGACATATTATCCAGTTTATTACTATTGGAATGGGGGGGAGAAAAGTTTTTTGAAAATAGACTGTTTTCTTTTATATATTCATTTCATATGCCTGCATTCATGATGATTTCTGGCTTCTTGTTTTACTTAACGAGTTGGAATAAACGCCCCTTGACGGTATTTAAAAAGAAAATAGGACAATTATTTGTTCCTATTATTTCTTGGAACGCTTTGGGATATTTGACTATGTATTTACCATTACATTATAGAGAATTGACTTCAATCGGAAGTGTTTTGAAAAGTTTTGCGGACTTTTGCACGTTATGGTTTCTTGTATCTGTTTTTATTAATAGTGTTTTTGTTTTAGTAATAAGAGTAATCTGCGGTAGACTAAAGTGCTTGTCAAATATGTATTCTAAGGTATGGTTTCAATTGGGGATTCTTCTTTTTACTATGATTCTTGGAATGGTCATACCAACAGCTGGCCAATATACATTTATGCTTCCTTGCTTTTATTTCGGATTTATATTAGCACAGTTTAATATCAATATATTTGACGAAAGCAGGAATAGCGTAATACGGATAACGTTAAGTGCTCTTTTCTTTGCATTAATTCCTTTTTATTCAGTTGAAGCATACGTTTATACAACGGGTGTATACGTTACAAGTGTTGAACAAATTTTGGTTGACTTATATCGTTGGTTTATTGGTATTTGCGGGACGTGTCTTTTGATTGAGTTGTTAAAAAAGCAAGATGTGTCAAACTTGTAGGTTGTAAAAAATTGGCGTTACTTGGACAAAATACATTGTCGATTTATGCGATTCAGTCCCTGTGTTTTACATCCTTATTTTATCCATTTGGAAAAATAGTTGGAGAATATATCAATTACTCTAGCATACTAGTCAACGTGATTTCGGTTGCTATTACAATTCCTGCACTCTTTTTTATGCTAAAGATTTCAAATTGGTTTAACAAGAGTATAATACTTCGCTATACATTTCTAGGCGGTCGATAATGCATTTTACTGGAACTTCTTCGACATCAAAAGCTAACGTAGCGATGAATTTCGCAATGACGTTATCAAGAATACAGAAAACAACGCTGCGTGGATATATATGATATATACTCCTAAGACACAAGGAAAGTGTTTAAAAAAGCCTATCCGAAGAAATCCAATGGACGAGCAGAAAGCTCTTTGATCCAATCAAAATCAACAGTATTTGACGAAATAGGAGGGCAAGAAGATGGACGAACTATTCAATCCGCAGTCATCCTCTGTCCAGTCTTCCCGTATCCTTTATACGCCCTCATCATTTGCCCGCACATCTCTTCTACATCTGCAAGAAGTAGGTTCGCTGCGGGCTACACACCCACACACATCGACTCGAACAGACCTTGTGTCATTTCTATGCTTTGTGGTCTTATCTGGAAAAGGCAGTCTGAAATACGAAGGTGCGGACTATGAACTGGAAGCAGGAGACTGCGTGTTCATCGACTGCCGGAAAGCCTACAGCCATTCTACTTCCGATAACCTTTGGTCGCTCCAATGGTGCCACTTCTATGCACCGTCTCTTCCAGCCGTATATGAAAAGTATAAAGAGCGCGGCGGTCACCCTGTATTCCACCCGGCGGATATTGAACCGTTCACTACACTTCTGACGGATATCTACGATT
>OIXY01000230.1_pt1 | contig 15034 bp, 14 predicted proteins | sample 1588051 | NCBI WGS metagenome assembly OIXY01 (sample SAMN03283247) | human gut metagenome | biome: human-associated habitat; material: feces | host: Homo sapiens | place: Peru | collected 2012 | reverse complement strand
TGGCATCTCTTTGGAACAAAGAAAGTCCTGAGAGGATGATAGTAATTCTGAAACCTGTCTTTATAGACTTCGTCTGCTCCAGAAATACAAGCATCAGAATTACTATGAGTTCCCCAGAAACCTGTCTGGCACTGACGTGCCACCATCGAGCCAAGACACCCTTCATCACGATATGCAAAATAGGTCAAGCGGCTCTTATCGATATTTCTTTCTCGAAAAACGTACTCGGTAAGATAAAACGTTCTGCCACAAGAACAAAAGATGCCAAAATATCCAAAGATTTTTTCCTTGAAACGCTTATCTAGTTGCTCATATTTTCGGAATCCCTGGATATGGCAAGGCAAACCAACAATTGCAAACTTGCCATCACGTACCTTGATCTCTTGTATGGCAGTATTCAGCGTAACAGGAGAATACTTGGAACTTTTAGCTGATAATATTTCATCCTTAGTAGTAGCTACAAATGACTTCACCAATAGTTCATTATCTGTGTCAAATTTTGTCACAACAGCTCCTTGGATATATTTTTTTTCCAATAGCCAAATCAGCATCTGGCTCACCATTCCACCTGAAGCAGAATGATAACGGATACATTCCTCTGTACTATGTCCTGTAAAGCAACACAAATAGTTACCCACAAAGTCATCTTGTTTGGTACCCTCAAAGGACAGTTTTTCCTTTGCGATTCGTACTAAATCTATCCCCAACCCAGCACAAGCATCATAGCAGCGATGACACCCCTTATTATTTTTACAAAGCATTTTGTCAATATGAGGCACAAATCGCCCATTCTTTACCTCCATATGGATGGCATAAGAAGGACATACGCCCTCACAAATGCCACAACCGGTACAGAGGGAATGGGAGAGAGTAAAATCAATATTAGGAATATTTTTCATACAGCCAAAATCTATCTATCAACATTGAACAATTCATATTTACAGTTTGTCTTTTAATATATTCTCAAAAAGTTTAGTATATTGTCTTGCTATCTCTATATGATTATGATATTTCTCTACAAACTTACGGGACTTAAGTCCCCATTGTTCTATTTTATCTTTATTTTTGATTATGAATTCAATTTGAGAACAAATCTGGTCAACATCAGGTTTAATATTTATAACTGGATTTACTCCATCTATACCTAGTTCCACATTACCTTCTGGTTCTGCGCCCCCCATTACTATTTTACCTTTAGCCATCGAGAACAAACCATTCATAGCTATTGAGTAACTATTGGCATCGTCAACAATAACATTAGTTCTCGAAACCAAGTCCATATATTCGTCAAATGGGAGTCCCCCAGTACACACAAACTCAGCTACGTCCCCATATTTCTTTTCCATGCGCTTGAATGCTTCACATATAAAAGGAGTACCTTTGGCTTCTGACCTATTTAAAATTCCATGGAAAAATACTATCTTTCCTGTAATAACATTTGGTTTATACTCAAAATTCTCCGATGGAATCGGAATTCTTATAGTTTGTGCTAATGTTTGGTAATCTCTAAAAGGCTGAGCATACTCGTACCAAATAGGTATATAGCCATCAATGGATCTAAGTAATTCATCCTCCCACCTTTCCAATTCTTTATTAGGGTATAATACAACATGTCCATTCTCTTTCTGATGATTTATAATACCCTGTACATATCTGTGGTATTTTTCATTCGTATTCATCCAATAATTCACCATCAATGCCGTATCACCTGCTCCACAAAGGAACGCTGATTTATTATGCTTTATCATATACCGATAGAGTGGAGCATTCCATTTGACATGTCTGGAAACAATTGAAGGATCCATAAAAAAGACCACATCATAATTTTTAAGAAAATTAACATGAAGCCAAAGATTGATATAATTTATAGGTGTACTAATTTTTCGTAAGCATTTTGGAAGCTTGACATCATATCTAAAATCAGATGGATAATTCCTGTATCCATTACCATCTGAAACTAGGAATACCTCATGGCCAAGAGCCTTCAAGCCATCCTTTAAACAGTTAAATAAACCACTAAATTCGCCAAAAAGTAAAATTCTCATAATATCAATTTATTTAAAATTATAAACATTAATGTATGTCTTAGTCTTAAGACTATAAAAAATTCCACAAATGCCCCAAAGCACTAAACTATGTGGAGGACCTGTAAACACGGGTTTTCCTATAGAAAAACCAAGAAAAGCTATGAATAAGAAAGCAGGCATTACAAACCTTTTATCTTGAGTATCCTTGAAAAAGCCTAGAATAATTTTCCCGAATACTTTCCATAAAATGACAAGATAAATTATAAGACCTAGCAATCCAGTCTCACCCAATATCATTGGCCAAAATGTATCAGACATAAATAGGATACCATTATAGTCTAACCCATAGACGGTATCTATCCCATAATCAGCATAGACCGGACTTTGTATATTTTGGGATGTTGGTGATGCAAATAGGCCCCAACCTACTCCGAAAGGAAATCGGTCGACAAGAATTTTAAGAGATGTATTAGAAAGAACAACACGAGCGATGTTACTGTCCTCACCAAAATTAAAATATTTGTTGTAATGTTCTGGCATTAAATTAGCATACAATATAAAAGCTCCATATATTACACAGGCACTAAAGACTATATATTTTATTTTAAACCGCTTAAAAATATGAAAACTTCTAGCCAAAAGAAAACCAAGTATATCTTTAACTTTAAATGATGACAAAATCATAAAATCTGCAAATAGAATTTTGTATTTATTTTTTCTGTGCTCATCATAAAAACTGTAAAAACAATAAAACAGCAATGCATAGAGGGTTGCTATCGTAAATCTATTAAAGAAACCGCCAAGGCTTCTTAATCCCATTCGAATGTCTACAGCTTGCGCAACAATTCCAATATCACTACGGAATGAAGGAATTATCAAATCAAGAACATACGAAATAAAAATTATTGGCAACAAGTTACATATAAGTTTTTTAAACTTATGAAAATCTTGCCAGGAAAAATCATACTGTACAAAACTCCAATAAAGTAAAATGGGCTTGATTGTAGAGTAGGCTCCAAGCATGATAGTTGATAATTTGGTACCATAATGTAAATTGCCAACAGCACCAACAATAAAAAATGCAAATACCCACAATAGTAAACTCGATTCTTTGCTTTTCCCTCTCAGTAATGCACAGCAAAAGAATATAGCTACAAAAATTTCATCAAACATCTTAAGAAAAGAGTATAATGAAGGAATTGGACAATTTTCATAAAAAATCAAATCAAATGAAGTAACAAGTAGAAGTACATAATACAACTTTATAATCTTTATACTACGCATTGTTTTTTCTTTTTAACACAATAATAAACTTAATTTATTCTCAAAAAAAATCTATAAAACTATTTTTCAACAAAAACATCACGCAATACATCTAAAAAAGCAGTTCCCCATTGCTCGTCGGGTTCGACATAATTACCTTCCCCCCATTCATTCCATGAACGAAGGATTATAATTTTATGCTCTTCTTTCTTGTTTTTTACAAGTTCTAAAGCATCTAAGCAATGTTTTTTCCACAATTCTGGAGTATTTCCATATACAATAACAGCTTTTTTCCCACTTCTTGGACTTCTATCCCAACCTGGTAAAATACAGGGATAAACATTTTCTCTAGTATCTGTTTTATTAAAAGTATATTTTATAATGTCCGAATATTTGTATTTGTCTAAAGGAATCAACCAATCAAAATGTTTTCTTAGTTTGGACAACAACACTTTCTTCAGATGGCCTTGTATTTTTTGACAAGGATCCCAAATATTACCATGAGCGACAGCTTCATAACCTCTTAAAAACACCTTAGAATGTTCAGGATCATTTGCTTCACTTAATCCTACAAAGTGAATACCTGGAAAGCCATTATCTTGTGCTAATTTATTCCATAAATCAAAAAAATGGTGACAATCAGGTAAGGCAGTAGCATCATATAAAAGAAAAAATGGTTTCCCATCTACTTTAATGTATCTATCATCCTTAAATGCTTTTAAACAATAATTGAAATGTGCGATATAATCTTCATCGCCAGGATAAGTCATATCACATATCATTCCATCTTTCTGAAGATTTCCCATAGTAGTCCAAGTACTTGTCTTCCAAGGATGATTTGCCCATCCTAGACAAAATGGGAAATCTGGTTTTCCACTATCTAGCACTTCATTAAATGGACGCTCTAGCAACCTCTTTCCACCACCCATCCAATAATGCCAATACATGAAACCTTCTACACCTGCCTCTTTAGCCATTTGAGCTTGTAACTCTCTTGTCTCTGGCAAACGAAGATCATAAAAGCCTAAATCTGCTGGTATATTTGGTTGATGATGACCTTTAAATAAAGGTCTAGCTTTTGCCACATTATTCCATTCTGTAAATCCTTTTCCCCAAACATTATCATTCTCTGGTATTGGATGATATTGAGGCAAATACATTGCTATAATTCTTGCTTTTCGTTTCATACTTACAATTTCCTTTCTATATTTATTATATCTTCATTACTCAGAGGGGCATATGGTCCCTCCTTTACCTCAAACATAACTGTTCCACTCTCTAATACCTCTACTGAATGCCACTGACCTTTAGGAATATGGACGCCATATACACCATCTTTCGGAGACAAAACAAAGGTTTCAGTAATGTCGCCCGCTAGATTGTGAAAATTAACATTCATCTTTCCTCTTACCAACAACATGGTTTCAGCTGTATTTTGGTGTCTCTGGATAGGAACAACAGTTCCTGGCTCCATCGCATTGAACAGTCGCTGAACCTTGGAATCCAAGGATTCATGCAAATTGAAGTTCATGCGAAGACGAGGTGACTCCTTTGCCTCCGCAGAGACTTTGTCTAATAGAACTTGATCAAGTAACATTACTTAAAACTATTAATGGCGTCAACTACAATCTTGGCATCTTCCATAGAAATCACCTGATTCATAGGGATAGACAATTCCTGCTGATGAATTTTCTCCGAAATAGGCAATGAAAGCTGAGGGGTATTCCAAGATTCTTTAGCATAACACTCCTGATGATGTGGTGGTATTGGATAGTGAATCAAAGTCTGAACACCCTGTTCCTTCAAGTACTCCTGCAATTCATCACGGCACTCGCAGAAGATAGGGAACTGATGATATACATTGTTCTCATCATCAATCTTTGCAGGCAATGTTATCAGCGGATTATTGATATACTTCAACTTGACATCAAGAACAGCAGCATCCAACTCGCTCATACGGCTATTTATACCAGCATACTTAAATACATACTTCTTCTGACTACCATAATTTGCCAAAGCACGAATCACAGAAGCAAGTTCCTTATCACTAGTAGTTACTGCTCCTGCATCACCAAAGGCACCGAGATTTTTGCCTGGATAGAAACTATGCGCACCAGCATCTCCCAAAGCACCAGTCTTCACACCTTTCCAGGCACAACCTTGACTCTGAGCACAGTCTTCCATTAACTTCAAGTTATGTTTCTTGCAAATCTCGCCCAGTTTGTCATTGTATGCAACACGGCCATAAAGGTGAACAATCATCACGCCCTTTGTTTTAGGAGTGATTGCTGCCTCAATCTTATCAATATCAATTTCAAGATTCTCAAATGTAGGCTCAACCAGGATAGGAGTCAATTTATTCTCTGTAATAGCAAGAATGGTTGCAATATAAGTATTAGCAGGAACAATAATTTCATCACCTTCCTGGAAAATACCCATCTCCTTATATCCTCGGATAATCAAGCGCAAAGCATCCAAACCGTTAGCAACAGCTACACACTCATCTGTACCAATATATTGAGCATAGTCTTTCTCAAACTGCTTGTTTTCATTACCTTGTAAAAACCAGCCACTCTCAATGACACGATTGGCTGCAGCCTTATACTCATCACCATGCATCATGGTGATTGCCTGTAAATCTAATAACTTAACCATAATAATCTTATTTATTTTTATTTTTCTGTTTCTGAATATAATTGTTGATAACTTGTAACGAATCGAAAGAATTGGTATCAAACCACTTAAAATCACTACCTAGAACCTGTACCTGCAACTTATTCTTTTCAAAATAAGCTTTATTCAAAGAAGTTACCTCTAAACGCCCACGCTCTGATTTTTCTACAAGCTTAGCATATTCTGTAACACCTTTCGGAAAAACATAAAGTCCGGTAATCGAATAATACAAAGGCTTTGTTGCCTTTCCTTCAACAGTTAGACATCTTCCCTCTGAATCTAACGTAACTACCCCATACTGCTCAGAATCCCAATCACGGCACACAAATATGGACGCCTGTCCACTATTCTGTGCTGCCCTAATGGCCTTTTGTAATTTGATATTTCTATCCTTGCCAAATATGATACAGTCACCAGTTATCATACAGACTGGTTCGTCCCCGACAAACTCTTCTCCAATTGTAAAGGCTTGTGCTGCTCCTTCCGGTTTTGATTGTATTGCATACGTAAACCTTGCACCAAAAGCAGATCCATCGCCTAACGCATGAATGAAAGTAGAAGCATGCTCTTGGCTAGTAATTATGAGAATATCTTTTATCCCTACACCTACCAACAATTCTATTGGATAATAAATCATCGGCTTGTCGTAGAGAGGCAGCAATTGCTTAGGTATTCCTAAAGTTAAAGGTGATAACCTATTACCCGCATCGCCAGCCAAGATAATTCCTTTTGAAAAAACGTCCATTACTTATTATTCTTTTCGTTTACGTATCTCAGAAAATCATCATAGTCTCTTATATAGTCATCCTCAGAATAGCCATGAGATGCTAAGACTAAGCAAATACTACCCGATGAAAAGCCTTGCTCGGAAGCCCAGATTCCTGGTGGAACATGAAGTCCCCAGAATGGTCTGTTGAGCTGCACTGTTCTCTTGTTTACACCATCATCAAGCACAACTTCAAAAGCACCAGAAGCTGCAATGATAAATTGGTGGCATTCTTTATGAGCATGTGCTCCACGATCTTCACCACCAGGTATATCATAACTGTAGAATACACGATTGATAGGGAACGGCACATGTACATTCTCATAGATGTAAGTAAGATTACCCTCTACATCATGCATTTTGTTCAACTCACAGAGAGAACAATCAAATACACTTTTACCTTCCTTGGCACTAAAGCTATCCGAAGGATTATTTACCTTCATAGAAGATTCATTACCTGAAGAAGTCGTTTTTATAGAAGGATTTTTCACCCAAGTCTTGAATTCTTCATAATCCATGATATAGTCATCCTTATCGTATTCAGTAGAAGAAAGAACCAGAGCAAGAGAATTGGTTGAGAAATTCTTCATTGTTCTCCACATTCCTTTAGGAACATATACTCCAAAATAAGAACGATTCAGTGAGAAGGTTTGTTTATTCCTTCCATCATCCAACTCTACATCAAAACTACCCGACAGAGCTACAATAAACTCCTCGTTCTCCTTATAGGCATGTGCGCCTCTATCCTTTCCACCTGGCACATCATAAATCCAATAAGTTCTTTTAATTTCAAAAGGAATCTGTTTAAACTGCTCTATTATAGACAAATTTCCTCTAGGATCTTCTATTTTAGGAAGACCTAGTATTTTGGCATCATAAACTGTATTCATAAAGATAAATTATTATAATCCAAAAGCAATATCAATTTTACGAATATAACTGCTAATATCTGATTCTTTAAGATTATTGACCATTGCAGTTTGCTTATTCCCATCAAGTCCATTAGCATCAAACGCACCTTGGAATTTATAGCTATAAGCTGTTCCAAAAACAGGCACATTAGTATAAATAGCAGCAAAATTGGCATGCATACGAGCACCTATAAAATATTTCATCTTACTAATTACATATTTTACTTGTGGAGCAGTCATATCTTTATCCACTAAAACTACATTATTTTTAACACCTAATCTTTCATACGCTAATCGACATGCAACCATATCATCATTATCATCAGGCTTTGAATAGGTATATGAATGAGGTATCAAATAAACCGTAAATCCTTTGTCACGATAATGATTTATAATTCTATCAACCAGTTCTGGATAAACATCAAATTGTCCTTCTAAGCCATGAAATGTATTGCAATAAGCAAGACCGCTAATATTAAGACCTATAGCATTATCTTTTATCTCAATATCCCAAGGCTCTGGCTGCATAAAAGAAGATATATCTTTGGTTTGAGTATATTTCAATCCAAGTTTTTGAAACTCTGATATAAATTTACCATCACGAACAAAAATTTCCTTCGCATAACGCATTATCTGTACCGCAATATCGTAATTTTCCTTTTTTTCAAAAGGACCCACTGTTTGAGGGAGCATAATTAGTGGAACATTTACTTTCCACAACATCCATGTTTGATTCATTCTCTTCAAGAAATCCTTATCTCCATAAATGTCAGAAAATCCATCACCGCCATAATCCGCAGCCTCGAACTTAACTTTTTTAACATATCTTCCAAATGGGGTAAATGGTATGATTATTCCCAACTTAGATACAATCCATTTTTCTATATTATGAATTGGGACTATAGTTCTTTTCCATATTCTACCATTTATCTTGTAATTTTCATGCTTAACACAAATATTATCTTTCTTCAAGAAATTATTGAAAGCATGAAAATATATCAATTCATCATTTTCATCAATCATTCCCTTCTCAAGGAGAAATCCTAAAGAACCATAACTAAGTGCTGCATTTCCTCTGTTAGGCTGTTTTATATTAAACCCCGATATATCAATGTATTTTTTCATTTTTAACTTTTTCCCATTTTTTCGTTTTAAAATTATACTGTTTCACAATTCTTGCCGGATTACCAGCAACAATGCTATAGGACGGAACATCTTTCGTTACAACAGCTCTTGCAGCAACTATACTATGTCGCCCAATATGAACACCTGATAGGATTTCACAACTAAAACCTAACCAACATTCGTCTTCTATAACCACAGGTCCCTTTGATATAAGAGGCTGAGGAGTAATTGGCCGAGAAATATCCTCATAACCATGTGAATGATCTGTAATATGAACATAACCAGCAAAAAGAACATTCTTACCGATTTCAACTTTATCAATTGCAGCTATGCTACAATGTTTTCCAACCCACGTCCCATCACCTATATATATTTCAGGACTATATAAATTACCATGATCTTCAGTAACTGGGCCTAAATACGTATAGTCGCCGATACCAACCCCCTTGCCAAGATGAATGCAATGAGGATTACGAATATCACAATGGGCAGCAATATTTAAAGAATCTCCACAAGATCCAAATTTCTTCCGCCAGATTCTTTTCCTTAGCTTACTTACTAACATCTTAAAAATACTCATATTAATATCTATCATTTTTATATTGCAACATTTCACCACCATCACAAATAACAATAGAGCCAACCATACTTCGACATAAATCACTGGCTAATAACAATGCAATATTAGCAATTTCATCAGGAGTCGAATATCTGCAATTTGAAGTATCTGTAAGGTAAAGGTTTACGAAATTACTAGTATTTGTAGCTCCTGGTGCAATGCCATTCATACAAATACCATAGGGCGCCAACATCCTTGCTAAACCTTTTGTTAGAGAGTTCTGTGCAAATTTCGACATTGAGTATGGTGATGGTTCACCTATAAAACTCTTAATTCCACCAATATTTATTATATTTCCTCTTACATTATTAGCAATCATATCTTTAGCGACTAACCTACTCAAGAAAAATGGAACCTTAGCATTAACAGCCATACAATCATCAAATTCAGATGACGTAAAATCCCAAAACTTGGCTTCTTGCCCGTTTTTTAAGCCAGCAGCATTAACAAGTATATCAATAGAACCATTTGATTTTCGAGTAATTTCTTCATGTAAATAATCATATTCATCGAACTTTGTCAAATCAAAAGGTAATGGAATGTAACGATTTGATTGTATATTCATTTTGGCTTCTAACAAGCTTTCTCTATGTTTTGCGATAGCAATGACTGTTGCACCTTGAGCAATGAAAGCTTTTGCTATTGCAAATCCGATACCTCTACTTCCTCCTGTAATGATTGCTGTTTTATTCTTCAATATGCTACCATTATTGATAATTTCATTTTTAACAGAAAGGTTAATTGGTTGCAAACCTTTAATATATCGTTTCAATACAGAAATTAAAGATACTCTTCCCATAACTTAGATTTTAATAATTTCAGATAATAATCTACGATATCTTCTATAAAATATTCTAATTTTTTTCAATCCTTTGTAAGAACCATATTTATGCATTGCCTCTTGTAAGGAATGTGTTTCCAAATAATCCATAAAGAGTTCAGTATTAGGATTTGGAGACATTGGGGATAATGTAGAAAAATTTCCTTGACATATTTCTTTGGCAGAGGTCTCAAAATAATCAAGATTACTAGAAATTGATGAAAAAATATCATACCCTTTTCTCGAATTTACAAAAACAGCAGATAAACCTTTATTATCATCAAATGAAGGATTTATTTTTTCAATACCCCAAAAATCTGCTACGGTAAAATCACTGTTATGAGGGATTTTTCTAAACTTACAAAACTCACAGTTAGGTCTTATACTGAGAGCATCTGAAACAAATGCCATCATAAACAGGTCGCCATAACCTGGTTCTAAATATGTCTTACCATTTTCAAAATCTACTTTTGTACTAATGTTACGCCACCCTAAAGATTTATTTTTAAACCATACACGAACTATCTTAGACCCATATTTTTTTTCAAGCATATTTAAATACTTTCGGAATACAAAAGGAGATCCGATACCTAGACATACAAAATCCATCGTAACAAGATTTTCATATTCTTTACCAAGAAATGCCTTTAACGCTTCTACTTGACAAGCGGTTCCACAAAAAAGAACCTTTTTCCCATCTTGGAGCAAATGTCTAGCTTTTTTATAGATTCCCTGAGTATCACTCTGTGCATATTTCGATTGTCTAAAAAGATCGATATCTGCAATATTATTAGAAACATGGTGAATTATCTTATTATCTTCATTGTATAATGCAGCAATACAATATCCACCATTTAACATCCAGTTAATCGCCAATTCAGAAAAGAAACCTCCAGATGTGCTAGACTCTCGAATCTGCTCATTTTTTGACTTTGCACCATAGCAAGCCACCGGCTCTAGTAATGTGTTTGGTGCTTCATTTAATGAAGGACATTTTTTACGGCAAAGGCCACAATTAATACACTTATTATCATCAACTAGAGGATACCAAAATCCCCTAGTGTATTCAAAACTAATAGCTTTCTTTGGGCAAATGTCAGCACACATCTTGCACCCAGAGCATTTTTTTCTTGAAATATTATAAATAGACTTATCTATCATACAAATTTTTTATATCATCTAAAACTATGTTCGTAAAAAGTTCTCTGCCTCGAGCATTTAAGAAATCGGCATTGTTTGCATATAAATCAATATCAGAGAATCTCTCGTCATTTAGGTAATCCAATACTGGTATACCTTGAATATTAGCTCTTTTAATATTAGAATATAAAACCTTATCTAAAAATGATTGAGAAATTTTTTCTCTCATGATTGAACTTAGAGGAGTTACAACTAATATCGGTCTCAAATTTTCTCCTAAACAATAATCTATAATCTTTGTTAGAATTGTTGTTGATTGCTCAAATTTATCATACAATGCTAAAGGTATATCTGCAGATATTGTATTTTCTAAATGAAACTCATCACACCAATCCTTACATCTTTTTTCGGCGGCAACAATGTTCTCTTTTTTAGAAATATAATTATGACGTAAAGTATAGTACTCATTTTTGGAGGCACTATAAGACAAAATTCTTTTTATACAAACTTTAAAATTATGAATATCTGGTATAAACAGAGGAAAGTATGATAACAAAATTTTGTTCTTTAAAGAATATTCATCTTCGAGTAAAGTCTTATCTATAAAACGTACATAGCGGTTAGCACCATATTTTCCTTTTCCTGGTTCTGCGAAAACTAAATCGGGTAACACTATAAGAATTACAGCTTTATCTGAATAACATTTACGAAAGGAGCGTATCATCAGATCGGTATAATACAGAAATTGAGCAACAATACCGAAATTATACCCACTTTTATTCGTTTTGTCAAAGTTAAACGCATAACGGCAATACGAAGAACCAAAAGCTACCACTTCATATTTTTTGAAAGAACTACTTCCACGTTTTATATATTCTTCTTGATCATGATATCTAACAACTGTTATATAGAATATATTTAGTAACAAGAAGATAATACAAAAGAATATAATTGTTATACCTATATAAATCATATTTTTCTAATTTTCTTTCTTACTATTTCAGTTATCAAAATTCGTTCATTCTTCTTCAAAACAACAACAAATGAAAACAATCCTATTGTAATTGAAGTTACTATACATACTAGAAATAAACGAAGGAAATTATTTTCAAATTGCATTTTTATTAATGAACCAAGAAGATAAGCTATAAAAGCTGTTATTACCAAAGGTAAAATAACACTCTTGTAATAGGAAAATGTTGGAAATGCTAAAAGTTTTTTCATATAAGCAAAACAAGCAAACATACAACATACTTCCAAGACTACGTTAATCATCATCGTAGAGATTGGGGCTGCTCCCATTTTCAAAACTATATAACTAAGAGGTAAATTCAAAAGTATTATAAACCCTCCAACTATTTCTAAAAATCTCACTTTGCCTGTAGCCAAATACAATGCACCATAAGTCTGACGTAATGTACTTGTAACACAAATTAACACAACCCATTTGGAAAAATTTACAGCATAATAAGGAACATTTTTAAGCCATAAATTTAAGATAAAATCCATTTCCATAAATAATGGAACAGCTATTAGCAACAACATTATACCTTGAGCCTTGCTCAGAACAAAAGTTAGATTTATTGCTCTTTGTATATCACCACTGGCATAACTTTTTGTTATTTGCGGATTAATAGCTGTAGCAATACTATTGGCAAATTGATTAAGAATACCAAATACTTGCATACTAACACCACGTGCCGCATTTATAGTGACATCAAAAAAACGATTAATAAGCATATTCACTCCTTGTTCTTTTGCTATCATTGCAGAGCCTCCAAAAATAACCCATACTGAAAAAGAATAAATATCTTTTAAAATAGGCTTATCAATAAAAAAACTAAATTTCGTTTCTATAAATCTTTTATTGCAATAAATTCCATATAAGAATCTAGTAATTAAAGCTACAACGACAATTAGAACTGCATATGTTTCAAGATGATCAAAGGTCGATACATATAACATGTAGACAATAACTAATTTCAAAAAAGATTCACTTATACTTGCCATAGCATAGAAATTCATTTTTTCATGAGCTATAACACAAGCTATATACGGTGTGGCAACAATATTAATACTAAAAGCTATACATGATAAATAAAAAACGTTTATAGCAGCAGGAATACGATTCTGTGGAATATTTAATGCACGTGTAACAACATCATTTCCTACACAGAAAGATAGAACTACCACAATTACAGAAAAACATAAAAGTAGTGTCGTAAAAGTAGAAAAAGTTCTTTTTAATTTTTCGGAATTACCTGTACCCAATTCATACGTAATGAATCGCTGTGCTGCACTTGTTAATGCTCCTGTAAACAAAGATAACATTGATACAAAACCTGCAACAATATTATATATACCATAGTCTTCTACACCCAAAGCTTCGAGTATAGCTCTACTTGTATAAAGACTAATGACCATTGAAACAATGAGCCGTAAATATAAATAAAACGTATTCTTTGCAATGGTTTTATTCTGTTCTGAAGTTTGCTCCATTTTATCAAGAGAGTGATATTCCACCATCTACAACTATTACTTGTCCTATAATAGAATTTGCTTGATCTGTTGCAAGAAATGCAGCTAACCCTGCCACTTCTTCAACAAGAACCATACGACCAGTTTTAGTTCGAGGATCTGGATTATAATAATTATCAGTTTGTCCTTTAAAATAATCTATATTAATGTTGGTTTTTGCAGGCCCAGGCGCTATAGCATTGACGATAATACCATTATTTACAAAAGTCTTAGCCATACCCTTTGTTAAGCCGTTTGCAGCCCACTTTGAAGCATAATATGGACCAAAACCGCCGAGAACGCCTTCCATAGACGTTATGTTTATTATTTTTTTTAAAGTTGCTGATTTTTGTAAAACACTTGCTTCAGTTTGGCACATAAAGAATAAAGCTTTTGCATTAGTATCAACTATTGTATCCCAGTCTTCTTCTGAAATTTCATTCCATTGTCTGCCTGTCCATACCCCCGCATTATTCACTACTATATCAATTTTTCCGAACAGTTCAAGAGCCTCATTCATTTTTATGTTATTTTTTTCAAAATCACAAATATCCCATATAAGCCCTTTTGCATTTGGTGAATTTAAAATTGTTAAAGCATCAGATATTTTTTTCTCACTTCTACCAGTAATAATAACCTGAGCACCATTGGCTAAATATTGTTTGGCAATAGCTAATCCAAATCCACTCGTACCACCTGTAATTAATGCTACTTTATTAGCAAGACTATTTTTTGAAGATACAATATTGAATTGAATATTTACAATACCACCAAAAGTAAGAACTTTCTTAGCATTTTTCAAAAATGAAATTGCTTTTTTCATTAAACTGCTTATTGACATATATTATCACTTCTTTATATTATACATATTATCGTAATACTTCTGATAATCACCCGATGTTACGTTATCCATCCATTCCTGGTTATCGAGATACCATTTTACGGTTTCCTCGATACCCTCCTCAAACTGGAGAGATGGCTCCCAACCCAATTCCTTCTGCAGCTTTCTAGAGTCGATGGCATAACGCATATCGTGACCCTTTCTGTCGGTTACATAAGTGATGAGATCCATATCCTCGCCTTCCTTTCTGCCGAGCAATCTATCCACGGTCTTGATAACCACCTTGATGATATCGATGTTCTTCCACTCGTTGAAACCGCCGATGTTGTAAG
>OIXY01000227.1_pt1 | contig 15107 bp, 12 predicted proteins | sample 1588051 | NCBI WGS metagenome assembly OIXY01 (sample SAMN03283247) | human gut metagenome | biome: human-associated habitat; material: feces | host: Homo sapiens | place: Peru | collected 2012 | reverse complement strand
AACACTTATGCAATATTTCCATACTTTTATCTAATTGTTTCTCAACCATTTCATCAAATAACAGATCATAATTTGCATCAAATAGAATTATTGCATGCGAATTACGTATTGAGAAATATTTATCATTTGTAGAATTGATTGCCCTATCAATCCATTTAAATGCTTCTTGATATTGTTTCTTTTTAGATAAGAACAATGCACCCTGCTGTAAAACGTAAGGATTCTCATTATCATATAGATATGCAGACTGATAGAATTTCCGACCTTCATTCCAGTCTTTAAAAGCCCTATCTGCTAACAAACTATCGAAAGCAAATTTTCTAAACGTCTTAAAATTATAAATTAGATATTTTGGGACATTATAAACTACATTACACATAACTTTTCTAAGCAATTCCGAAGAGGAATACTTTAATATAGCTTCTGCAATGTAATAAGTTCGAGGATAATAATATTCTATAGATGAGTCTAACAAATCATTTGAACCTTCAAATTCCGAAAGCATGTCGTCAAGCTCGTTCTCCATAGACAGAACTTCATGGTAATCATATCTGTCTGAGAAATAACTATATGCAACTTCTATGGACAAAGGAACACGACATTTATGCATATAAGCACACAACAATAAGAATTCCATCAAATCAGTATCATCTTTCTCCAAATCGTGAATGATTTTCTTATATCTATCTACTATTTTTTGCCCCTTAATATTACGAACAACAAATTCATAGATAGAATCCGCAGCATAATCTTTATCCTTCTTCTTTCGTTTCTGTGTTATGGATGAAACCTTTATTTCTATAGGTACAGAATTAAAAACTCCTTGAATATCCTTATCAGACAATTCAGTGACATTAATTATGTCAAACACATCAGAAGGCAACATATGAGATACGGTGCTATAAAACTGACTTCTGTCTATACCAACAACAATTACATTTTTTGCATATGATAATTTCAAAAAAGCATCTATGTTGTCTGTAAAATTCTCTACAAATATTAAGGCTTTCATATTACCCAATATTTTCAATATAAAATCAACATTAGACAGTGTTAAACCTGTATACATCAATTTTAATCCGTCAAATTGTATATTGTACGCAAGCAACATAGATAAAGTGGTTTTTCCAGAAACTGGAGCACCAATTACTATCGTTTGTTTAGACTTATTATAAATGGAATCTTGAATAGTTTTATAATGAGAAACCCTATAGATTTTATTGCTTAAGATATCAGACCATATCGGCACTTGACCTCTAAAGAAATCTATTATAGGACGACTTACTTGATTACGATTATCAATAGGAACCAAATTACTTTTGAATATATCAAAAATATCATTATTTGACTCCTTTCCTTCTTCTGCCAAACAGTCTACACCTAACAAAGTCGGAACAAATTCCAAAAACTCCTTTATATCTCCTTTAATAATACTAAAATCAAGTGCTTCATAATACTCTATCTCTTCGTCAGTAGGTTTAAATAATAGTATCCATTTTTCGTTCTGTGCATTTTCAAATGTACGATAACTACTTAATGCTTGTATAACAGAATTATCAGAGAAACTATAGCCAAGGAATATAGTAGGATTTTTTTCACAAGCATTCGACAAGTAGGACCAAATACGTTGATTACTGTCAAATGTTGTGGCAAGAGATTGGACATCAAATACATAATCGTTTTCAGGATTATCAACATTTCCATGCAAAGATAAATAATTTATCCTATTTACATCTGTGTTTTCTCCATAGACCAACAAGTCATTGATAAAACGTTTACTATTTGAAGCTGAAACTATTTTTGGGATCAAGTTGTCAATATTGGTGGTAAAATAACTCTTTACATTAACATAATTCAAGTTTTCATAAAAAGGCTCATAATCCTTAACGGTAAAACGGTCTGTTAGAAAAGATTTAAACTCCACCTTAGATTTTCTTTGTAAAATAGTACTAATCATCGACAGATCAGAAGATTTTACATCGAAGGATTTTTGTAATTCATTGGCTAATTCTTTTCCTATAGGAAGTTTCCTATTCCTGCTATCATATGCATACAAAGAAAAGCCAGCACCTACAAAAACATTTATTCCTGTTTTCATAGCGTGAATTAGAGTATTTTTATTCTGTATTTCCATAAAGTACAATTATTATTGAAGATTTTATTTTTCTTACACCTTCTCCGACACAACACAATGGTACACATCCAAAAACAAATCTGTTATGCAGGTTCAAAAAACAAGATCACCAGGACGATGATACATCCCGCAGGAACACCATCCGTTTCCGTTTACTGGGAGAATTGTCATTTCAAATCTCCTGTCTGCTCAAAAGGCTTTGGATTCAATTCCTGCTCCAGGATTTTACAATCAACCAGAGTTCTATAGAAACGATGATACATCCAATGATAGATAAAGCCCTCCTTACCATCCAAGAAGCCAAGCTGGAAGATATACGTATAGAAGAACATCAACCAGCAACGGATAAACTTCGGGAATTTGTAATAGACACCAAACTTCTTGTTGCGGATAGACGCAATCTCCTTATCATTGGCATTAATCGTTGCATTTTTACCATTGATATAATCAAAGTAATCCTGCATTTCACGAGTAGCATACCAGTTAAGTTTATTAATCCAGAATGTCATATCCTTAAAATCATAATGAAGGAACTTCTCCTTGCAATCTACAGCACGGCCTGAAGACAAAATCGTATGCTCATCCATCTTTCTATCTTCAACACGAGCCATACCCGTTTTAAAGAGCATCAGCTTACGTTTTTGTGGACCACCATGTTTCATCTCCCTGCCCATAAAAAAGAGCGAAGCTTCCATGGTAAATCCATTAACATCATCATTCTCATGAGCAGTCATCAAAGCATCAAGTTCCTTACACAAAGCAGGAGTCAGACGCTCATCAGCATCCAGTCGGAACGTCCACTTGGTCTGAATTTCAGTATTATCAAGTCCCCAGTTAAACTGACGAGCATAATTTTCAAACTTATGTTCATAGAAATCAGCACCATACTCAAGAGCTATCTCCTTCGTACGGTCATTACTGAAACTATCTACAATAACACAACGCTTAGCAAACCCCTTTACAGATTGCAAACAATCAGGGAGATTTATCTCTTCATTCTTCGTAAGAATGAGTATTGTTACATCTTGTTTTATATTATTCTTCAAATCCATAATAATTTTCTTTTACACAAATTCTACTTTTCATTTTTTCAACAAATTGATTTGTAAAAATCAACAAGCTTCATTGCTTCAGTTTGAATACTGTACCCAGCTTTTGCTATATCATCAACGGCTTTTTGGGAACGTTGCTCACGACCTAGTTTGCAATTACAGTTTTCTATTGCCTGAACCCACTCTGATATAGGAGCATTAAGTGATATAAAACGTAGATTACCAGTCTTATCAGCTTCTTTAGTTATCGTATCCGACACTATACACTGAAGACCATTAGCCTGTTGTTCTACAAGAGTAAGTGGAAGACCTTCAAAGAGTGATGGCATAACAATAAGGTCAATAGCATTAAGATAGTCAGATACATTATTAATGTTTCCGGTGAATGTTACCTTGTTTTTTAGATTGCTCTTTTTTACCTGAAGTTCAATATCAGGTCTTAATAAGCCATCACCGATGAGACAAAGACGATAGCGTTTATCCTTTTCATATAGTTCACTGAATATTTTCACAACAAAAGATTGGTTCTTAACTTTCCCCCAAAAATGTCCAACATTGCCAATTAGTATTTGGTCATCTGTTAAACCAAGTTTTTGTCGAATTTGCATTCTAGCATCTGAATTGAATGCAAAGCTATTTGTATCTACACCATTATTAATGATTTTGAATGGTCTATTGCCATACTGCCAAATACCAGCCTCCTTACCACATGCCAATCCATGGGTATATAGGCTATTAAATAAAGGTGTCAATAATTTATGCAAAGCTAAACTATTGCATGTTGTATTATGAGAATGAGTAATACGAACCTTACAACCACCTAATATAGCTGCTAAAAGCTCAAGCACCATAGTATGGCTGTTACCATGAATATGAACTGCATCATATTTATTTTTTCGTATTACGCGAATTAACTTTATAAAGTATGACGTAATGCTATTTGACGATCGTTTAATAACAATTGCTTTACCACCATTCTTTACTACTTCATTCTTGTAACTCAGTTCTGCATCATTAATCATCAGAACATCCATTTGGATAGTATTGTGCTTTATAGCTGCAAGATAGTTGAAGATAACATTAGTTATGCCGTTCTTCTCTGTGGGTACTGTATTGATAACTAACACTTTCATATCAGACAACCTATTTCTGTATATTAGTGATCAAATAATCTACCGACTTTTTACGCCATGCTGCAAGAATATCGTTGGCTTCTGTAAAATCAACGGTTAAAGTCTTGGGGAAAGCATTGTTTCCATCATCATATATCATACGACTTGTTAACTTACACATTTCTAGCAAAGACAAGGCTCTACTATTAATATTACTAACAGGATTTAATAAGGTTGTAAATGGTATATTAAAATTAATAGAAAACGCCGTCCCATGAAAACTATCTGTAATAATATATACAGCCTTGTTTAGCAGAGAAATAAATTCTTGAGGTCCTGCATCCATAATATGAATGATGCCGTCGTCTCCTTTTACCCTGCTAAAACCATTCTTTATATTTACGACATCGGCATCAAGTTTTTTTGAAATTCCTTTTGCTAACTCATATATATATTTTGAGCCAGATAAAGTATAAATTACAACAACCTTATTAAGACTGGATAAATAGTTAGGCTTTGCAACATCATTAACCCATTCACTTTTATTTAGTAACAATGTTGGGTCCAATACTTGCACCGCATTTTTCCTACTAAGTTTACTAACTATTTCAAGAGCATTATTTTCTCGAACAGATATTGCATCGAGATTCTCTATCAATGGTTTATACACATTCTCCAAATCCTTTGGTATACTCGGTACACTAAAACTGGCTGCATAAGATATCTTGCGAGCATTAAAACGATTTGCAAACTTCAGAAAAAATATATCCAAACGATTAGTCTGCATATAGTTCCATATCTGATCACTACCTGCAATGTATATATCATAAGGCAGATTTTTATTTGCTAAATCATCTAACTTTATATATTCAGGAGAATGCTTGATTTTCTTTTCAAAAAATTGTTCAAAAACTCTATGCTTTGCTTTTATTTGTTCCTGATTATTTTTATATGCTTGTCTTTCAGAAAGAGTCTCTAAAATTGCTTGAATAAATTTATTACATCCTCGCCAAAAGCCATAGTATCTAATTCTATTCTTAAGCGATATGTAGATATTTCTTTTTGATGAAGACATTACACCTTGTTCCTTCTCCAAATCAAGAACTTCTGCATCATACCCCATCTTATTCAATTTCTCTTGCAATGCATAAGCCTGCAATTCTGCTCCATAATTATCAGCCTTGACAAAGGTCACTATACCTATCTTCATTGTTTTGTAAAATATTTATATTGTAATTCCTTAAATGTATTAAATAACCCCATACGTAGCATCACATGTTTGATAAACATTGATATAAACCATGAAATAGTCTTTTTATTAGAAATTCCTACCTGCTCACAATATTTATCAAGATCAATTTGAGGGTCAACAAGTTTCTTTACAGCAAAATCCCTATATGGATGCCTTGGCATAGGAGCTTTAAGATTATCTTGTTCAAAAAAAGCCTCTTCAAAAGGACGTTCTTCAACATAGGCTTCTCCACAATTAATACTGCGAAATATATTTTCATTATCAATAAGTAAAGAGACACCATGTTTTATATTTCCTTTAAAAGGAATATTGTGTTTGCCTATTCCCCAAAAATCGGCTAAAGTAAATGTTCCTTTCCTATTTATGTTACAATAAGAGCACTGATAACAACTTTCTCTAAACAAAATTCCTTTAAAAAAACTACTCATAAAAGCATTGTCTGAAAGTTCTAAATAAATCTTTTTGCCTTCCGTAAACTGGACGGATGGGCATATTGCCCATCCGTCCAGTTTACGGAAGGCAAATGAAGATATTTTTGCTCCTATGATTTTTCTTTTTTTCTTAAGTTTATCAATATATGCCTTAAATGCCTTATTAGAAGGTACACCATGACAAATTAAGTCAATAGTATAAAGTTGTCCTTCATATCTTTTATTCAGGTAAGAGTATATGCCTGCAACCTGACAACCAGTACCTACAAATAATACTTTTCTTCCAGACAAAAGATCTTTCCTTATTTGATAAAAAACTTTTCCTACATAACTCTGTACATATTTTGATCCTTTCAATTTTGGCAAATCGGACACAGAATCTATAGCCATATGAAAAACATCTCCATTATTATCTATTGTTGCGCCATAAACAATTCCTCCCTGTGATAATATCCAACGAGCTATTAAAGAGAAAGCCCCACCAGAAGAACTACTAGTTGAATCAGTTTGGTTAATAACCGCAAAAACTTTAGGATGCGATGCCTTTGACGATTTTTTCTCATTTTGTAGTTCTGGGCATTTTTTAGAGCATAGGCCACAATTTACACATTTATCTTTATCTATTTGAGGATAAAAAAAACCTTCATCATTTTCGACCATTTTAATAGCATGATGAGCACATGAATTAAAACATGACATACAACCCGTACATCTTTGAATACTAGCTAATCTTTCCATAAAAGTATTTTGCGCAATATTATTTCTCTAACTATATATTTAGACTCTTGATAGCAATACCATAGAAGGGGGAAACTAGACGATCTATTAGCTTTGCAAATATAGTATCTCTCAATATGCGTACTCATCTTCGCTGTAGAACTCAGACCTGCAGTTAAGAAATAAGCAACATATGTATTAACATAGTGAAAATTATATTTTTTTAAATAAGCACGTTGCATTAAATCAAAATCAGCTCTTATTTTATATACCAAATTAAAACCATTTAGTTCATTAATTAACGACTTACGCATAATCACCGCCTGATGACTACAATTCATAACATATTTCAGTTTTTTATGATTTTTTGCTATAAATTTCGTAATATTACCATCTGTACTACGGATGTAAACATTTCCATAAACAACATCATATTTCTCATGAAATGAAAGTAAATTAGAAAGACCATCAGGAGTAAGCTCATCATCAGAACCCAGAACATAAATCCATTCTCCATTAGACATTTTAACACCTTTATTTAGGGCATCATAAATACCATTATCTTTTTCGGATATATAGATAAAACGTTTATCTCTTCTATGGTAATCCTCTATTATATCAATTGTATGATCAGAAGATAATCCATCAACAATTATACATTCCCAATCAGTATTCTTTAGATTAAGCACACTATTTAGTGCTCTAGATAAACAATTCTCAGAATTATAAGTAGCGATTATTATTGAAATTTGTGGCATATTTATTATTTTTTTTAAAGTTTGCAATTTGAGCTAGAACCATCCAATATATTATCGGATGTTTGTCAAATGTAGATATTGGATTAGCCCCAATCATACTGATTAACAACATCAACATAATCGAAAGCTCGAACGACAAATATCTAAAGTTTTTTAAACATTTTGTGAGTGAATAAAAGGCGATGAGTGCTAAAATAAAAGCACCACCATATCCCTGTTCTGTTAATATCTTCATATATTCGCCATCGCGCATGGAAGTTCTAGGATTAAACTTATCAGCATACATATTATGCCGCCCCACACCATCACCCATAAATTCATATGTTCTTTTATGCTTATTCAATACAAGTCTCTCTTTTGCTAAATCAGAACCCGACTGGGTAAAAGAGTCTACTTTATTAAGATAGAACAACTTTTGTGCATCACTCATATGCGCTATAGAAAAAAAACAAGTTACTATCGAAAATGCTATTAAAACATACATCTTCGATAAATTTGCAAGCTTTGTATATTTAAACGAATAATATACGGCAATACAAAATCCCAAAGCTATAGATACAATTGCAGACCTCTGTATACCCAGAAAAAGTGCAAATGACGCAATCAATAACATTATAAAATGCAGATTTCTATTTGACAAAACCTTTATATTAAAATAGCTTTTCGAATCTATTACATTTTTTGCATATAGAAAAAATTCGAAAATAATAACTATTGCTATATAATATGCGATAGTATAACCATCTAAAATCGAACGTAACCTCTTAAATTCCCATTCTTCAAAATCTGTTGAATAATCAGCAGTTTTAGCTACATACCAAGCAGGTTCTGCATAATATAAATAAATACCTAAAACACAGGTAATGATAAAAGGAACATATGAAGTTCGAATAATAGTATCAACATTTATCTTTTGATTCTTTCTAACAACCCAGTAAATAAACATATAAGAGAGCTGCTCTGAAAAACAATAAGAAATTAATATCCCTTGATTTGGATAAGAATTAAATAACCAAGTCAAAATTGACCATATGAAAGAAAATAGCCAAAGTATGTCTAAAACACTATATGACAATACAGGTTTTCTTGCGCTTTTAAACCACAATACATATATAAGGAGTGGTATTAACAAACCAGAAAACCAACCAACATTTGCAAATATTGCGATAATTCCTCCAAATGTAAGTATCCAATAATAATTTAAGAATAAATATTCACTTAAAGAATAATCTTTCCTATTTAAAAATGCAACAATTCTATACATATTAAACGTCTTTAAGGTTTCGAAATAATATTCTTAATTTTAGCAATAATTCTCATTCCCAATTTTATCTTTGACAATAACCCAAAAAAGATTTCATCAGAAATTTTAAAAGGGTGTTTACCATATAATTTGTTTGCTTGAAGAGGATAAAATTTTACTGCCTGCTTATATAAAAGCATATATGCCATTTTTTCCCAAAACATTTTATTCTTGAAGTCAAGATGACCTAAAAAATCATTCTCTATATTTTTTAGACAATGGCTTGCAGATGCATCATCAAGATTATAAGTAAAAGCAGGAATATCAACCATAAAAATCTTTTCATTTCTCATTATTTGAAAAAACATAGAAGCATCTTCCCATCTTCGCAAATTTTCAGGATAAGGGAACTTTTCTAATAAAGACTTCCTATATAAAACAGCTCCTTGACAAGGACTAAGAACCTCCCAAAACCAAGAGCGGAAATTATTTTTTACAACACCATTATTCATATAAATGGTATGTTTTTTGAATATTTTCCCCTTTTTCATGAAATAATTTGCAACAAAAACATTTATATCAGGATATAATTGAATAAGCTCTGAGAAATGGAGAAAAATTTTATTTTCTATAATGTCATCTGCATCAATAAAATAAATCCATTGACTTGATGCATACTTTACACCTAAATTTCTTGCAGAAGAAGGTCCACCATTACTTTTCTTTAAAATTTTAAGCCTATGATCCGTTAATCCTTCTAACCTAGAAACACTATTATCAGTAGAGCCATCATCAACAACGATAAGTTCTATATTATTATAAGGTTGTCCCAAAATGGCTTCAACAGTTTTTCTAATACAAGTTGCTTTATTATAAAGAGGAATTATAATACTAATCATTTTTTCTTCCAACATAAGCTTTTATTTTATTAAAGATTTCTTTAAGAAATCAAATGAATAATCACGCATTGCATCAAAATTTACGTTAGGCAACGATATATCTATATTTACATCATCGATTCGGTCTGCTGTAATCAGTCTATGTTCCTGTTGGAACATAGAAAGAACACTAAATCGTGCTAAGCCACGTTTTTTATTAGCAATAACCACAAAAGGTTTATTGAATATCATAGAAAACACACACCCATGAAAGGAATCAGTAATTACAAACTCTGCATCATAAAAGGCTCGTAACCATTTTTCAACAGGAGGCTGTATCTGCTTTTCAATAGCAGCATTACGTAATTCAACCATAGAATTGACAGTAAAAGGTTTGATATTCAATTGCTCTTTGATATGCTCAACAAATGATTGCTTAGCCGAGTTATCATCTAAAAAATAATAGAACAAGCGCCCTTCACTTTTTTCCACATCACAGATATGAAGCTTATTAATATAATCACATTTATTTAACAACATTGTTGGGTCAAGAACGTGCTTGGCAGTAACATTAAGATAATGACTACATAATCTTATACCAGAGAATTCTCGTACAGAAATAGCATCAAACTTTTGAGCCAATTGAGAGTATATTTTTGTTTCCTCGCTTGAATATTCCCATTCATCCGTTCCAAACGAAGCTGCATAAGCTACTTTGATAATTCTATTATTTTTTTCCGCAAACTTTAAAAAAGCCTCATCAAGATTAGAATATGAGGGTCTCCAAACTTGATCACTACCAACAATTATAGCATCAAAATCATTTTCATTATAATATTTTAAGCTGCATACATTAATATATTTTCTAATAAACAATATTGTATTTTGTGATCGCTTCTCAGAAGCAGTCTGGTAAGTATAAATTCCCAAAAAACGCCCTTTTGAATCTCTTAAAAAAAGGAATATTTCTCTTAAAAACTTAAAAAATTTGCGACTCCAATTTTGTTTGCCTTTAACTTCACTGTCAAGTGTTACGACTTGATGTCCAATAGCCTTCAAAACAGTTTGTAAAGCAAAATTCTGAAGAATACCTCCATAATTATATCGAAGAGGTTGTGTTATTATTGCTATTCTCATTTTTTACTATCTTAATTTCTATCATATAATCTTTCCAACCTAAACTTTTATTCCTAAAGGAAATTGAAACAATCGTATAATCCAATGGATAAACGACAATTGGTTGGTTAAATTTCTTTATCGAAGTTTGCCCCCCCCACATTCTTTTAATTGAACCCAAGCAGCACCATACAGGCATAAGCATTCGTGAGAGAAAAGATACTTTAGTACATTTCTCCATTAAATCAAGCACACATTCGTTGTCTAAACGAGCAAAAAAATCTTTTCGCCTAGGATTAACTTTAGGAGAACGATAACAAGCAGGATTAAGCGGCTTAATTTTATCATATGTGGTTTCAGCAATAATTAGTTGAGAAAAATCTATTAAAGTTTTACCTTTATTACTATTGATAAGAACAAGCCCAGTTCCTTTGTCATCATCCATTTCCGGAAAAATTGTATTAATTCCCCAAAAATCAGCAATAGTAATATCACTTTGGCTACTACACTCTTTAGTTTTACAATTGTAACATGATGGTCGAAGTATAACATCTGTCAAAAAAGCTTTCATATACAGATTCTGAGAATAAGGAGAAAGCAGTGACATCTCTTTTCCTTCTTGATCATACATAATATTAAAACTAAAGTTTTTCCAACCATTAGTTTTGTTACGGAAATCTATTTTATTTAATCGTATTCCTACTTTAATAACTTCATTAAGATATTCTCCCCATACTCTAGGACTAGGCGTTCCATGACAAATGAAATCAACAGTTACAAGATTAGAGTATGACTTTCTTAAAAATTTGTGAAGACCAGCGACTTGACATGGTGTTCCAGAAAAGAGAACTTTTCTATTTAAACCTAAAAAGTACTTAACATCTTTATAAGCATTATCTATTCGAGCTTGAACATATTTTGATCCCATAAAAGCTTCAATACCTTTTAAATCTTCCGCATAATCAATAACAACTTGCCAATTATTATCAAAGCGAGCACCAAAAACAACTCCCCCTTCGCGAATTGTTTTTTCGGCAAGAAGATAAAAAACACCACCAGATGAGCTTTTCTGCCTTATCGTTTCGTCTTTATTTATTGCCGCAAGAACTTTAATTGGTAAGCGCTTATTATACGGATGCAATTCATTGCAAACCTTTTCACAAAGCATACAGTCTATACATGTACTCTTATCTGCCTGCGGATAAAGAAATCCTTCAGAATCAGGCTTCATAACAATACACTGCTTTGGACATATTGAAGCACAAGCACTACAACCACAACAATTGTCTTTATTTTTAATATCAATCATATTTCTTTAAGATTTTTTATTCACGAAATTCCATGCTAGTATTCTTAATTGATCTATGGGTACAGTTACAATAAAAACTAACAGCAAAAATACGTAGCAACTCCATATTAGAAAGTCTTACTTTTTTCATCATAAACTATGCTTTAAAAGTGTTTTCAATGGAGACAAAACCATTTTCTTTTCATTATTATTCATACTAAATGCATAAAATAGAGGAATATAAATTAAAGAATATATAAAAATTCCTACGACCAGCTTTTCCCAAGTATCAATTAAAACAAATTTATGCGTAATATACAACGCAAAAGAACTCGTAATAATAGGTACAAAAGACATCTTCAAAATCTCTTTCCAGAAGATTAAGACATCTAAATTTTGTCTTCTACAATAGTATATATTCATTATGATTCCTTGACCAATCAACAGGGCTCCAGCTATGGCAATAGCACATCCCAGTCCCCCATAATGCTTGGAAAGTATTATTTGAAAAACTAAAGCAATCGCAGCTATAATTATATAAAGTACGCTACGAAACATCATTTGATTTCTTGCTTGCAATATCGTTATTCCTAAATTTTGTATCAGAGGGATTAGCAATGCTATAAAAAATAAGAGAGTTATTATATATGCATCAGCATAATCCAAACCGGCCCAAAGAATAATGAAGGGTTTTCCAAAAACAATAAACCCAAAAAGAATCAGACTCATTACAATATATTGTATTCGACCTGTACGAATAAATAAATCTGATATTTCTCTTTTATTATCACCTAAAGTTACCATCCCTGTGACTTTTGGAAGAAACACTGATGATATCGCTGTTGAGAACTGCATATACATACCTTGTAATTGTATAGCTACTGCAAAAATAGAAACGGCTATAGTTCCAGAAACTGCACCTAAAACAAATTGACCAGTACTCCAATAAATTCTATCCATAACAACATTTAGAAAAATCCAAAATGAATAAACCGCCACTTCCTTCAAGAATCTCCATTGGAATTTTCCAAAATTTATTTTAATCTTCAACTTCTTCTTACAATAAATATAATTAAGAAACAATGTACCTATATTAAATATCGTTTGAAGTATTACCATTGCGATTGCTTTATAACCTAAAGATAAAAGAACTATCATTACAATAGTATTCAATATTATACGTATAATATTAACTACTTTTGGAAACACAAAATGCTCATACGCATTTATTATTGATCCGAATATACTCATAGGAAATGTAACAGCAAGATTAAATACTAATACTATCATCATAACCCGAGCATGTTCTAGCTCTATACTTGTCATTGTGCTACCAAACATATTATCAACATTGAAATACAAGCTGAGCCCTGCAATAAATGCTATGATACCTATTACAAGATAAAGTATCAAAAACATTCCAAACATATCATATTGCTCTTTAATTTTCTTCTCTGCTCTAAATTTGGCAGTATAGCGAATTATTGCATTACCAAGCCCTAAATCAAGAACTGTCAAATAAGATATAACTGAGGCTACAAGAGAATACAATCCGTATTCACTCTGTCCAAGCATTCTCAGCATATAGGGAGTATAAAGCAACCCTACAATTGTATTTAAAATGATGACAACATAATTTAAAGTTGCCCCTGCTTTTAATTGATTTGAAGCCATTTTGTTAACTCATTATTTTTTAAGAAGGTAGGCTAAGCACCAAAAACAGCAATGTCGATTTTTAAGCTAATGGTGCTTCGCTTACCTAGTAATATTATTATTTTTTAAATCATCAGTCCCTTCTTTTCCATTAAGAAAAGCAGTCCTCTCCAAATTGTACGATATGAGGCCGCCTTTTTCATCGTAAAGAACAGATTTTATCATAACTAAGCCCCTCTTTTAAATTAGGAATTCTATGATAGGCATCACGTTGAAGTTCATCCTTTGTTCTTGCAATCAAAGTCTTGAAACTATCTTTATCAGCAACGCCAAACATGATCTTAGCTTTTTCAAAATATCGCATAGAAGCCATCTTTGGGAGTATTTCAAATACTCTATTATATATACTCAATGTAGGATACCACATAGACATTCTATCTCCAGGTTTTCCATATATCAAGGAATTCAGCAAAGTTCAATGCTTTAATCTGTCTGCCCAACCTATTCGATAACATTCTGAGTTAGATGCCACAGTATCAACAAAAGCAATAAAGTCGTTGTTAACAACTTGCATAGAAGCTATACTTTTTTCTACCAGTTCTATCAAATCGCAGGTTTTACCTCCATTAAATGTGACTTTGAATTGATCTAAAGACTCTATTATCTTATCACAATATCTAGCTATCCAAGTTTGTAAATCACTACTTTGATCTATCTTTTCTTTAAGCTTTTGTTGCTCCCGTGCCGTACTTAGCAAAACAGGTTCATCTGCTTCTAAATAAGAAGGCATTTTTCCTAATGCAGGCTTTCGAAGAAGAGGTTTACTATAAATATCTCTGAGCAACTGATCGTAGCCTAACTCATAGGTTTCATTGCTGCTCATATCGATATACATACGAGATTTTAAGAACGTTGGCAAACACGCTTCTCCATTCTTCCACTCCATCAGAATAGGAATAAACTTAGTTTGCTCGGCTAACGAATAAATATCGCCAGACATTATCGTGCTTTCCGTTTCTACACCTCCTTTTCGAGCATCTGCCTTGAGAGCATAATCTTCGTTACAAATAACAAGCACCTTCTTTATATCGGGATCTTTAACCATTTGTTCCATGAAGACATATTTGTCACCATGCTTTAAATCCCAGATGTCAAGAATAACATTCACTCCATCTTGCATCAAACGCTCAGCCAATCTCTGCACCCTAATCTTATTCTCTTCAGGATGCCAGCTATATGATATAAAAACTTTTGGATTTTCCATTGTACCCAAGCTTATTATCTTTGTTCTCGAATCTAAAGATTTCCTCTTAAATCTTACCGGATTCATTTAACCGCTGTTCTTTGCCTTGAAGCAAATGCTCTGCTACCTTCGCATGGATATATCCTTCGAGGTAAGATAAAGCTTTAAAGAAGTATTTTCTAAAATCATCCCGTCCTTCTTTACCATTAAAGAAGGCTCCACCTTTCTCA